>QGCY01000158.1_pt1 | contig 13637 bp, 11 predicted proteins | sample 4708041 | NCBI WGS metagenome assembly QGCY01 (sample SAMN08941164, study PRJNA450518) | Sediment metagenome, whole genome shotgun sequencing project. | biome: grassland soil; feature: grassland; material: soil; isolation source: soil 14 days enrichment with methanethiol and mixed carbon source ... | reverse complement strand
CGAATAACTTTTCGGCAACTCTCGATCATTGGATAGGTAATGACGTTGTCTCTTTTCTCGCCTTCTTGAAAGGTCAGCCACGAGGAAATCAAACCATTGTGAATCATCTCTACGCACAAATTAACATCTTCACCCAGACTTAACGCCTTCATCAACTTCACCCCAAGACCAGAAGGAAAGAGCCTAACATCACGAAACTGTATAGGAAAATTAGGATAAAAAGACATCGCTATATGAGAAACAATCCGATCATTATAACGCTGATCTCTCGCACCTTTTTGTGCACTCTCAAGTCTTGTTAAACATTGCTGGGAAATCTTTTTCTCATTCAATGAATTATCAATCCATTGAAACAAATCACCGCTTTCATACAGGTGGTAAGCCTCGGTAACATTATTCATCAAATCAGCACTCAACACATCGAGCTGCCAATATTTATCACCATTAAACTCAATTGGTCGCTGCGCGCTTTTAGATTTAATATTTTGCTTTGGTGATAAACGTCGCCCATCAGCCCACGATAAGAGGTCCTCGATTGTCCAGCGCGTAGACACATCGTCATGCAAGGTACCACGCAGAACCTCCAACATAGGCCCCGTCAAATGCAGTTTCCCCATCAAAGCAGCATAAGAACCTTGCTGCATCTTGGCGCGAACAATATCAACCTCAGACATCCCCGCCAACGGATCCGTTTTCCGGATCATCATGGCAATACAAACACCCAGCGCATAAATATCATCTTCATACCCGCTTAAGCCAATACAATCAGGTGCGGCCAATCCGGCTGGAATTGTTCGAAAAACTGCAGGCAAGCCATAGCCGTGCGGCAAACTCAACCCATCACCCACCACCACATCGGCAAGCTGGCCGTCATATTCACGTTTATAAATATTATCAAGGCGGATATTACCGTGAACAAGCTGCCTATCGGAAAAGTTCTTCATCGCATTAATCAATGAAAGAACAATACGGTTACGCACATCCGATACATCCATCCCCAAAGCAATATTATCATGGCCTTGGACAAAAGGCTGGCCGGCCTCATTATTCTCATAAATATAAACATAGCGCTCAGCGCGTGCTGGTGGCCAATAAACCACCCCATGGCTAAGCAACCTCATCACAGCCGGATGCGAAATACGGCTATAATTGCCAGCATATTGGCGCTGATGCAGCAAATAAGGCTCGCACACCAAAGCAAAAGCCCCGCCTGGCTTTTCTCCTTTTACATCAACTACATATGCTTTATTGGGCTCAGAATTAAAGTGTGGAACAGCTTGGCTAAAATGAATATCAAAAGCCTTATTAAAGACAACCTTATTGTCTCTTATCTCCGGTTCGCCGACTTTGGCCACAATAACCTCTGATGAAAACGTCTCTAAAACAACCACACAAGGAAGAACCGCTACGCATCAGATTCCAATGAAACCTATTTTACGAATGGGTCTTCCATTGTAATTGTATCATCTCGCTCAGGACTTGTGGAGAGCAATGTCACAGGAATACCAACCAATTCTTCAATCCGGCGAACATATTTAATTGCTTCGGCTGGAATCTCGCTCCATGAGCGAGCACCATGAACCTTCCCTTGCCACCCTTGCAAGGTCTCATACACAGGTACCGCCGCAGCTTGCGCCTTTTGCGACGCTGGCAAATGATCATAGCGCTGCCCATCAATATCATAAGCCACGCAAAGCTTAAGCTCCTCCATGCCATCTAAAACATCCAGCTTGGTCAAAACAATACCGTTAATACCACCAACTTTAGCAGCCTGACGCACTGCCACCGCATCAAACCAACCACAGCGGCGCTTGCGGCCGGTTGTCGTGCCAAATTCATGGCCGGTTTTACCAATATACTCGCCAACTTCATCATGCAATTCTGTCGGAAAAGGGCCCTCACCCACACGCGTTGTATAGGCTTTGGTAATCCCCAGCACCTTATCAATAACATCCGGCCCAATACCTGAGCCGGTTGCTGCTTGCCCAACGGCCATATTCGAAGAAGTCACAAACGGGTAAGTCCCGTGATCAACATCTAACATCATACCTTGTGCACCTTCGAACAAGATTTTCTTTCCTTGATGACGGGCTTCATCCAAAACTTTCCAGACCACCCCGCGATAGGCCAATACCTCTTCACGAATAGATTTTAAATCTTCAAAAATTTCTTGAACATCAACCTCTTCCAGCCCTAAACCACGCAATAAGGCATTATGGTGGTCCATCATGCGGTTAAGCTTACGCAATAAAGTCTCGTCATCATCTAAATCACAAATACGGATCGCACGACGCGCCACTTTATCTTCATAAGCCGGGCCGATACCACGGCCGGTCGTACCGATCGCACGATCACCACGCGCTGTTTCCATGGCTTTATCCAACACACGATGAACCGATAAAATCAGTGGTGCATTTTCTGCGATGACCAACGTTTTTGGCGACACTTCAACACCTTGACCACGAATACGTTTAATTTCTTCCATCAACGCCCATGGGTCAATCACCACGCCACTGCCAATCACAGATAATTTATCCGGACGCACAATCCCTGAGGGCAACAGATGCAACTTATAAACTTCACCATCAATAACCAACGTATGCCCAGCATTGTGACCGCCTTGAAAACGCACAACCACGTCCGCCCGGTTCGAAAGCCAGTCAACAATCTTACCCTTGCCTTCATCCCCCCATTGAGAACCAATTACCGCTACATTTGCCATTCATATTTCCTTCTTTGTGAACCAGAGAGCCAAGGGGCTCCGGATTTATAATTTAACGGCCTTGCCGTCCCTATAAACATGTGTACAGGCTTGCCCTGCTCCCTCTTCTATTGCGCGTTCGACAATCCACCCCTCAGATTGCAAACGCGCTATAATATCCCAGTCTTCATCAGCGCTGACAAGGATTTTATCTTCCTGCCTCAAAGGCTCAACCGTTTTGAGCAACGCATCCATATAAAGCGTAAAGCCGCATGCGCTTTCCTTGCCCGGAATTTCATAGCGTCCACCACGACCAATTTCCGACGGCACCTGCGACGTAAATAAAGTAAAGCACAAACCACTATGATACTGAAAACCACGAATCTCAAACGGATCAATCGTCAGGTTAACCTCAGGCAAGCCCAACGCATCAACGGCTGTTTCAATCGCCCGGACATAAGATTCCAAGCGCTCGACACTTGTGGCGACGGCATCACCTAATTTAAGCGCTTTCAAGGCTGCCAGGCTCTCTTCCAAGGGCCCGCAACGATAAATCAAGTCCGACAATTGCTGTGCAAATGGCTCAGAACGTGCTTTTAACATGGCAACATTTTTACTAGCCAGCATCTCCAGCCATTCACCGCGCGCATCATTGTCAATGCCGCAAGCTTCCAAAATCTGGTAAAGCAATTGCGTATAAGCAATATCAATCGTCACATCGCGCCCGGGCAAAACAGCCTGTAAAGCAAGTAAAGTCACAACGGCAATTTCAATATCGGCTTCCACATTTTCTTGCCCAACAATCTCGCAACCAATCTGGCGAAATTGACGATCCAAACGCTGTTGGCTAGGTTGTGTCCGCAATACATCATTCGCATACATCAATCGCAACGGGCGCGGCGCATCGGACATGCGTGATGCCGCAATACGTGCAATCTGCGCGGTAATATCAAAACGCACCGCCATCATCTTTTGTGAAACAGGATCAACGAAACGAAAGGCTTGTTCTTTCACAAACGAACCCGGCCCATCGGAAAACAAAGCCTCCTCAAACTCAGCCAGAGGCGGGCGTACCCGCTGATAGCCGAAGCTTTTACAAACATCTAGAATTTGACGCGCAGCCTTGTCTTCAAGCTCAGCCTCCGGCGGCAGCAAATCACGAAAACCGCTAGGCAATAAAGATTTATAATCGCTCATGAATCAGACTCCTACGATGCTGCTTTTTCGATCACCGCACAAATATCATTCACGGCTGTTTCAACACTGGCGATATCGGGCGCTTCGGCCATCACTCTAATCACAGGCTCCGTTCCCGACGCACGAACCAACACACGCCCTTGATCGCCCAACGCGCTTTGCGCTGCCTCGATTGAGGTTTGAACCACTATATCCGCTAAAGGAGAATCCCCTTCATATGTCACATTTTTCAATAGCTGCGGAAAAGGCTCATAAAGGCGTAAAGCCTTACTGACCAACTCACCGGTCTCGTGCAAGACCGCCAAAATTTGTAACGCCGCCAAAAGACCATCACCCGTTGTACCATATTCAGTCATAATAATGTGGCCAGATTGCTCCCCTCCCAACGTATAGCCACCAGCGCGCATGGCTTCCATAACATAGCGATCCCCTACTTTACTGCGCGCCACCCCGATGCCCTGAGACGTCAAAAATTGCTCCATCCCCAAATTAGACATCACGGTTGAAACCAACGTATCACCCGCCAAGCGTCCTTGCTTTTTAAAGTTAACCGCCAGTGCCGCCATCAATTGATCACCATCAATAACTTCGCCTTTTTCATCAACAACAATCAAGCGATCCGCATCACCATCCAGAGCAAGACCAATATCCGCGCCTTCTTCGATCACGCGCGCCTGTAAGGCCGCCGTATCGGTCGCCCCTGATCCTGCATTAATATTCCGACCATTGGGCGACACACCCATAGAAATAACTTCGGCTTCAAGCTCCCACAAGACTTGTGGGGCAACTTTATAAGCCGCACCATGCGCACAATCGACAACAATTTTCATGCCTTCAAGACTCTCGCCTTTAGGAAAGCTGGCTTTGACGTGCTCAACATAGCGCCCCAGCGCATCGTCCAGACGCTTGGCTTTACCGGTTGCATCCGGCGCGGCAAGCTTTTCTGAAAAATCAGTTTCAATCAACGCTTCAATCTCTGCCTCAATCTCATCATCCAGCTTATAGCCATCAGGGCCAAATAACTTGATTCCATTATCTTCAAATTTATTATGCGACGCCGAAATCATCACGCCGACATCCGCACGCATATTGCGGGTTAGCAAAGCAATCCCCGGGGTTGGAATAGGCCCAACCTGAATCACATTCAACCCCATCGAGACAAAACCGGCGCACATCGCATCTTCGAACATATAACCTGACAATCGGGTATCTTTGCCAATCACCACACGGTTGGTGCGTTTATTGGCTTCTTGGCGGCGTTGCAACGCATAAGCGGTTGCCATCGCCGTTTTAAGCGCGATCTCCGCCGTCATCGGAAATCGGTTGGCGCGACCGCGAATACCGTCTGTACCAAAATATTTTTTACTCATGACTTCGATTCATCTTTGTTATCAGAAGATGCTTTTTTCGCTTTCGACTTGGCAGGCGTTTTACGTGCCTTGGCCTTTGGCTTATCTTTCGTCGATTTTTCAGCCTTATCCTTAGAAGTATCCGCCGAAGGCACAACACTACTTGGCACAGATGATTGAACAATCGCATCATTATCATTGCTGGAGCGCTCAATCGATTTACCATCCAGCAAATCTTTAATCTCATCACCAGAAAGGAGCTCATACTCCAGCAAAGCTTCCGCCAGTTGGTGCAGCTTATCCATATCCTTGGTCAGGATCTTTTTCGCTTTTTTGTAACCTTCATCCACAAAGCCACGAATTTCTTCTTCGATTTGGGATGAAGTCGCACCCGATATGCGCTTAGGCTGATAGCTATTAGGCTCATCCCCATAATCGATCAAGCCGATTTTCTCACTCAAGCCCCATTGCGTCACCATTGCTTTGGCTAAAGACGTTGCTTGTTTGATATCACCCGACGCGCCACTCGTGACATATTCTTTACCAAAGATCAGCTCTTCCGCCACACGGCCACCCATAGCCACCGATAAATTGGCTTTCATCCGTGCATAAGTCTGGCTATAGCGATCCCCTTCGGGTAAGCGCATCACCATGCCCAATGCCTGACCACGCGGCACAATGGTGGCCTTATGAATCGGGTCACTCTCAGGCTCATTCAACGCAACGATCGCATGGCCAGCCTCATGATACGCTGTTAGCTTTTTCTCTTCCTCGCTCATCGCCATCGAGCGACGCTCGGCTCCCATCATGACTTTATCTTTGGCATCTTCCAATTCTTCATTCGTTACCACACGCTTATTCCGGCGCGCCGCAAGCAAAGCCGCTTCATTCACCAAATTAGCAAGCTCAGCTCCTGAAAAACCGGGTGTCCCGCGTGCAATCACCGATGCATCGACATGCGCAGCGGTGGCAATCCTTTTCAAATGCACGTTCAGGATTTTTTCGCGCCCGGCCACATCCGGCAAAGGCATCGGAATTTGGCGGTCAAAACGACCAGGACGCAATAAGGCCGGGTCTAAAACATCCGGACGGTTCGTCGCAGCAATGATAATCACACCTTCATTGGCTTCAAAACCATCCATCTCAACCAACATTTGGTTCAGCGTTTGCTCACGCTCATCATTCCCGCCGCCCCAACCGGCACCGCGGTTACGACCTACCGCATCAATTTCGTCAATAAAGATAATACAAGGCGCATTCTTCTTACCTTGCTCAAACATGTCACGCACACGACTGGCACCAACACCGACAAACATCTCGACAAAGTCTGAACCGGAGATTGAGAAAAACGGAACGCCAGCCTCACCTGCGACAGCCCGCGCCACAAGCGTCTTACCTGTACCCGGCGGGCCAACCAATAGCGCACCTTTAGGAATTTTACCGCCCAGCTTTTGAAATTTGGACGGATCTTTTAAAAATTCGACAATCTCTTCCAATTCCTGACGGGCTTCATCAATACCGGCCACATCTTCGAAAGTGACTGGCTCAGGATTTTCATGCAGCATCTTGGCTTTTGATTTGCCAAAGCCCATCGCGCCGCCACCGCCCTTGCCTTGCATCTGGCGCATAAAGAAAATCCAGACCCCGACAATCAAAATCGCCGGAAGCAAAGAAATAATAATACTGATCAGGCTAAATTGCTCAGGATCTTCTTTTTCTGCGGAGATCTGAACGCCTGTCCCCTGCAAGCGATCCACCACATTTTCATTCGGGGGAACCATTGCATAAAAGCTGGTTCCATCACTAAAATGGCCTTCCAAACCTTGGCCTTTAATCACCACATCGGCAAGGCGTCCACCTTGGGCAGCATCCATAAAGTCACTATAAGAAACTTTTTCATTCTGGGAAAATCCACTACCAGAAGGGCCCTGCAAAATATTGATGACCAACATCAAAGCAACTGCAATCCCGATCCAAAAAAGTATGTTCCGCCCCATATCGCCCTCAGTCCCTTAACTCGTAAATATCTACATTTAAAATCAGGCTCCGTTGTATTCACAGACAAACATGCCGAAAATCGTATACCCCAAGAACCAAAAAGCACAGGAACATCAATTTGCAGGCCGTTCTATCAACAAATGCAACGGAACCCAGAAAACGAATATAGCTTATTTGCCCTGCGACGCAAGCCATTCCTCCGGCTCAATCACGATTTTGCCGCCGCGCTTTTTCTTGGAAAAGGCCAGCCCACCCAACGTCCGTTTCTTCATCACATCTTCAACACGCAACGCCGTGCATAAGGCTTCTATTTTTTCCATCCTGGGCATATAAGCACGCAACGGATCAAAGTGAGAAAAACATCGCAAGCAAAGACGAAGGGAAACTTCCTCGGGCGCCGAAGTAAAAACATCGCAAGCAATATAAACATGTTGATTGTTTACGATACAATCCGATCCGAACCATATATTGTCGACATAGATATCCAGCGCTTCATCCGCTCGACATAGGCGAGATGCTGTCACATGAAGTCGCTTATCACTAAGCCCCTCACCAAATAATTGATCCAAAAAACTACGCAAACGAACCCGCGTAAAATCATCATTCTGATTAGAAGGATCTTCAATATAATCCTGTCCAATGGATGATAAATAATCCAAAAGCTCCGCCTTATGCACCCCTAGCAAAGGACGCAACAATAATAAATCATCCGAATAAGCCACCACCGGACGCATCGCAGCCAAACCTTGCAAACCACTGCCACGAATAAAACGTTGCACAAAAGTTTCAGCCTGATCGTCGGCATGATGCGCCAAAAACAACGCCCCCACCCCGTGCGCGGCACAAAAACCCGCCATGAGCTGATAGCGCGCCTGACGTGCTTTTGCCTGCACACCGCTGTCCGGCTTATCGGATTGCCAGCGCAAAATATGATGCGAGACACAAGAAAAATCAGACACCCATTTCGCTACACACTGAACCTCGTCAGCACTATCAGCACGCAGGCCATGATCAACACTAAGCACATAAAGCGTTCGACTATGTTGCTGCGCCCAATCGATCAAAAGGCGACAAAGCGCCATGCTGTCACCACCGCCTGAAACAGCAACAGCCAGTGGCGCATGAGCATTCAATACGCTTTTATAAGGCTCTTCCGCCAAAATTTGATTAAAAATTTGTTGCATATTCGCCCAGTCCGGCGCAGCTATGCTAAGTGCCGCACGCCAAACGCTGCATTTCTTTCTCAGCTCGCTTCAAAACCGAAGCCGCTCCAGCTGGAAACTCTTGAGCCACCTGCCCCAGCGCCACGCAAGCATCGCCCTTTTTTCCCAAAGCACCCAGCGTAATGCCTAACTTCAGTAGGTTATCTGGCGCCTTAGCTCCTTTTGGATAGGCCTGAAATCCTTCAGCAAAAAGACGTGATGCTTGCTCATACTCACCACGAACATAAAAAGTCTCACCCAACCAATACTTGGCGTTACTTGCCAAAGCATGATCTGGATACGCTTTTAAAAACTCTTCGAATCGAAGCTGGGCTGTATGATATTGACCTTGCTTAAGCAAAGAAAAAGCATTCTCATAAGCCGCCGTCGCATCCCCAGACGGCACGGAAGAAGACGAAGTTTCAGCCTCCACTGGCTTACCGTGGTCATCGCCAGAATCGCTAGCTTGTGCCATCAAAGGCGCCGAAGACATCGTCGGGCGCTGACCTGCATTTTCTGATGATTGTTCTGGCGTAGCTAATCCGCGCATGGGCGAAAGACCTGTGACCACTCCTGAATTTTGCTCAACTTCTTGCACACGCAAGCTCAACTCATCCTTAACCTGATCCAGCTTACGCTGCAGCATTCTGATCTCGTGCGCTTGCTCTTCAATCGTGCCGGTCATGCCGCGCATATCTTCTTCCATTTGCTGCAAGCGAGCTTGCAAATCAGCCGTTTGACGGGCCGCCCCCAAAGATGGCAATGCTGGATTGCCCGGCGCTTGGCCTTTATAAACAGCGCGCCCCAAAGTAGAAACTTCATTTTCCAAACGGTTCAAACGATTAGCCACATTCGAATCAATCTCTTGAGCAGAAGAAGGCAAAGGCCAGCTTGCACACAGCAAGCCGACCCCAGCCAATAAAATAAAGTTTGTTTTAAAAAGACGCATAAAGCTCATCAAGCTTACTCAACCACGGCAACCGCACGACGGTTCTGAGCCCAAGCAGCAGGATTAGATCCCGGAACAGCTGGACGTTCTTTACCGTAGCTAATAACATTAACACGAGAAGGATTAACCCCCAGAGCAACCAAATAGCCTTTAACCGCAGACGCACGACGCTCACCCAACGCAAGGTTATACTCACGTGTGCCGCGCTCATCCGCGTGACCTTCAACCGTTACATACAAAGAAGGATAGCTTTGCAACCATTTTGCTTGCGCAATCAAGATATCGCGTGCCTCAGAAGACAAAGCATAGCTATCATAATCAAACAAAACGCGGTCACCCACATTCACTTCTAGATCTTGCTGTGAACCGGGAACAGCACCGTTCACCAATTGTTGTTCATACACAGAATCAATACCATCGGCCGGTGTTGTAGTGATTTGCTCACGCTCGCCAACCATTAAATCTTCGGTCATCGAAGGTTCTTCGGTTGTACTACAAGCACTAAGCACCAACAATAACGGCAAAATCAAAAACAGGCGCGCTAACATATAAAATCTCCTAAAGAATTCATGAATCTATGCCAGAGTATAAGGCTTATTGAACGGCTTTCAAGACCTAATCTCAGCGTCCGGATATTTCATCCAGCAAAACTCTGGCCTGTGCCCTCGACTGAGGGTCCGGCACCTTATCAATATAATGCTCCAACGCGAAACGAGCCGCTTCATTTTGCTCCAAGCGGGCATAAAGCACACCAGCATCCAACAGCAACCTAAAATCTTCCGGCAGTAAAAGCTGCATGGCCTGTACGATTTCCAACGCGCCAGCATAATCTTCGATCCGGATCTTATAAAATTTCAACCGATTTTGAACATCCACCACCAAATCGCGCACCTCCAGCGGGTCAAAATATGCCGATGAAAGCTCTGCATTATTCCCTACCGATGCTTTTATTTTTTGGCGAATATCAGGCGCATTCAAAAGAATTTGAGGCTCCGCCACGTCAAAAAGAAGACGCTGCCCTTCAAAATCAAAGCGCATAATATAAGCTTTGGGAATCGATAAAACTGATAGATCCCATTCCAGACGCTGGGCTATATCTGCATAAAGCACCGCCATTAAAGGGACACTCAATACCCCACGATCCAGCGCATCCATCAAACACAAATCATGGGGATTCATCTCAGCCCCTGGATCATAGGGCAAAATCTCCAACCCTTCATCCAAAATCAGCACCTGTCGCAACGAAGCAAGCCTACTGCCTGCATCATCGCTTGCGCCGGCTGACAATAAAGATTGATAACCATCAAACACGCGATCCGATAGCCGCTTTAATTGATAAAGATACGACTCCGCATCCGATTTCGCACGTGATAAAGAGGAAAAAGCCAACAGCATTTCTGCTGGATAAAACTCACTATCGCGTAAGGACGATGCCGCCTTTAACACATTATGCGGATCATAAGACTGCAAGGGATTACCTCCTGCCCATGGCACCTTATTCAGGTGCCCCGTCCGTTAAAGGATCGTGTACCTTCACATAGCTCACAACTTGGCTAACACCGGAAATCGTACGCGCCGTTTCAATCACGTTATCCAGCTCTTCCTGACTTTGCGCAAACCCCATCAAGTAAACCGTGCCTTGCACCGTATCGATAGAATAATTAATCGACTGAATCTCTTTGTTAAAAACAATCAGCGCCCGCAATCGCGTGGTAATCCAGGTATCCTTGGCATAGCCCTTAATACCGGTACTATCGGCGATTTTAATTTCGTTAATCACTTGGGTTACGCCCACCGGCTGCCAAGCAAGGCGAACCGCTTCGACACGATGGTCAGGATCTTGTACAACACCGGTAATCAATACACGCCCACTATTCACTGTTAAATCAAGCTTGGCAAAAGTTGCAACATCATACTTAAACCACAGATCATTGATCTCTGCTTGAATGCGCGCATCTTTGGCTGTACGGGCGATGCCGCCTTCTTGCGCTGCTGAAACGCCGGCTCGTGCGCCCACGCCAGCCGCGACCCAAACACAGCCATTTAACATCAACATTGCAGCGCAAGACAAACAAAGCGCTTTCCAAGAAGATCGTGAAGTCATTTTAAACATTCCTTTTCTATGAATCATCGGCGGCCATTATGCCTACGCCATCCATGCATTGTCCAGATGGTGAATAACCAACATAGCGCTAATAGCGACAACATCAAATCGCAGTGGCACATCTAGTAGAGCCTCATGATGGGATAAATAATCCAGCAAGCAACGCTCAATTCGTTTTTGGCTGCGCGGCGTGATGCTTTCCAAAGCCTGCTGTAAATCAGCGCGCATTTTAACCTCAACCGCCACGACAGTTTCCCCATCACGGGCCAAAATATCGATCTCCCCAAAACGGGATTTATAACGGCGCTCTAAAACCTCAAAGCCTTTACCGGCCAAATATTCTGCAGCGATATCTTCGGCCGCCATTCCCTTGGCATGCGACGTCTGACCAATAACCGTCTTAGGCACTTTCATCCTTGACCTCCAGTGCCAACGTGTAAACACGCTTTTTCGGTGCACCTGTTTGCAAGACCACGGCTTCAACTGATTCTTTCAGGCGCATATCGCCCATCACTTGACGCAAACAATCTTTAATCACCTCATCACTATCCGCAATCGGCGGAGGAGCTTCGATCACCAGCACAATTTCCCCTTTAGGAAGCGCATTTTCTTCATAATAAGCAATCAACTCTGCCACTGGCTTGGTAATCACCTGTTCATACAGCTTGGTAAGCTCGCGCGCAGCACATACCCGAGCTTCAGGCATCACAGCTTGAATATCCATCAACGCCTTTAACAAGCGTGGCGATGTTTCATAGGTAATCAGCGCACCGCGCTCTGCGGCGCTTTTCCATTCTTGCAAACATGCTCTACGTGCCTGCGTTTTTACAGGTAAAAACCCGATAAATGAAAAACAATCACTACGCAAGCCGGACAACTGCAACGCCATCAACGCGGCATTAGCTCCCGGCAAAGATGTCACATAAACGCCTGCCTCCAGACAATCACACACCAGCTTATAGCCCGGATCAGAAATCATCGGCATACCGGCATCGCTCACCAATGCGATCACTTTGCCCTCACCGACCATCCGTATGATTTGCTCACGCACTTCTTGCTTACTGTGGTCATTATATATTTTTTTGACCTTGGATAAAGAATAGGCCGAGAGCAACTTACCGCTCACCCGGGTATCCTCACAAAAAACCACGTCAGCCGCGCTCAGCACTTCCAGTGCGCGCAATGTAATATCCTTTAAATTACCAATCGGCGTGGCGACCAAATATAATCCAGCCCGAAAAGTCTTTTTTGCATGCTCCGGCGGTAGCCAGAGTGATTTTTTTTCGCTAATCTGTTCATCCATCTTACTTCAACCATACAGGTCTTTGCTCAAATGCGCTATATACAGATTGTTTCCCTCTTGTGCCTTGTCCTAACCCTAGGACTGTTGAGCGCCTGTCAGACCTCGCAACAAGGATGGAATTTTGAGCCGGAAGAGCAACAAGCCGCGCAAGACGACCCTAAGGCACTATCACGGTCCACGTTGGAAAATACCAACAACACCACAGACCAATATCACCAAACCACACAGCAATCACAGGAAAACCAAGGAACCAAAGCACAAAATGGCGCCTATCTCCCTCCGTCCGCTCCACAGCAGCACAAACTAAGCAACCTCTCCTTAAACAACAAAATCAAAGTCGGGATTTTATTGCCGTTAAGCGGACCACAAGAACAGCTGGGCAAGAAAATGCTTAACGCTGCCCAGCTTGCACTCTTTGATATCGCGCACGATAATTTCGAGCTCATAACCTATGACACCCAAGGCACCGGTGACGGCGCACGCCAAGCCGCACAAAACGCGATTAAAAATGATGTCCAACTAATCCTTGGGCCCGTTTTTTCCAATTCGGTTAAAGCTGCCAAAAACGTCGTCAAATATCACAATATCAATATGATAACCTTCTCAACGGATTGGAGCCTCACCAGCGCCAATGTCTTTACAATGGGGTTCCTGCCCTTTGACCAGATTGAGCGTATTATCTCCTACGCGGCGCAAAATGGCCTCACACGCATTGCCGTGGTCGCCCCCAATACGAAATACGGCAACGCCATCACATCCGCCTATCAAACGCTAGCCAACTTGTATAATATTCAAACCGTAGATATTTTAACCTTTGACCCGCAAAGCCAAAAC
>QGCY01000157.1_pt1 | contig 13861 bp, 14 predicted proteins | sample 4708041 | NCBI WGS metagenome assembly QGCY01 (sample SAMN08941164, study PRJNA450518) | Sediment metagenome, whole genome shotgun sequencing project. | biome: grassland soil; feature: grassland; material: soil; isolation source: soil 14 days enrichment with methanethiol and mixed carbon source ... | reverse complement strand
ACTTTTTTCTTTGTGCTAAAGTAGTTTCGCCATTATTTTCTGATATAATTGATAAAAACTCATCATACTGTTCCATAGAAGAAACTGTAAAAGTATCTTTAAAGTTTTTTGCTGATGCTCTAATTAAAGAAATACCACCAATATCAATTTTTTCTACAATATCTTGTTCTGCAGCTCCAGAAGCCACAGTTTTTTCAAAAGGATATAAATCTACAATTACTAAATCTAATTGCGGAATTTCATATTCTTGCATTTCTGCAACATCACCTTCGTGATCTTGTCTATTTAAGATTCCTCCAAAAACTTTTGGATGTAAAGTTTTTACTCTTCCTCCTAAAATAGAAGGGTAAGAGGTAACATCTTCTACAGGAACTACATCTATACCTAGTTCTTTAATAAAATTTTCTGTACCACCAGTAGAATAAATTGTTACTCCTAATTCGTTTAATTTTTGTACAATTGGTGCTAAGCCATCTTTATGAAATACAGAAATTAATGCAGATTTAATCGTTTTTGAAGTGCTCATTTTTAGTTGTATTGTTAAGCACGCAAAACTACACAAACCTTAAAGAAAACACAATAAAAGATAGTAACAAAATAGGGTAGTAATTAACAATTTGTTAATCTAGAAAATTTACTCGGCATTATCTAAAAACTCTCTTATCCAATCTCTAAATTGATAAATTAAAGATTGTTTTTTTGAAGCATAATTAGTTGATGAATTTTGTGAAGAAAAAGTAGCAGTAGTGTCTTGATTTCTCATTTTAATAGTTTGATTGTTACGAATTTGAATTATATTCATCAAATTTAAGAAAAATGATAATAAAAATCAATAAAACTAAAGAATATGTGATAATTTTTCACAAACATACTCTAAAAGCTCCTCATCTTTTGCAGAAAATGTATTTGCAGTATGAGAATCTATATCAATTTGACCTATATTTTCTCCGTTTACAAAAATAGGAATTACAATTTCAGATTTCACTTTCCAACCACAAGAAATGTAATTGTCTTGTTCAGAAACATCTTGCACAACAAAATTTTCGTTACTCACAGCAACCTGCCCACAAATTCCTTTACCAAAAGGTATAATGGTGTGTTCAGTTTCTTCACCTGTATATTGTGCTAATTTAAGTTCTTCTTTGTCTCCGTTTTTAAAATAGAAACCTACCCAATCATAATAAGAAACTTCACCTTCTAAAAAATCGCAAATGGTTTGCAATTTCTTTTCAATAGCTGAAGCAGATGTAATTATTTTGTCGATTTCTTGTTTTAAAAAAGGTATGTTCATAATGTTATAAAATTGTCCGCAAAAATAAACCAAAAATTTCATTATTTAGGCGCTCTATTTTTTATTTATTTTTTTAAAATCACTTTAACAAAATATTTAATTTACTTCTTGTATTTTTGCAGCATAGAAATGAAGAAATATATTATTAAAATAACTTCTATTGCTTTAGCACTCTTTGTGTTATTTTCTACATTGTCTTTTACTGTAGAAAAACATTATTGTGGAGATTTTTTAGTTGATGTATCTTTTACAGGAGAAACAGTAACTTGTGGTATGGAAATGAATGAGGTTTCCGAAACCAAAATGAAAAACTGTTGTAAAGATGAGGTTCAAAAAGTAGAAGGGCAAGACGAATTGCAAATTCAAAAAATTGAACAATTATCTTTTGAAAAGCAACAGTTTTTAGCAGCCTACTTTTTATCATTTAAAGAATTATGGGTAAAAAAGGCATCAAATAGCGTTTTTTATAAAGATTTTTCTCCTCCAGACCTCCCAAAAGATTTTCAGGTATTGCACCAAACTTTTTTAATTTGATTTTATTGATAAGAGTCGTTTAGCCGTTTTTAAGGTTATCAACTCTTTATAAATGTTGTTTCTGTAATTACAGAAATTTAGAAAATTTATGTCCTTTTTTTAGGATAAATTTTTACATCAAATCAATAAAAACATAATAATGAAAAAAAATATCATAAATAGTTTGCTGCTATTTGTGCCTTTTCTCATCTATGCTCAAACTATTTACAAAGGGATGATTATGGATAAGAATAATCCTAAAGATAATTTGGGTGTAGAAGGTGCCTCAGTGCATTGGCTTAATACAAATGTTAGTGCAATAACCAATAGTAAAGGATGGTTTACAATCGATTATAAAAAAGAATACACTAAATTGGTAATTAGTTATTTAGGTTATAAAACAGATACTATAACTGTTGCAAATTTAAAACCAATTCATCATTTTTTAACCCCAGAAAGTGATTTAGAAGAGATTACAATTAAAAGCAAAAGAAACGCTGTTCAGAAATCTTTTTTATCAACCACAAATATGTTTACCGTAAATTCTGCTGAATTGTTAAAAGCAGCTTGCTGTAATTTAGCCGAAAGTTTTGAAACAAACCCTTCTATAGATTTAAGTTTTTCAGATGCTTTAACAGGTACAAAACAAATACAAATGTTGGGTTTAACAAGTCCGTATTTGTTAATTACCCAAGAAAATATACCTTCTGTAAGAGGTGCTAGTCAGGTTTTTGGGCTAACATTTACACCAGGTACTTGGGTAGAAAGTATACAGATTACAAAAGGTGCAGGTTCTGTTGTTAATGGTTTTGAAAGTATTTCTGGGCAAATAAATGCAGAGTTGGTAAAACCATTTACAGATAATAAATTCTTTTTAAATGCTTATAGTTCTATAAATGGACGTTTAGAATTAAATACACATATCAACAAAAAAGTGTCTGATAAATGGAGAACAGGTTTGTATGTTCATGGTAATTATAGAGGCGAAAAGTTTGATAAAAACAATGATAATTTTTTAGATATGCCATTGTCCAATCAAATAAATGTAATGAATCGTTGGCAATTTACAGATGCAGAAAAAGGTTGGGTAAGCTTTATAAATCTTCGTTTTTTAAATGATGAGAAACAAACTGGTGAAATTAATTTTAATCCTAGTTTAGATAAAGGCACAACAAATGCTTGGGGAAGTGAAATAGCCACAAAACGTTATGATTTATCTGCTAAATTGGGGTATGTTTTTCCTGAAATGCCTTTTCAAAGTATAGGTTTTCAAATGGCATATAGCAATCATCAGCAAGATTCTTATTTTGGTTTAAAAGTGTATGATATTCAGCATGAAAGTGTCTATTCAACAGTTATTTTTAATTCCATTATTGGCGATACTCGAAACAAATTTAAAACAGGTTTAAGTTTTGCTCACGACAATTATAGTGAGTTGGTTAATGTATCTGATTATGATAGAAAAGAAAATTCTTTAGGAGCCTTTTTTGAATATGCTTTCGATAATTTAGAAAATTTTAGCTTAACAGCTGGCTTAAGAGTAGATACGCACAATTTGTTGGGTACTTTTGTAACACCAAGATTGCATTTACGTTACGTTCCTTGGGAAAAAGGTGTATTTAGAGCTTCTGTAGGTAGAGGAAAAAGAAGTGCGAATATTTTTGCTGAAAACCAACAGTTGTTTGCGAGTTCAAGACAGATTCAGATAGATAATGTTGGTGGAGAAATCTACGGATTAAATCCTGAAATTGCATGGAATTTTGGAGTTTCTTATTTGCAGAAATTCAATTTATTTGATAAAAAAGGAGATGTTACTTTCGATTTTTATCAAACCAATTTTCAAAATCAAGTTATTGTTGATTGGGAAAATCCGCAAGAAATTTCATTTTATAATTTAGAAGGTAAAAGTATTGCAAACAGTTTTCAATTAGAGGTAAATTATAACTTGGCACCTAATTTTAATTTAAGAACGGCTTACAAATATTTTGATATTTCTACGGATTATAAATTAGGTAATTTACAAAAACCAGTTCAGCCAAAAGATCGTTTTTTTGCAAACCTTTCTTATGAAACTGAATTGACAGAAAAAGATGCACAATGGAGGTTTGATATTACTTTTAATAATATTGGCACACAGCGTTTGCCAAATACAAGTTCTAATCCAGAGCAATATCAATTACCAGAAAATTCTGAGCCTTATCAATTGTTAAATGCTCAAATAACAAAGGTGTTTAACAGTAAATTTGAAATCTATTTTGGAGGTGAAAATCTTACAAATGTTCAACAAAATAATCCTATTTTAGCTAGTGATGATCCTTTTGGACCAAATTTTGATACAACAATGGTATATGCTCCTATTTTTGGAAGATCGATTTATGCAGGATTAAGATTCAAAATAAAGTAATTAATAAACAACAACAATAATTTAAAAATATAATAAAAATGAAAAAAATAATCTTAGTATTTAGTTTGTTTTTGATTGGATTTTCGGTTCAATCTCAAGAAGTAAAAAAGAATAAAAACGCAAAAATTTCTTTTAAAGTAGATGGAGTTTGTGGTATGTGTAAAAAACGTATAGAAACTGCCGCTTTAAAAACCAAAGGCGTAAAGTTTGCCATTTGGAGTGTAGAAACTCATCAATTAAACCTAATTATAGACGAGCGTAAATCTGATGTTGTTGCTGTGCAAAAAAATATTTTAGAAGTTGGTCATGATATCCTTTTAGAAGAAGATAAAAAATTAGTTGCTGAAACAGAAGCTTATAATTCTGTGCATCCTTGTTGTAAATACAGAGAAGATGAAATTGTGAAAGATCATAATGGAGAATTAAAGAAACAAAGGAAGAATAATAAATAGTTAATATGAAACACACATATTCGGTTTCTGGAATGACTTGCAATGGATGTAAAAATTCGGTTGAAAAAGCATTATTAGCGCTGTCTGATATAAATACAGCAGAGGTTAACTTAGAAGAAAATGAGGTTGAAATTAACTTTGACAATAAAATTTCCTTGCCAAAATTACAAGCTGCTTTACCCGAGAAATTTACTATTACTAAACAAAAGGAAATTCCGAATGTAGCTTTTACCGAGGATGAAAAATCTGAAATTCAGCAACTCTATCCATTATTTTTAATTTTTACATTTATAACAACAGCATCAATACTTATAAATATTAAATCTTGGCAAACGTCTGAATTTATGTTTACGTTTATGGGCTTATTCTATGTTGTTTTTAGTTTTTTTAAGCTGTTAGATGTAAAAGGTTTTGCAAGTAGTTTTGCAATGTATGATCCTTTAGCAAAAATTATACCTTTTTATGGTTTAATTTATCCTTTTATAGAACTAACTTTAGGGGTCTTTTTTCTAATGCGTTTTCAAATTGAATTATCATTACTATTGACGCTTATAATTTTAGGAATTACAACAGTTGGTGTTACTAAATCTTTGTTATCTAAACAAACAATAAAATGTGCATGTTTGGGTTCGGTTTTAAATTTACCAATGACCAAAGCAACCTTTATAGAGAATTCCATAATGATTATAATGGCTGTTTTTATGCTTTTAAAAATATTTTAAAATTGAAAATCCGATAGAATATTCTATCGGATTTTTTTTTAAGATTTCTCACTAAAGTCGAATTGACTGTAGCCAAGAAAAATAATTTATCATTGGAAATTCTCCATTACATCATTCCTGGCATTCCACCACCCATTGGAGGCATTCCACCACCTGCAGGTGCATCTTCTTTAATATCAACTAAAGCACATTCAGTAGTTAAAATCATACCAGCAACTGAGGCAGCATTTTCTAAAGCAACTCTTGTTACTTTTTTAGGATCTATAATACCAGCTTCTAACATATCTACATAAGTTTCTGTTTTAGCATCGTAACCAAAGTCTTTTTTACCTTCTAAAACTTTGTTGATTACTACAGAACCTTCACCACCAGCATTTTCTACAATTGTTCTTAATGGAGATTCAATTGCTTTGTTTACAATTTGTACACCAGTAGTTTCGTCTAAATTATCAGTAGCTAATTTTTCTAAAACTTTTTTAGCGCGAACTAAAGCAACACCTCCACCAGCAACAATACCTTCTTCTACAGCAGCTCTAGTTGCGTGTAAAGCATCGTCAACTCTATCTTTCTTTTCTTTCATTTCTACTTCAGAAGCAGCACCTACATATAAAACTGCAACACCACCAGCTAATTTAGCCAAACGTTCTTGTAGTTTTTCCTTATCGTAATCAGAAGTAGTAGTTTCTATTTGTGCTTTAATTTGAGAAACTCTTGCTTTAATGCTATCTGCATCACCAGAACCATTTACAATTGTTGTATTGTCTTTATCGATTGTAATTCCTTCTGCAGTTCCTAATAAATCTAAGGTTGCATTTTCTAGAGAGAATCCTCTTTCTTCAGAAATCACAGTTCCACCAGTTAAAATTGCTATATCCTCTAACATTGCTTTTCTTCTGTCTCCAAAACCAGGAGCTTTTACAGCAGCAATTTTTAATCCGCCACGTAATTTATTAACCACTAAAGTAGCTAAAGCTTGTCCATCTACATCTTCTGCAATAATTAATAAAGGTCTACCAGATTGAGAAACTGGTTCTAAAATTGGAAGAATTTCTTGTAGGTTAGAAATCTTTTTATCAAACAATAAAACATAAGGATTTTCTAAATCTGCAATCATTTTGTCTGCATCAGTAACAAAATAAGGAGATAAAAAACCTCTATCAAATTGCATACCTTCTACAACATCTACGTAAGTATCTGTACCTTTTGCTTCTTCTACAGTAATTACACCTTCTTTACCAACTTTATCGAAAGCAGTTGCAATTAAATCTCCAATAACTGAATCGTTATTTGCAGAAATTGAAGCTACTTGTTGTATCTTGTCAGAAGAATTACCCACTTTTTGAGTTTGTTTTTCTAAATCTGCAACAATTGCTTCTACAGCTTTATCAATTCCACGTTTTAAATCCATAGGATTTGCACCAGCAGCAACGTTTTTTAAGCCTTCTTTTACAATTGCTTGTGCTAAAACAGTAGCAGTTGTAGTTCCATCACCAGCTAAATCGTTTGTTTTAGAAGCAACTTCTTTTACCATTTGAGCTCCCATGTTTTCTAGCTCGTTTTCTAACTCAACCTCTTTTGCTACAGAAACACCATCTTTAGTAACAGTTGGTGCTCCAAAAGATTTAGAAATAATTACATTTCTTCCTTTTGGTCCTAAAGTTACTTTTACTGCATTTGCTAATGCATCAACTCCACGTTTTAAGCCATCTCTAGCTTCTATATCAAATTTTATATCTTTTGCCATTGTTTTTTATTTAAAGTTCCAAGTTTAAAATTTCGAATAATTTACTCGGAATTAATTATTTTTTAGTTTAGTTATCAGTTTTACCATAAACTTGCTAGTTCCTTCCCTTTGGGAAGGCTAGGATGGGCATTATTTATATAATTGCCAAAATATCAGATTCACGCATCATTAAATAATCTTTACCTTCTAGTTTTAAATCAGTTCCACCATATTTACCATATAACACAGTATCACCAACTTTTACGGTTAAAGGCTCATCAACTTTACCATTTCCAACTGCAACTACAGTTCCTTTTTGAGGTTTTTCTTTTGCATTATCTGGAATTATTAATCCAGAAGCTGTTTTTGTTTCTGCTGGAGCAGGTTCTACAAGAACTCTGTCTGCTAAAGGTTTAATGTTTAAACTCATTGTTTATAAATTTTTAATTAATTAAATTATTAATAACGTTTTTTAAATAGTCAGAAATTATGCCATCAAACTAAAACTGACAATTTTACTTTGATTGTTTTTTTCTTTAACTTTTGTGTAAAAAAAAATGCCAACGTGTCATTTTTACGTTGGCATTTAAATTTTGTATTGATAGTTTGTTAAATACTATCGTTAGTTGCAGGAGCATCATTTTCTACAGGTATCGTAGATTCTATACCATCTAAAGTATTGTCTAGATTAACACCATTATCTCCTGCTCTTGGAATAGCAACATTAGAAATTAGTATTAAAAAAAACATAGCTATAGCCAATGTCCATGTAGTTCTGTCTAAAAAGTTATTTGTGTTTTGTACGCCACCTAAAGATTGTGCGCCTCCACCTCCAAAAGAAGAAGATAACCCTCCACCTTTAGGGTTTTGAACCATTACTATTAAAATTAAAGCTACTGCTACAATTAAAATTAGGATTAAAAATGCTGTATAACTCATTATTTATGTTTTTGTAAAATTTGTACTCTTTTTATTTGGTCTGCAAAGAAACCACTTTTTTCTGGATATTTCAAACTTAAAATTCGGTAAGCTTGTATTGCGTTTTCATACTTTTTTTGTTCTAGATAAACTTTGGCCAAAGTCTCTGTCATTAAAGAGGAGTCTTGGGTGTTTTTTGATACAGAAATCGATACTTTTTTATCTTTAGAAAGTGGTTCTATTTTAGGATTACTCTGAATGAATTTTTCTATAATCTTTACTTTTTTAGCAATCGGTTTTGGTTTAGTTTCTTTTCTAACCACTGGTTTTTTTGTAGATAATTGCAACCATTGATTAAAAGAATGACTCTCTGAACTGTTAAATGTAATAGGTTTACCAATTTCTAATTTTTCTTCTGTTTCTTTTACTGGTTCTATAACAGTTTCTCCTATTGGTTTTTCAGTAACATCAATCTTTATTTCTTCTGATATTGTTTCTACTGATGTTGATTCTTCTTTTTTAGTTGATGTTACTTCTGGCTGTTCGTTTACAGATTCAATAGAAGTTTCATCAGAAATTTTATCAATTATTTTTTGATGAATTTCTTCGTTCGGATTTGTGAATTTTTTAGAAGTAATAAAATCAAACAAAACAGTTCTGTCTGTGGTATAAGCAGCCGTTATTTTTAATTCGTTGTTGTATTTAAAACTATCCTGATTTTTTAATCCTTTTAAATATAATGCTCTTGCCGATTGAAAATAGGGATAATTGTCTATAACCGTTTTTAATTCAACAGTTTCTAATTGCTGAATTTTTTGTTTTTCGCTTATAACTTCTATGAACTTATTTTTATTCAAACTTCTTTTTTTTTAATCTAACTTACTACCACTTTGCAACAGAAGCATTAAAAATATCTTGTGTTATTCTTTCTATAATTTCATCTAAAGCCGCTTCTAGAACGCTTCCTGTTAGTTGAGAATTTGCATCAAAATCAGAATAAAAAGAAAACGTTTTTTCGAAATCGTCTTTTTCTTCTAGCTTGTTTTCAAAACGAACATTTACAGTAACTGTTAATCTATTTTGTGCAGCAGTTTGGTCTGATGTTCCACTCATTGGTGTTACTCTATAGCCTGTAATTTCTCCACTAAAATGTAAATCACCATTTGAAGTTGCTGGTGCAAGATTAGTTTGTCTAGTAAACAAATCGGTTAATTCGTTAGTAAAACGTTGCGTTAAAACAGGTTCTACTAAAGGTGCTTGATTTGGGAAAAAATCAATTTGAATAGTTTTTGCATCTCCAGTATTTCCTCCAGTAAAAGAGTAAGCTCCACAACCAATTAAAGTGGTAATTATGATTAAGGATAAAATTATTTTTTTCATTCTTAGTTTTTTGTAATTCAGTATTAAAGTGATTTTTAAAAGTTCTCGATACAATTTCGATGAAAAATCGAAATCACTCGAACTGACACTGTGTTTTAAAAAGTTCTACACTTTACAAATCGTATTGTTTTATTTTTCGGTATAAAGTTCTTTCAGAAATACCTAATTCTTTAGCTGCCAATTTACGTTTATTGTTGTTTTTTTCTAAAGATTTTTTAATCATCTCTATTTCTTTGTCTTGTAAAGATAAAGATTCGTCTTCTTCAATGGTCTCAATAAAATCATAATCTTTTTCTTTGGATGAATTCTGAGGTATGTTTAAAACTTCGATGTCGTTTTCTCTTAATTCTTTATCGCTGTAAATTTTTTCTAATAAATGATGATTTTCCTCTTGTACATCTTCTACATTTCCGTTTTTCATCAAATCTAAGGTCAATTTTTTTAAATCGTTGATGTCATTACGCATATCAAACAAAATTTTGTACATAATATCACGTTCAGTAGAAAAATCATTTTCTTTTTTACCGCCAACAATTGCAGGTAAATTGCCTGAATTATTTGGTAGGTATTGTTGTAATTTTGATGCGGAAACTATTCTATCTTCCTCTATTACAGATATTTGTTCTGCTAAATTTTTTAATTGACGAATGTTGCCAGGAAAACGATAATTCAATAAAATGTTTACTGCATTTTCATCTAATCTGATAGAAGGCATTCTGTATTTTTGGGCAAAATCCGAAGCAAATTTTCGAAACAATAAATGAATATCTTCATTACGATCTCTTAATGCTGGCAAGCTAATTTCAACAGTGCTTAGTCTGTAATATAAATCTTCTCTAAACTTTTCTTTTTGAATTGCAGATTGCATATTTACATTGGTTGCTGCTACAATTCTAACGTTTGTTTTTAGTACTTTAGAAGAGCCTACTTTTATAAATTCTCCATTTTCTAAAACACGCAGCAAACGTACTTGTGTGGTTAAGGGTAATTCTCCAACTTCATCTAAAAAAATAGTTCCACCATCAGCAACTTCAAAATAACCTTTTCTGTCTTGTGTAGCTCCTGTAAAAGCCCCTTTTTCGTGTCCAAATAACTCACTGTCTATGGTTCCTTCAGGAATTGCACCACAGTTAACCGCAATATATTTGGCGTGTTTTCTGTGCGATAAAGAATGTATAATTTTAGGAATACTTTCTTTACCAACACCACTTTCTCCTGTTACTAAAACAGAAATATCAGTAGGCGCAACTCTAACTGCTTTTTCTAAAGCTCTGTTTAATTGAATATCGTTACCAATAATTCCAAAACGTTGTTTTAATGCTTGTAAGTTTTCCATAAATAAGCCCCTTTTAATTTCCCCAAAGGGGAAAAATTTGCCCATCCTCACTTTCCGAAAGGGAAGTAATTCTGAACGTCTTTTTTATTCCTTTGTCTTGTATTTTTTTTTAATTTTTAAAACTCCAACCTAAATACTCCAATTTTCCACAAAGATTGGAGTTCCTCCCTTTTGGGGAGGTTAGGAGGGGCTTATTTAGTTGTTATCAGAATACCCAACAGCAGTTCCTTTTAAGGTTGCTGAGGTACAATCTTCTACTTTTACGTTTACAAAATCGCCTAATTTATAATGTTCTTTAGGAAAAACAATTACAGTGTTTTGTGTATTTCTTCCTTTCCATTCATTAGGGTTTTTCTTAGAAGTTCCTTCAATTAAAACTTCCTCAATTTTCCCTAAATGAGCTTGCGTTCTATATAGAGCGTGTTTTTGTTGTAAATCGATAACTTCTGTTAAACGACGTTTTTTTACATCCGCAGGCACATCATCATCCATTTTTTTGCCTGCTAAAGTTCCTGGTCTTTCAGAATACGCAAACATAAATCCGAAATCGTATTTTACATACTCCATTAAATCTAAAGTGTCTTTATGATCTTGTTCTGTTTCTCCACAAAAACCAACAATCATATCTTGTGATAAAGCCATTTCAGGAATAATTTTATAGATATTGTCAACCAACTCCATATATTCTTCACGTGTATGTTGTCTGTTCATGGCTTTTAACATGGCATTACTTCCACTTTGTACTGGTAAGTGTATGTATTTACAAATGTTTTTGTGTTTGGCCATAGTATGAATTACATCTAAACTCATATCTTGAGGGTTTGATGTAGAAAAACGGAAACGTGTTTTAGGAAACTTGGTAGCACACATATCTAACAATTGCGCAAAATCTACTGCTGTAGCTTGCGCCATTTCAGAAGCTTTTTTAAAATCTTTCTTCAAACCACCTCCATACCAAAGAAAACTATCTACATTTTGACCTAAAAGCGTAATTTCTTTGAAGTTTTTATCAACCATAGATTGAATTTCTTCTAAAATACTTTTTGGGTCACGACTTCTTTCTCGTCCACGAGTAAAAGGCACTACGCAGAACGTACACATATTATCACAACCTCTAGTTATAGATACAAAAGCTGAAACTCCGTTAGAATTTAAACGCACAGGAGAAATGTCTCCATAGGTTTCTTCTTTAGATAAAATTACATTTACAGCATCTCTACCTTCGTTAACTTCTTCTAATAAATTTGGGAGGTCTTTATACGCATCTGGCCCAACAACTAAATCAACAATTTTTTCTTCTTCTAAAAACTTTTCTTTTAAACGTTCAGCCATACATCCCAAAACGCCTACTTTCATTGTTTTGTTAGATTGTTGTTTTACTCTGTTATATTTCTGTAATCTTTTACGAACTGTGGTTTCTGCTTTTTCACGAATAGAACAAGTGTTTACTAAAACCAAATCTGCTTCTTCTAAAACCTGAGTAGTGTTGTAACCTTGCTTATCTAAAATTGCAGCAACAATTTCGCTATCATTCATATTCATTTGACAGCCATAGCTTTCTATGAATAATTTTTTAGAATTTTCTTTTTTATTTTCAGTAACAAGCGCTTTGCCTTGTATTCTTTCGTCGATAATTTTTTCTACTTGTTCCATCTCTAAATTTATCATTTGAAGGTGGGCAAAGATACAACCAAATTTATATTTTAATGACAAATTGGCAGAAAAAATATTGCACTAAATCTGTTAATTATTTATCGAAAAGTGATGAAAAAATTTTTTTTAACAAAAAACTGACTACTTTTGCAGTCAGAAAAGCTACGTTTTTAAAGCGTTTTAGTGATAAAAGAAAGATAAATGGCAAAGAATTTAGTAATAGTTGAGTCACCTGCAAAAGCAAAAACCATCGAAAAATTTCTCGGAAAAGATTTTCAAGTAGAATCGAGTTATGGTCATATTGCAGATTTACCATCTAAAGAATTGGGTATTGATGTAGAAGGAGATTTTAGTCCTAAATATATTATATCAACAGATAAAAAACCAGTTGTTAAAAAGTTAAAAAGTTTAGCAAAAAAAGCAGAAACTGTTTGGTTAGCAAGTGATGAGGATCGAGAAGGAGAAGCAATTGCTTGGCATTTAAAAGAGCAATTAGATTTAAAAGATGAAAATACCAAACGTATTGTATTTCACGAAATTACTAAAAAAGCCATTTTAAAAGCTGTCGAAAATCCTAGAGATATCGATTATGATATGGTAAACGCACAGCAAGCACGTAGAGTTTTAGATCGTCTTGTAGGTTATGAGCTTTCGCCAGTTTTATGGCGTAAAGTAAAAGGAGGCTTATCTGCAGGTAGAGTACAATCTGTGGCTGTTCGTTTAATTGTGGAAAGAGAAAGAAGTATTTTAGATTTTAAAGCAGAAACACATTATAAGGTAGTTGCAGAATTTACCAATGATGAAGGTAAAAAGTTTAAAGCTGCTATACCTAAGAATTTCGATTCTAAAAAAGCTGCAGAAGATTTCTTAAAATCTTGTGCAAATGCAGATTTTTCTATTGCTGATTTAACTAAAAAACCAGCAAAAAAATCGCCAGCAGCACCATTTACAACATCAACATTACAACAAGAAGCTTCTCGTAAATTAGGTTTTGCAGTAGGTAGAACAATGCAAGTTGCACAACGTTTGTATGAAGCAGGTTTAATAACCTATATGAGAACAGATAGTGTAAATTTATCTGTAGATGCAAGAGATGCTGCAGAAGAAGAAATTACCAATTATTATGGTGCAGAATATAGCAAACAACGTGTTTTTAAGTCGAAAGCTAAAGGTGCTCAAGAAGCGCACGAAGCCATTAGACCTACAAATATGAAAATGCATGCTATTGATACTGAATATGATCAAAATAGATTATACGATTTAATTTGGAAAAGAACATTAGCTTCTCAAATGAGTGATGCTCAGTTAGAGAGAACTAATATAAAGATTGAAAATTCTGAGAATAAGAAAATCTTTACTGCTAATGGAGAAATGATAAAGTTTGATGGTTTCTTAAAAGTGTATTTAGAAGGAACTGATAACGAAGAAGAAGAACAAGCAGGAATGTTGCCAAACTTAAAAGTTGGTGA
>QGCY01000156.1_pt1 | contig 13962 bp, 10 predicted proteins | sample 4708041 | NCBI WGS metagenome assembly QGCY01 (sample SAMN08941164, study PRJNA450518) | Sediment metagenome, whole genome shotgun sequencing project. | biome: grassland soil; feature: grassland; material: soil; isolation source: soil 14 days enrichment with methanethiol and mixed carbon source ... | reverse complement strand
TTTAATTGCAACTCTAATTTCATTGCTTTTTGGTGATGAACAAATAGAATATGCTCTTCTAATTTCTTCGCCATTAATTACTTTTTGTAAAGTAATGTATTGTCCTGCTTCGAAATTGAAATCGGCTTTTAAATGTTGAGGTATGTTAAATACAACAGAAACCGCATTTGCGGTTTCTTGTTTAACTTCTTGTATGTTTACTTTGTAAAATGTTGCCATTTAAATATGTTTTATACCAAACTATTTGCAATTAAATATTCGGCAATTTGAACTGTGTTTGTAGCTGCACCTTTTCTAAGGTTATCTGCAACAATCCACAAATTTAAGGTATTTTCTTGAGATTCGTCTCTTCTAATTCTACCAACAAACACTTCATCTTTATTATGTGCATTAATTGGCATTGGGTAAACGTTGTTTGCTAAATCATCTTCTACAATTACTCCAGGAGTTTCGCTTAAAATTTGACGAACTTCAGCCAAATCAAAATCATTTTCAAACTGTACGTTTACAGCTTCTGAGTGCCCACCAGCTGTAGGAATACGCACTGCAGTTGCTGTTACAGAAAAAGAATCGTCGCGTAGAATTTTCTTTGGTTCTTTTACCAATTTCATTTCTTCTTTGGTGTAACCATTATCTAAGAAAATATCGCAATGAGGTAATGCATTTCTTCCAATTTTATGAGGATAAGCCATTTCTCCATCAATACCAGCTTCTTCGTTATCTAATTGTTGTACTGCTTTTACACCTGTACCAGAAACGGATTGATAAGTAGAAATAACTACACGTTTCATGGTGTATTTTTTATGTAAAGGAGCTAATGCCATTACCAACTGAATTGTAGAACAATTTGGGTTTGCAATAATTTTATCATCCGCAGTTAAAACATCACCATTAATTTCTGGTACCACTAATTTTTTAGTAGGATCCATTCTCCAAGCAGAAGAATTGTCAATTACTGTTGTGCCAACTTCTGCAAATTTAGGAGCCCATTCTAAAGAGGTATCTCCACCTGCAGAAAATAAAGCTACATCTGGTTTTAAGGCTACAGCATCTTGTAAAGTAACAATGGTGAATTCTTTACCTTTGTATGATAATTTTTTACCTGCAGATCTTTCTGATGCAACAGGTATTAATTCTGTTACAGGTAAATTACGCTCTTCTAAAACTTTTAACATTACTGTTCCAACCATTCCAGTTGCCCCAACTACAGCTATTTTCATCAGTATTTTATTTAATGATATTATTTATACTGCAAAGATGCTAACAAAATCGAAATTCACCATTCTTTTAATAAATATTTACCAATATATTTCAGGATGTTTAAATTTTAACAAGTTGATATAAATCTTCTATAAATGAAAAGCCATTCAATATTAAATTGAATGGTTTAACGTTTATTAGTAGTCAGAAACTAATAGTTGTTTTTAAAAATTTTATCATAAAAAAGCATCAATTCCATAATTACCTTTAAACATACCCACAGCAAGGACAGCAGCTACACAAATAATTAAGATGCTTAAAGGAATTACCAAACGATCTACTATAGAAAGTCTTTTAGCTCTATCTCTATCACCAATTAAACCATTATTATCTAAGAACATTGCTAAGGCCCAAGCTAAAACAGGATTTGTAACCATTGCCATAAAAATACAAACACCAGCAGCTTGTGCACAAGCACTTTGCTTTATCATTTGTACACCAGCTTCTATCATTGGCAAAAATACACCTACTAGTAAAGCAATAGATCTTACAGGTGGCCAAACAGCAACATCCATTGGGCTACCTAAAATAGCAACAGCCATTACCATTATACCTAATAGAATTGCACCAGCAGGAATTGGTCTTTTTGCAATGGCAGCAGGTATTAAATACGTACCCCAAGAAGAAGTAATATTACCACCACCAACAGCAGTACCAACCATTTGTCTTATAGAACACATAGTCATTGTATCATCTACATCCATTAAAACTTTTTCAGATTTTTTTGGATAATTCATTTCCTGAAAAATTCGGTGTCCTAAAAAGTCTGGAGACCACATTGCCACTGCTAAAATTGCAAAAGGTAAAGAAGCAATAAAATGTTGTGCTTTTGGTAAGCCAAGCATCCAACCTTCTTCTGTGCTACCCCACCAATAGGCAGGGTTTAGGTTTGGTAAACCCATTTCTGTTGTAAAATGTAAATCGAAACTTGCACCACCAATTAAAGCAATTGCCAAAGCTGTAATGGCACAAGCAGGTATGGCAAGCCAACGTTTATCAATCCTTGCTAAATAACTGTATAAAATAACAGTAATGGCTAAAATGATTAGTCCTAAATATCCCATAGAACCTATTTCTATAGTTGATGATGAAAGCCCCATACTCCAATTTTGTATGGTTTTTATTTGACTGAGAGCTCCAGAAAATCCTAAGAATATTAATAATCCGCCTGCTACACCTTTACTTGTTAAATTTACTAAACGAGATCCGCCTTTAAAAAAACTAAGCAATAAACCAAAAATACCAATTAAAATTGCCAAAGCTAATGGGTGAGCACCAGCTAAAGCAATACTTGCAATTAATGGAATCATTGGGCCATGATTACCTGCTAAATTTGCTCTCGGATTAAAAAATCCGGAAGCTAGAATTACAAATAAAAATGCAGGAATAATCATTTCTACTCTAGAAACTTCAATAGCAAATTCTTTACCAAGAGTTATATGATCCCAAGCATTGGTTAAACCTTCAGCCCAAGCCATCATTACAGAAGAGTACATTGCTATAATACCTAAAGTACCTGCTAATGCTGGTACTAAATCTTCCCATTCAAATCTAAAATCTCTTCCAGGAAGATTCAATTTAAATCTTCTAGGTTTCATTATTTTTAATTCGTTTTCTAGATATTCTGTTCTGCTATCAAATTCTGATGCAGCTTTGTGTTCTTCTTTATATGTTTTCATGGAAATGTAATTCTCTAAAAAAAAGAGAAGTTTGATATTTAAATTAGATTAAAATGAAATTTCGTTTTAATTAATTTTTACTTTTTTAAAGTAGTTGCTTAATATTTCTGATGCATTTTCTAATTCTTCTTTGGTGTTTTCTCTTGCATCTTTTAATTCGTATTCCCAACCAAGAGCATCCCATTTATGGATACCTAATTTATGATAAGGTTGTAACTCTATTTGTTCTATAGTTTGGTAATCTTTAAAATATTCGCCTAGTTGATGTAATAACTCTGGTGTATTGGTAATTTCTGGAATTAAAACATAACGCAACCACATTTTTTTGCCAGAGGCTTCTCTGTGTTTTGCAAAATTGAATGTTGTTTCTTTGTTTCTTTTTCCGGTGATTTTTTGAAAACCTTCTTCTGTCATGTGCTTAATATCTAACATTACTAAATCTGCATAATTGTCTAGTAATTCTATTGTAGGATGATTAAGCATTCTGCCATTTGTATCTAAATTGGTGTGTATGCCTTCTTCTTTAAGTCTTTTAAACAAGGCAATAAGATTATGAGCTTGTAATAAAGGTTCTCCACCAGAAACAGTAACTCCACCTTTATCGCCAAAATAAGATTTCATTTTTATGGCTCTTTGTACAAGGTCTTCTATATGATATTCTTGGCCTCCATGGGTATCTATGGTATCTGGATTGTGGCAGTATTGACATTTTAATTTACAACCTTGTAAAAAAATTACCAATCTTATTCCTGGACCATCATGAGTACCAAAAGACTCGATAGAATGTACGTTTAATATGTTTTCTGAAGTTTTGATAATTGCTAAAATTTAGTGAATAAAAAAGGGATCCTAAGAAAATAAAACGAATACTTTCTTATAGAAATAAATCTATAAATAGGTGGCTTTATTTTTTTTGAATCCCTTAGTATTAATACATAAAAAGTACTACATAGATTCGTGGAAAGAACGCGAAATTACTTCCATTTGTTGTTCTTTTGTTAATCTGATGAAATTAACGGCATATCCAGAAACTCTAATGGTTAGTTGTGGGTGATTTTCTGGGTGCTCCATTGCGTCTAATAAAGTTTCTTTGTCTAACACATTTACATTTAAGTGTTGTGCTCCATGATCAAAATAACCAGTTAAAGTGGCTACTAAATTATCTATTCTGTCTTCTTGAGTAGCACCTAATGATTTAGGAACAATAGAGAAAGTGTTAGAGATTCCGTCTTGAGAATCTTTATAATCTATTTTAGCAACAGAGTTTAAAGAAGCTATTGCACCATTTGTATCACGTCCATGCATTGGGTTAGCACCAGGAGCAAAAGGAATACCAGCTGCTCTACCATCTGGAGTTGCCCCAGTTTTTTTACCATACACAACGTTAGAAGTAATGGTTAATACAGACATTGTTGGTTCTGCATCTTTATACACTTTTAACTTTTTTAATTCGTTGTTAAAATCTTGTACTGCATTGTGTGCAAAAATATCAACTCTATCATCATCGTTTCCGTATTTAGGGAACTCTCCTTCAATTTTAAAGTCTACAGTTAAACCTTCTTCGTTTCGAATTGGTTTTACTTTTGCATATTTAATTGCTGATAAAGAATCTGCTACTATAGATAAACCTGCAATACCATAAGCGATATTAATATCAGGATTTGTATCTATTAACGCCATTTGCGCTTTTTCGTAGTAGTATTTATCGTGCATGTAATGTATAATGTTCATGGCATCATTATAAACTTTTGCAACTGTTTTCATTGCAATTTTAAAGTTTGCCATTACTTTATCAAAATCTAAATACTCGTCTGTTAAAGGTGTAATACCATCAACCATTTGTTTTCCTGTAATTTCGCATTTACCTGCATTTACAGCTAATAATAAAGTTTTAGCTAAATTGGTTCTTGCTCCGAAAAACTGAATTTGTTTTCCTATTTCTTGGTAAGAAACACAACATGCAATTCCATAATCATCAGAACCTCTAAAGTTTCTCATTAAATCATCATTTTCAAATTGAATAGATGAAGTATCAATAGAAACTTTTGCACAGAATTTTTTAAAGTTTTGTGGTAATAAAGGCGACCATAAAACAGTAATGTTTGGTTCTGGTGATGGGCCTAAGTTGTATAAAGTATGTAAGAAACGAAAAGCTGTTTTTGTAACTTTAGATCTACCATCGTTTAACATACCACCAATTGCTTCTGTTACCCAAGTTGGGTCTCCAGCAAAAATTTCATCATAAGCAGCCATACGCAAATGACGTACCATTCTCAATTTCATTACAAATTGGTCTATATATTCTTGTGCTTCTACTTCTGTAATAACGCCATTTTGTAAATCTCTTTCAATAAAAATATCTAAAAAAGTAGATACATTACCTAAAGACATTGCTGCTCCATCTTGCTCTTTTACTGCTGCTAAATACGCCATGTATGTCCATTGTACAGCTTCTTGGGCATTTTGTGCAGGTCTGTTTAATTCTAAACCATAATGGTTACCCATTACAATCATGTCTTTTAATGCTTTTATTTGTTCAGAAACTTCTTCTCTTAAACGAATAACAGCATCTGTCATTGGTCCTTGTATTTTAGATAAATCTTGTTTTTTAACTTCGATTAATTTATCAATACCATATAAAGCAATACGTCTATAATCACCAATTACACGTCCACGAGCATAATTGTCTGGTAACCCCGTTAAGAAACCTAAAGAACGGAATTTTCTAATTTCTGCAGTGTATGCATCAAATACACCATCATTATGTGTTTTTACATATTTTGTAAAAAGTTCGTTTACATCTTCGCTTGGTTTTAAACCATGTTCTTGTAAAGCTTTTTGTACAACTTTGTAACCTCCAAAAGGTTTCATTGCTCTTTTTAATAATCCATCAGTTTGTAAACCAACAATTACTTCATTTTCTTTATCTATATATCCTGCACCAAAGCTAGCTACACCAGAAACAGTTTCTGTATCAACAGAATGTACACCATTATTCTGTCTTTCTTGCTTCATTCCTTCTTTACATACTTCCCACAGTTTTTTTGTTCTTTCGCTTGCGCCAACTAAAAACTGGTCATCACCATAATAAGAAACAATGTTTTTTACAACAAAATCTCTTACATTAATAGAGGTGTTCCAGACACCTTGTTTAAATTCTAAATTTTTTGGTTCTTCTAAAATTAATTCATCTAATTCCATCTCTTTATGTATTTAAATTTTTTATGTATTACTTTTTATTACATCACAAATTTAGAATCTCAATACGTTTTAAAATATGATAAAAGTTAGGTTTTGAATATTTTTTAAGAAAACGTTGTAGTTTTTTAGTTTTGAAAATCAGATAAATAAAAGCTTTTGATAATAGAGTAATAAGTTTTAAGAAATACCTACATTTGCAAAAATTTTAAGTTTAACCTAATTGGTATAGCATGCAACTGTACAATAAGTTAAGCGCAAAAGAACGCGCTGCATTAATAGATGAGGCTGGTAAAGACCGTCTTACAATTTCTTTTTATCAATATCATAAGATAAAAAATCCACAATTATTTAGAGATAAATTATTCTTAGAATGGAACGCTTTAGACGTTTTGGGTAGAATTTATGTTTCTTACGAAGGTATAAATGCACAATTGTCTGTGCCTTCAGAAAATTTCTATGCGTTAAAAGATCAATTAGATAGTATTTCTTTTTTAAAGGATATTCGTTTAAATGTTGCTATAGAGCAAGACAATAAATCATTCTTAAAGTTAAAAGTAAAAGTTAGAAATAAAATTGTTGCTGATGGTTTAAATGACGAAACTTTTGATGTTACTGATAAAGGTGTGCATTTAAATGCAAAGGAATTTAATGAAATGTTGGCAAATCCGGATACAGTTTGTGTGGATATGCGTAACCATTACGAAAGTGAAATTGGTCATTTTGATGGTGCTGTAACTCCTGATGTAGATACATTTAGAGATTCTTTAGATATTATTGAAGCTGATTTAAAAGACCAGAAAGAAGATAAAAATTTATTGATGTATTGTACTGGCGGAATTCGTTGCGAAAAAGCATCAGCTTATTACAAACACAAAGGTTTTAAAAATGTGTTTCAGTTAGAAGGCGGAATTATAGAATACACACGTCAGGTAAAATCAGAAGGAATTGAAAATAAATTTATTGGTAAAAATTTTGTTTTTGATCATAGAAGAGCAGAGAAAATTTCTGATGATGTAATTGCCAATTGCCATCAATGTGGTAAGCCTTGCGATACACATACAAACTGCGCTAACGAAGCTTGTCATTTACTATTTATTCAGTGTGATGATTGCTCAGAAAAAATGGAAAACACCTGTTCTACAGATTGTCAAGAAATTATCCATTTGTCTTACGAAGAGCAAAAAGAACTACGAAAAGGCAAAGCCAATAGCAATAAGATTTTTAAGAAAGGACGTTCTGAAGTTCTAAAATTTAAAAAATAAAAGCATGCAAAAAATCGAATTAATGGCGCCTGCAGGAAACTTCGAAAGTTTACAAGCGGCGTTAGATAATGGTTGCGATTCTATTTATTTTGGAGTAGAACAACTTAATATGAGAGCAAGAGCGTCTATCAACTTTACTTTGGATGATTTAGAAGAGATTGCAAAAAGATGTTCAGAAAAAAATGTAAGAACATATCTTACCTTAAATACTATTGTTTATGATCACGATTTATCAATTGTAAAAACATTGATAAAAAGAGCTAAAGAAGCAAATATTACAGCAGTAATTGCTATGGATCAGGCTGTAATTTCTATGGCTAGAGAACAACAAATGGAAGTGCATATATCAACTCAAATTAACATTACAAATATAGAAACGGTTAAGTTTTATGCGCTTTTTGCGGATACTATTGTGCTGAGTAGAGAATTGAGTTTGCGTCAAGTAAAAAAGATTACAGAAGCTATAGAAAAAGAGCAAATAAAAGGCCCTTCAGGTAGATTAGTTGAGGTAGAAATTTTTGGTCATGGAGCTTTGTGTATGGCTGTTTCTGGTAAGTGTTATATGAGTTTGCATTCTTCAAATTCATCTGCAAATAGAGGAGCGTGTAAGCAAAATTGCAGAAAAAAATATACAGTTATCGATCAAGAAACGGGTTTTGAAATGGAGTTGGACAATGAATATATTATGTCTCCAAAAGATTTGTGTACCATAGATTTTTTAGATCAAGTTGCAGATGCAGGTATCAAAGTTTTAAAGATAGAAGGTAGAGGTAGAGCACCAGAATATGTTGCCAAAGTAATTAAATGTTACAGAGCTGCCATTGATAGTTTAGCTGCAGGAACTTACGATAAAGAAAAAGTAATTTCTTGGATGCAAGAACTAGAAAAAGTATACAATCGTGGTTTTTGGAACGGATATTATTTAGGGCAAAAATTAGGAGAATGGAGCAAAGATTCTGGTTCTAACGCTACACAAAAGAAAGTGTATTTAGGTAAAGGAGAACATTATTTTGATAAAGCCAAAATTGGTCAGTTTAAAATTGATGCTTACGATGTAACTATTGGTGATACCATTTTAATTACTGGCCCAACAACAGGTGCAAAAGAAATGGAATTAAAGCAAATGTTTGTAAATGATAAACCATCAGAAAAAGCAACCAAAGGCGATGAAGTTACCATGAAATTAGATTTTAGGATTAGAAGATCTGATAAGTTGTACAAAATTGTAAAAACAGAATTTGCAAAAAACTAATGGTTGTAATTACCTTACAAAGAAAGAAATGTATTGGTTGCAATTACTGTGTAGAGGTGGCTCCAAATCAGTTTCAAATGTCTAAAAAAGATGGGAAATCTGTATTGTTGCATTCCACAGAAAAAAAAGGGTTTTATACTATTAAATCTTTTGATGAATCTATTTTTAATGCCTCTTTAGAAGCCCAAAAAGCGTGTCCTGTTAACATTATTGAGGTGAAACAAGTGTGAAATCTAAATTTCATAGAAGATTAAATACATTAAAAATAAAACTTATACTTCAGTAAAATTTGGAGAGGTCTTAACTTATATTCAGAAATTGATTGTGAAAACTCATTACTATAAACTTGTAAATAAACTTTATTATTTAAAACATTGTTTAAGCTAAATTCTAAATAAGATTTTTCGTTTTTAAGTGTTTTTTTGTAATTTATATTCAATAAATTATTTATAAATAATTCTGGTCTTTTGATATTAAAGTTATTATAAGTTATACTGATGGCATTATATGTGTTTAGGGTATAGTTAAAACCAAAAGAATTATTTAAACTTGATTGAGCTTGTGCATTTATGTTATTTAATCTAGTCTTATCGTTTACTAATTCAGATTTTAAAAATGTTGTTAATTTATCATAGAGGTCATACTCAAACCTTAAAGTAAAATTTTCATTAGTTGTTTTGTTTGAAACATTATTACTATTTAATATACTTGGAGTTATCTCTGTAGAAAGGTTTCCACTTAAACGAATAGATATATTAAGAATGTCAATATTTTTTCTCAGTTGAAAACTGAATGAATTATTACTAGAAGTCAAATTTTGAATAATAGAATTAACCTCCAAAACCCCATTATCTTTAAAATTATATTCATATGCTATATTTCTTTTTATGTTTGAGTTATTGAAAGAAGTCTCAATAAAAAAACCATTGTTAAAGTCTTTATATTGTAGATAAATACCTCCTTTTATTGATTTGTTTACTGGAATTATTGGATTAAAAGAAAGTAATCTTCTGTAATTTTCTAATATATATCCATTAAAAAACCTATTTAATCTACCAAAACTATATCTTTGAGATACATTGAGAGATAACTCAAAAAAATCACCAAACTCTTTAGTAACATAGACTTTAGGTTCAAAAAAAGCTCTTTGCAAATTATTGACTATGTTTAAGGAGTTATTCATCAAATTAATACTTGAGTATCTTATAGGTAATTCAGCGTCAATTCTATAACCTTTATAATTATACTGAATTTTGGAAACATATTTTATAGTATGATCAGTTAACAAAATATCATTTAAAAACTCAGAATTATTTGAAATGTTATTATCATTAACATAAATTTCACTATTCAAGTTTTGTTTATCAAATATTATAGATATTTCATTTTCAAATGTAATTCCTTTAAACCTTTTTATAAATCCAAGAGATTTTTCTATGAACAAATTACTATTGTTAACTTTTTGGTTAATTTTTTCATAAGATTCTCCATTATTTAATAAATCGCTAAATAATCCAGGAGATACAACTAAAGAGTTGGAATTTTTACTTAAAAAAAAGTTAGAACTAAAAGTATATATGGTTTTATTAACAGGAAAAAATGTTTTAAACTTATTTTTTATATATTCTTTGGGGCGAGAAATATTCTGTGTAAATGATTGATTATTGATTCCTCCATATTCTGAAGTTTTTTCTAAAGAAAAATCAAGCGTATTTTTTAAATAACTATTTTTATTGTTTTGTACTAATACTATTTTAGTAGAAACTTCTTTTGTAAGAAATTCATTTTCTGTTACTTCACTTAAATTAACAGTATTATTTAAACCAAAAAATTTTGTTTTTCTAACAACGTTTAAATTTTGTTTGTTGTCTATAAATGTTGGTAATATTTTTATTGATAAATTAGATTTTGAATTTAATTTAGTTAAAAAATTTAATGAAGTTACTGTTGTAGAATTATCTAGCCAATATTTTTGAGGTAAATTAGGAAAACCTGTAGGAGCCAAACTCACCCAATTAGTTGTACTTTCTCTTTTGTAATCTTCAAAGTTATCTAAAGTTAAAACTTTTAGTTCTTTTCTAGAATCTATGCCTACATTATTATTTATTAAAGTTCCAATGAACTGATGTTTTTTTGAAAAGTACATTGGTAGAGTTTTCATAAATTTTAAAAAAGGTTTATATCCTAAACCAATTTCTGAATTACCAATAAGAATATCTTTATTTTTTAATTTTATATTTAAAGATGCTAAATCACTAAATTTAATAGTATCTAAAATTCTTATAGGCTGATGATTTTCTAAAACCTGTACTTCTTCAACATCTTTAACAGCTAAACCTTTATTTGCAAGATTATATTTACCTTCCAATAAATCTAAACCTTCAATATAGTATTTTTGAATAGGTTTACCATAATATTGTATTTGACCATTTTCTAGAACTTCTATACCTGGTATTCTACTTAAAACTTTGGAAAGAGAAAGATTTTGATCTTTTGAATATTTAGATAATAAATATTTTAAAGTGTCTCTTCTTTTTAACAAAGGACTTTTAATTATTATTTCTTTTAGATTATTAACACTTTCTTGTAAAGTGAATTCTAAAATTCTATCTAATTCTGAAATTGATTGTGTTAATTTCTGATAATTAATATGAGTAATTTCAATGATAAAAGAAGATTTTTCTATATCTATAAAGATATCAAAAAAACCTTTATCATTAGTAACAGTATATTGAAGGATAGATTTTGTACTTGAGTTTCTAATTAAAACAATAGCTCCTTCCAATGGTGTTTTTTTAGAATTATAAATAAAACCCTTTATATTTACTTTTTGAGAAAAAACCTGGAAGCTAAAAGCTAAAAATATATAGCATAAATATTTACTCAAGTTCGATATTATTTTTAATTTCTAATAGTTTGAAAAACTTATTAAGATTTCTTTTAATTGTTTCTTTACCCTCACCATCCATAACTTCATTTAAACTCTGTTTATAATAATTTCGAACACTTTTTAATAAGTTTTTATTCTTTACAATTATTATTTTGCTTTTATTTCTAACATAGGTGTGTTTTTTTTTGGAAACTCCAATTAACTTAAACGAAAACTGATCAGTTGTGTCATAAATTTGAACAATTAACCCTGGCAACCCTCCAAATTTCCATGGGCCATTCTGTAATGGGATTTTTGTTGTAAACCAAGCTTCATAATCCCTGCCTTTATAGTTAAGTATTGCTAATTGACATTTGTAATTTAAAATTTCTTTAAATTTATTTTTTATTTTCCAATTAAAGCGAGGTATTTCCTCTTCAATTCTAAAAGAAACATTATCCGCTTTTCTATCGAAATGTAATTTATTGTTTTTAAAATGTTTAAAAACTGATGAATTTAGTATGTAATCAGGAAACTTAGATTCGTAATCTAATAATTCATATATATCTCCTTTTCTAGATTTAATAGCTAATCTAGCAGAATCAATCTTATATCTGGAAGGACTCATATATAGGCTATTATTTTTGCCAATTAAGAGAATCATATTTTCATTAGCATTTCCTTCGGGTATATCCTTATAAAATTTAGCCTTTACCTTATAGGTAAAGACTAAATCAAATTTTTCGATTTGTGAAAATCCGAGATATGAAGAAAATATTAATGCAAAAGTTAAAATATTTTTTTTCATACTTATAATATTAATTGAATTTTAAAATCTATATGTACCTTTTTTTCTGCAATTCCTATTGTCAAGTTCTTCCATTTTGTCAAAAATGGCATCCCAAGGTTTATCGCAATTAGAATCGGCTATAAAAAGATCTGTTCCACAACTTGTATGAAACCAAATTGTGCAATCTTCAAAATAAGATACACTTTTTGTCAAAGAATTACTTGTTAACGGGAAACTTAATGTCATAGCAAACAATGCTAGGGTTGTTATTTTTTTCATAAATATAGTTTTTAATTTTTAAAATTAAATTATAGAACGCAATATATACGTTCATAAAAACAACCAAGAATATCTTCTTGGTTAAGGTCTTAATAAAATTTAAAAAGAATGTGCGCAATTTTTATAAACATTCTTTTTCTTGCTAGCAATATAAAATACAAATGATCAGTTTCTATTTTACATTGGCAATTTAATAAGATTTTGAATGTTAAACAATCCCCATTTATGGTGAAATTTTCTTCTCCCCATAAACGGGGAGGTTTCTCCCTAATTATAGGAAGGGTAAAATATGTAAGTTGTTTGAATTCAGTTGATTATTTATTTATGGTTGAGGGTTAAAAACATTCGGTTTTTATTTTTTTTAAATTAAAATGTTACTACTCATAAAGCTAAATTTAATACGAATTCTAATTTATTAGCATCGAATTCTAAAGAGAAGAAAATTGTAATCCATCTTTAAAATATATTTGTACAGTAATCAAATAAAAGATGTTCAGATAACTTTCGTAAACCTATTTTTTCATTCTTTAAGAATGCGTATATTTACGAATTAGTGAAAATTAGAGGATACTTTTTGTATTCATCTGATAATCAATTTATGAATCAAAATGTTTTTTATCTTTTTCTGATATTTTATTGAAAATTTGAGAATTAAGAAGATAAAAACTATATAATATATTTACTTAACATGGCATGTGGAAGTTGTGGTACAACAGAAAATGGTGTACCTAGAGGTTGTAAAAGTAATGGAAATTGTGGCTCAGGAACTTGTGGAAGTGGTAGCGAAAAACTAGCTGTTTTTGATTGGCTATCGAATATGACTTTACCAAGTGGTCAAGAGCGTTTCAATATTTTTGAAGTCCGTTTTAAAAACGGAAGAAAACATTTTTATAAAAACATAGATAATTTACCATTAACTATGGGAGATATTATAGCTGTAGAAGGTTCTCCTGGTCATGATATTGGTACAATTTCTTTGGCAGGTGAATTGGTAAAAGTGCAAATGAAAAAGCGCAAAATTACAGCAGATCATGAAGATGTAAAAAAAATTTACAGAAAAGCCACTCAAAAAGATATCGATATTTGGCAAAAAGCCAGAGCTAGAGAAGAAGAAACCCAAAGAAAAGGAAGAGAAATTTTAGGTAAACTTGGTTTGCAAATGAAGCTTTCTGATGTTGAGTTTCAAGGAGATGGAAACAAAGCAACATTCTACTACACAGCAGATGCAAGAGTAGATTTTAGACAATTAATTAGAGATTTAGCCAGTGCATTTTCTATTCGTGTAGAAATGAAACAAGTTGGTGCAAGGCAAGAAGCAGCAAGATTGGGTGGTGTAGGTTCTTGTGGTAGAGAATTATGTTGTTCTACTT
>QGCY01000155.1_pt1 | contig 14079 bp, 14 predicted proteins | sample 4708041 | NCBI WGS metagenome assembly QGCY01 (sample SAMN08941164, study PRJNA450518) | Sediment metagenome, whole genome shotgun sequencing project. | biome: grassland soil; feature: grassland; material: soil; isolation source: soil 14 days enrichment with methanethiol and mixed carbon source ... | reverse complement strand
TCATTCACTAAATCATTATTAAATGAAGTTACTAGCTGAGCATTTTTGGAAGTTGCATCTATAATAGCATCTGACATTTTACTAGGAATTAGAATGTTTTCTTGGATAAAATCATTGAAAGACATCCCAGATATCTTCTCCACAATTCTTCTTTGTAGAAAAACATTATTGTTACTATAGAGATAATCAGACCCTGGCTCAAATATTAAATTGTCGATATTCTTTATATCAGTATATATATCTTTATCATTTTTCACACTATTCCATTTTACTTTTGGTAACCCACTAGAATATTGTAATAGATGTTTTATGGTTACTTTGTTGGACCAATTTGGTAGCTGTAAATCAAACTTTGATAGCTTATCTTCAAGATGAAGTAATCCTCGTTCTTTCAAAATCATAATAGCAACTGCATTGAATTCTTTTGCGATAGAACCAATATTAAATATTGAGTTTCTATTTAAATGTTTTTCTTTTGAAGCATCAGTATAACCAAATTCATTTTGGTATATTATTTTATTAGACTTAGCAACAAGAATATTACCATTAAAAACCCCTCGCTTGTAAGATACTTTCATTAAAGAATCTATTAAAGGTTGATGTTTTATTTGACCTTCTTTAATTTTATTAATATCGCTAGTGGATACGTTATGTTTATTTTTACAACTAAACAATAGGATTATCAATAGTAACATAAACTGATGTTTCGTTTTTAATCTATGATGTCTTCTTGTTGTATAATTAAATTGTGATTTTTTAACTTGATCACTTATGTTTACCATGTAAAATGTATTATTTACCTTCATTTAATAATTTGTTTATTAGATTTTACATGACAGTTTTGTCTAATTCCAAAAATCAATAAATAACCAATTATCCAAAATTCACCAATAGTAGCAGGTAAAGTAAGATAACTATTGAAGCTAAAATCAATTCCTGCGTAGTGTATAACTGTAGAAATTACATAGCCAATACCCCCTAAAACAATAACTCTTCCTAACCAAATTGGCATTATTTTAGATTTGATAACTATGTATCCCATTGGAAACAGCCATAACCCAAAAAATAGGCCACCAATGCCCCAAGCATTTGAAATTATATTTTGAAAAACCTGAATTAGTAAAACTTTGTCTTCCATAGCACCTATATCAGAATTGGCAACACTTATAGCAGAGGCAATTGAAATTGCACTTATCATAATAGCTAAAGCATTTACCATTCCCCATATACCTAACGTCCAGGCTTCCCATTCATAATTATCTTTAAATAATTTGAAAAACCAAACTGCGGTAAGTGCCTGAGAAATTACGATACCAAATTCTAATAGCAATCGAATTCTTGCTGTAGATTCTAATTCTACTAAATTTGTTAGCGTTTGTTCAGGATTACCAGACACAAATATTTGAGAATGAAAGACCATAAACCCTAGAATTCCTGTAATAGCCATCATTAAATACCATAAGCCAGTTATTCTAGCGGTCTTAATTAAATTTTTCTGTTCTGTATTTGCAATCATAGATGATTTGTTTTTATTATTTTATACTAATTCTGACTCTGTAAGAGAGGAATTGTTACAGTTTTGCCCTAATGGTACACAACGTGTTTGTATTTCGTTTGTTCCGATTTTTAAGCAACTAATTACCGACCAAGAAAGTTCGCGAAGGCTTTCGTAAATAGGCTAAAACCAGCAATTAATTTTATAAGGTGTTACCAAACGTATTTGATGATATTACCAGCTTCGAAATCATTCCTCTTTATTAATATATTTTAACCCTTCGTATAGAGCTACTAATGGTACAGAGCGATGGTTTTCTTTTTCAAAATATTCTATTTCGATATTTAGAGGTTTATCCGTTTTCTTTGTGATTAATTCATAGAGAGCGTCGTGTCTTTTTTTATTCCGCTCGTAACTAGCCTCTCCTTGATTGGCAGTTGCGATATACAGTTTTTTATCTAATGATTTTGAGGAAATAGAGTCAACTTTGTTTTTCATCATCTCCTCATTCCACCAAATACTTGGGTCTATAGAAATGTAAGCATTGAATACGCTATTTTCATCCATATAGGAATTTAGTGTAAGTAGTCCTCCTAAAGAGTGCCCAACAAGAGTTCTAAACGGTTCTGTCTTATACTTTTTATCAATATAAGGTACTAGTTCTTTCTCAATGAAATTCAAAAAATTCCTTCCACCTCCCATAGTATTCGGTCGTTTGGTCTTAATTTTTGTAACTGTAAAATCTCGTTCTCGGTCAACATTCTCTATGGCTATAATAATACTTTCAGGCATTAAATTATTTCGATTCCTATTAGAACTCATAAAATGTACTATTCCAGATGCTGTTTTAAAATGAGTATATCCATCCAATAATATGATAACTGGATATTTTTTATCAACTTCAGATGAATTATTGTATGAATCAGGAAGACTTATTAAACAGGTTCTTTCTTCATCTAAAATATTAGATTTAAAAACGAACTTACTTCCTACTATAATATCTGTTTCATTCTGTCCAAATGTGGTTTGTACTCCTGAAAGAAGAATATATAAAATTACAAATGTCAAATTTTTCATAGTTTGCTTTATATGTTTGGTAAAAATAGAATATATGGCCATAGATAAATTTTTAAAACCAACATTATACCTATGAACCATACTAACAGATGATTACAATGTTGGTCGTATTTCTTTTGTGTAGCTATTTAAAGATATATCTATACCCTACATTTATCATTAAACCATTAGCATAAATTGGGTTTCCAACGATTTTATCAGCTGTTGCACCTGAACCAACACCTCCTATTTCAATAAAGTAATTCGAAGATTTATCCATAAAAAATTCAAATCCGAATAATCCATAACCTCCGAAAACTATACTTTCTGACGAAAACTTACTAGAGGGAAGTAACAATGTTGTTCCTCCTTCACCATACAGTCGAATGAATTCACCAATCTTACCTGCAACTCCAAGAACCCCTATTGACATGCTCGAATATGGGGTCCAAGTAGTGGTATTGGTGTTTTTCAAATGTTCGTTGAACAACAAGTTTGCTCTTACACGCAGGGCGACTTGCTTTTTAGCAAAATATGGACTTGTCAAATTTATACCTAACCCGAAGTCACGTTGATTTTGTTTGATATGAAAACCTAAACCCCAATTTGAATTTATGGCTTCAGTTTCTTGAGCGTAAGTTCCTGAAGCTATCCCGCCCATTAGGACGCAAATAATTAAAATTATGTTTTTCATGTAATTGAATATGTCTATAATTAGTGTTTATCCTCTACAATAAACTTAAAACCAGCTAAATCCTAACCCTACATTAAAGATTAAGGCATCTCTTTGTACATCTCCATCTAAAGAAGCATGACCTAAAACTAATTTAGACTGCACATTAAGTACAAAGTTTTTCTTTTTATACATTTCGTAACCAGAACTTACCATTACAGCTGTACCAAAATTCCAATCGTCATTTACATCATCTTTAATATCATATAGGGCTGGCGAATCTATGGCTAAACCAACTCCTCCATGAATCCACCATTTCTCTTTTACCCAATATTGCACAGATGGAATAAGTCCTCCAAAATTTCTATCATTATCCTGAAATTTGTAAATATTTCCTGGCATTGAAACAGTAATCGCTAATCTATCATTTAACATATAACCTAACTTTAGATCTGGAAAAACAAAGGTTCCTTGAGATTCATCGAAAGTTTGAATACCTTCACTATCTTCTATACTGATGATACCTCCACCTACTACGAACTCAAACATGAATCCTTTTCTTTGGGATATGGTTTCTGTATTTGTGTTTTGCGCACCTGTTATACTAGATACTAATGCAAAGGCTACACAAGCCATTTTTAATAAAATTTGTTTTTTAATTGTTTTCATTTTAATTGTTTTCATTTTAATTGTTTTTATTTTGATTGATATTGTAATTGTTTATTTTTTTATTAATACTATTATTTAGTACAAAGTTGTTTAATGTTTGGAGTTTAAAAGTTCGTATTTTGAAACTAGAACAAATCTTTATACATCATTATTTGGTTTTGAGATCAAAAACTATTTTTGCATCTACCCAAAAGATATCTACATTTTCGTATTTATCAGACCCTACATTTCTACTAAAGAAAAGGTATTTTCCATCTGGTGTTATACTTGCTGAAGCTTCCCAAGCGTTGGTGTTTATTTTATCACCCAAATTAATTGCATTACCCCAAGTACCATCATTTTGTTTAAAACTGATATAAATATCAGAGTCTCCAAAACCATCTTCCCTTTTAGCATCAAATAATAAATACGATTCATCAGGAGCTATAAAAGGATGGCTTAAAAAAGTTCCTGTATTTATTGCTTTGGGCAAAACTCTTGGTTCTTCATGCTTTCCATCTATCAAACGTGAAAACCGAATTGGAAACTTTGGATCATTCTCCTTGTAGGTGTCAAAATAATAGGTGCCATTTGCAGAAGATGAAAGACGCATAATATACATAGAATCATTGCTTACAGTAGGAGGTGCTAGTTTTTGTAATTCTGACCATCCAGCTTTTGTTCTTTTTAGATACCTGTCACCTAAATGCATGGTTTGTCCATTTGGAGCTATTACTGGTCTTCCTATCCATGGAGATGCTATTTCTAATTTTTTCCATTCCCCATTAATTTCGTTGTATTTATATTCGTAAAAAGCTGATTTTTTATGTTCTTCTCCTCTTCTAATAAAATAAAACGCCTTCATATCTGGAGTAAATGCACTATTGACTTCATACAGACCTGTAGATACAAGACCTGGAGCAAATGGTATAGGATTAAAACCTGGTGGTTTTTGTCCAAGATATGGGGTTTCTAAAGAAGAAGAGTCATTTTCTTTATCATTTGAATTATTAGTATTACAAGCACTTAATACTATTAGTATTACTGAGAGTTTAATTATGAGTTTTTTCATTCTAGACTGGAGTGATTTTAAGTATTTATATGATTTAAATTTCATATGTTTATTTAACATGCTTTTATCTCTACAAAGAAACGTCAAGAAGTAACATTCCTTTAAACTCTTATGCAGCCTTAGATATAAAGTTTGCTGATAAATTGAAAATTATGATGCAGGTATATAAATTATGAAGCAAATAGGCCTTTATAGGGTATCTTATTTTAATTTTTATGATTCCACATTCATTCTTACACAAAGCTTATTTTTCAACAATTAAGTTTTCCAAATACCTAAGCGCAGTAGCTATTAGATTCTTTCTGTTTTTTGCCTTTTCATCAAAAGAATCTAAAGTTTCTCTGTTCAATTTTCGACCATTTACAAAAACATAGGTGGGTTTTCTAAGTGAAGATAAGTTATCCAGCGGGTTTTCATCCACTACTAATAAATTAGCAACTTTGCCCTCTTCAATAGTTCCCAATTGATTCATAATTTCATGAGTTCGGGATGCATTTACAGTAGCTGTTTTCAAAATTTCATAATTAGAAAGTCCCGCTTCTTTATAAAATGCCAGTTCTTTATGAATTGAAGACCCTGGAAGCGTAACTCCAATACCTCCATCAGTTCCGCAAATTATAGGAACACCTGCTTTATGTAACTTTTTAACGATGGTCAAATGGAAATCATGTTGACTTTTTATTCGATCAACAGTTTTAGGATCATTTTGTTTTGCATTAAACCAACGATCAAATTGTCTTTTGCTATCGTCCATTTTAATGAGTGGATTCATATATTTCAAAGAATCTGAATCTAAAATTGAATCATTCATCATCATTTGATAGATGTTGTTGAATACAGTAATTGTAGGACAATAATTTGTGTGTTTCGATTTCGAAATTGAATCGATTATTGATTGTAGCTTTCTTTGATCTAAATCAAACTGTAAAGGTTGCTGAACAATTTCTTCGGCATGTTCAATGGATTTGATTTGTGAATGTAAATGATATGAAAATGGAACTTTTTGAGAAGGGTGTGCCACAATATCCATTTCAGAAATTTTAGCTTGTTCTATCACCGCATCAAAAATTGCTTTGTCCAATCCGTAATACGTTTTAATAAAATCGTAACTACTTTCTTTATATTCAATGATCTTTTCTTTAGCTTCCCTAGGATTGGTCAGATTCAAATTGTCATCACCTATAAATTCTGACCCTGTTAATTTTGGACCTGTTGTAAAAAACGATGGTGAAAAAATATTTTCTTCTATTACATCTTCTTTAATTCGTAAATGCATAGGCATACCCCAAAGATTTCGAACTGCTGTTACTCCATTAGATAGGTAGAGACCGAGTTCATACCTATCCCAAACGTGCACGTGCATGTCAATAAGACCAGGTGTTAAGTACTTGCTCTCCCCATTAAAAATTTGAACTCCATTGACCTTAATGGTATCTGCAAGCTTTTCAATAACCCCATCTTTTATATATACCATTTTATCAAGTAGTACAGTGTCTTTATTCATTGGAATGATATTGACGTTGGATATTAGATACGAATTATTAGATATTGGTTCATTTTTATTAATGTCGAGATAATTTGTTCTTGATGCATCAACCCAAACTATAATAAGTAAGCTAAGTACAAGTAATGCTATAAGTGCGAAGACTATTTTTAAAATTTGTTTTAGTATTTTCATTTTGTTAAATATGTATATTCTTAAGACAAATGAATGGTCTATTTGTTACCATTTAATGTATTGATCATTCATTTTTTTACAACTAATTTATAAATTGAAATAGTCTATAAATCAACTAAATAGTAATAATCACATTTCCTCTTTTATGCCCCATTTCAACGTACTTATGCGCTTCAGCTATTTTTTCTAAAGGATAGATGCTATCAATAACAGGAATAATTTTCTCTTGTTCTGCTAAAATTTTTAAATTCAAAAAAGCTTCTTTTGGTGTTAATGGAACCCCATGATCTATGGATATGTATTTACCATTTAAAGTCAATGCTTTTTTGCTTTTTTCTTTTAATGTCGATGATTTCGAATGACCCACAGTATCAATTACATAGTTGTATGTTTCTAATTGTGTTTCAGCATTTTCTAAGGTGTAATCAATCATCTTATCACTTCCTAAAGAAATTACCAACTCGAAGTTTCTAGTACTACAAACACTAGTAACATGCGCACCCCTATGTTTCGCCAATTGTATCGCTATTGTACCTATACTGCCAGATGCACCATAGATTAAAACGTTGTCACCTTTTTTTATATGCGTCTTTTTTAATAGATGAGAAGCCAATAAACCACCATAAGGAATTGCTGCAGCTTCCTCAAAACTAAGATTTACAGGTTTTAGTGCAAGATTCCAATCTTCGGGTAAACAAATATATTCTGCATAAGAACCAAAACGACGTTTGGTAGGCGACATTGATCCATACCCAAAAACCTCATCCCCGGTTTTAAACAATGTCACCTCTTTACCTTTATGCTCCACAATGCCAGCTGATACCATTCCTAAAATAGGATTTCTTGGACGACCAAAACCAAATATAAGTTGGAGTATAAATTTAGGAATCATAGGTTCATTCATTCTTCGAATAAGAACATCACTTGTAGTTACTGAAGTAGCACATATTTTTATAAGTACTTCATTAGCTTTTGGCACTGGTTTTTTAACAGTACTTAGCACCAAGTTTTCTGCATCCCCATACTTTAGACATTCTATTGCTCTCATAATTAAAATATTTTACTACAAAATTGATATAAATAGGGCTGTTAAAAGTTCGTATTTGCAAAACAGAACCAATTCAATTATTCTATGAATTTCTCAATTTTATTATCCGTTAAATACTGTACATTCTTTGTGATTTTTTCAATATCCCAATTCCACCATTTTAGCTCTAATAATTTAGCAATGACACCTTCTGAAAATCGTTTTCTGATTTCCTTTGCAGGATTACCACCAACAATAGAATAAGGGGCAACATCTTTAATTACGGTTGCGTTTGTGGCGATAATGGCTCCATCCCCAATAGTTACACCAGCCATAATTGTTGCGTTGTAGCCAATCCATACATCATTACCAATAGTTATGTTTCCTTTTTGTGGATACGTTTTTCCATCCATAGCATGTTCCCAGCCATTTCCAAAAACCGCAAAGGGATACGTTGACATTGCATCAGTTAAATGATTTGCACCATTCATTATGAATTTTACATCCGAAGCAATCATACAGAATTTTCCAATGATTAATTTATCGCCAGTAAAGTCAAAATGATACTTCACATTTTTCTCAAAGTTTTCTACATTTTCAAAATCATCATAATAGGTATAGTCTCCAACAATAATATTGGGATTTTTAATTATGTTTTTCAAAAAACAAAGTCTATCGTAATTTTCAAGTGGGAATTTTATGTTTTTGTTTGGTCCGTTCATAAGGTATTATGGTTTAGTCTGTTATATTTGTATTCATTTTCAAGCTTATAAACAGCTAGTTGATTAATTTTTATTATTTATTACAAAATTGGTTAATGTTTGGGATGTAAACGTTCGTGTTTTGCAATTGGATAAAACTTTCCCATAGACTATTTCGTTTTGAGGTTAAAAATTATTTTTGCATCTACCCATAAGATATCTGCTTTGTTACTACCATAAGATCTATGAAATAAAAAGTATTTTCCGTCAGGTGATATGTTACCGTAATCATCTTAAAACTCTATATTTATTTTGTCGCCTAAATTAATTGCAGGTCCCAAAGAATTATCTTGTCAATATCCACACCAATTACTTTTTTAAAAGCTGGGACAAGATATTCCAATGTGATTCCAATACTACAGCACAACTCAGCTAAAATAAAATCGGGATTTCCTAACCTTGATTTCAGATAGTTAGCATTAACAGGGTAGTTTGATATATATAAGGAAAACTTATCTCCCTTAATATTCTTGCGATACCCTCTTTTTTCAATGATTTCTAAAACACTACTATTTTCAAATGACATAACCTCTCTGATTTGGTACTATCACATGATACCCTACTTCTGCCAATGCTTGAATTTGAAAACGCCAAGAAAATGCATGTTCAGGAAATCCGTGACATAATACAATTGGGTTATCTTTATTTTCAGTACCTGCTTCAAAAACTTCTAAAACAATATTATTTATTGGGATCATTGTTGGTTCAGGAAAGTTTGTGATTTCTTTTTTTTGATCTTTTTATTTACTTTCATATCGTAATTTCAATTTTCTTAAAATTTATTGCATTTAGAAATGTTTAAAGATTTCTAAGAATATTACTACCTCTAAAGAAGGAAATTATTTTTGGTCATATTTATGGATTAACAACAACAATATTTCCCACCTTACGACCTGTATCGAGATATTGATGAGCGTATTTTAAATCCTTTAGTTTATATGTTTTGTCAATATGAGTTTGCAGTTGATTCTGTTTAAAGAGACTTATTAAGTCCTTTAGCAAACTTTTTAATTCTTCTTTCTTTTTTATGCCAGTAGCTTCAAACATAACTTTTTTGGGGTGTAATATCATGTGCCACAATATTTGAATACTTAGTACAGGTGTTATAAAAATTCCATTATCATTTAAAATATTTTTAGAGTTATTATAAGAAAGCTTACCCACAGTATCGTAAACCACATCATATCTACTTTGTAGTTCGTTCAATTTTATTGTGGTATAATCTAACACCTCATCTGCACCTAATGCCTTTACAAAATCGATATTTTTTGAACTACATATACCAGTAACTTTTGCACCCATTATTTTTGCTAATTGTACAGCAGCAGAACCTAAACTACCAGAAGCTCCATTAATAAATACATGTTGACCTTCTTTAATTTTTGCATGTTCTTTTAGGAAATTATAAGAGGTTAAAAAACCGTCACATATTGGTGCAGCGTCACAATGAGAAATGTTTTTTGGTTTTTTTTCTACAAGTTCATTCTCTTCAATACATAAATATTCGGAGTTACTTCCGTTTCCAAACAATTTTTCTCCGAAAACTTCATCACCTATTTTAAACCTTGTGATTTGTGCACCTATAGCCTCTACCATTCCTGAAAATCCCGTTCCTAAAACTGTATTCTTAGGTTTGCATAATCCTAAAAACATTCTACCAAATTTAGGTATACCTTGTCGCATCATTGTATCTGCTCTTGTTACTGATGCGGCTTTGATTTTTACTAAAATCTCATTAGGTTTTGGTGATGGGATTTCAACATCAATTATTTGAATAACTTCTGGTGAACCGTATGTTGTATAAATTGCTTTTTTCATAATTGTTATTATTTAGGACAAAAATGGTAAACACATGTATTATAAAAGTTCTTCTTTATAAAGCCGAACGAAATGGACTACACAGTAGTTTGGGATTTGAGACACTTAAGATTTACTCCGTTAATTAAAAGCCAAATACCAAATACCAGCTCAAATAATGCACCTGGTGCCATCAATACCATTAATTGTTTTGAAATGGCTGGAAATAGAATTTGCGAAGTGAAACCTATAAAAATTGTTGTATAGGTGAAAAGCCCCCAATAACTTAACCATTTAGGTACGTAAGAAGCTGATTGTAATAATTTAATAAATATGAATGCACCTATACTCATAAGAATGAGATGAAGATTAGATCCCATGCCATATACGTCAAAAAAAACAGAAGCCAATGAATGTAAAGTATCCTTTGTAAACTGGTAGTTTTCTTCCTTTCTTAAAATAATTAATGGTGCTGTATATAATAATAACATTACGAAACCCATTACGACTTCTGCCACCCTAAAGATAAATCCGAGAGTCGCTCTATTTTTATTAATAGACTTCGTTAGTATATACAGTGCAACAGCCATCCACATTACTAATGCGTACATTGTAATATCTAAAACTATGGACATTCTAAACTGAAATTCTGATGCTAATAGTGTTTCAGGTTTATGTAGACCTATTTTAACAAAGAAAATATTTATGAACCCAATTAAGGTTGTTGTTAAATAGGTAAAACCAACTATTTTAGTTTGTTTCTGTATTTCACTAATTTTAATATTTGTTGTGCTCATCTTTTTTGAGTTGTATATTCTAAACCTGCACCAATTGCAATTCCAATTGGTAGCCATAATGCTATATTAGAGGTTAAGACACCAACTAGTAATCCTAAAATTACACCTACAGCTATCTTAACTCCTTTTGTACTTTTTTTTGTTTTCATTTTTTATTGATTGTATTAATTACTTTTAAAAGTAGGATGAATGATAAAGTTTAAAGTTCAGCTTTAAGAATCGGAACTTATTAATTATTTCTTCAGTTTGTTTTATTTGCACCTCTAGATTTCATTCAAAATCAGATGTACTTGAAACAAATTATTATAAACAGGATCTCTATTTATTAAAATTCCAAACTGGTAAAGAAATACTACTATTGCCTGTAAAGGTTATTTTTAAAGGAATTTCGGCATCTTTCATGCTTTCGGTATTTACATCTCTTCCTGTGCCGTAATTTATTTGAGCATTGTTGTTTTTATTTACATTAACAACTATTACAATTTGGCTTCCTTTCTGTAGTTTTTTACTGATTAATTTAGAATTATCAAAAGAGATTTGTGTCGTTTGGTTAGGAGTTAATAAATTTCTATGCTCTCTATCTTTTGCGTAACTCGCTCTACCAATATAATAGCTTAAATGAAAGTATTTGTTTTCTGGTGTTAATTGATAAACTATAACAGAATAATCCACATCTTTTTTATTGATACTAAATTCAAGGTTTCCAAAAAATGAACCGTTGATGATGACATCTTCTTTTAGAGGTTCAGATTTAAAAATTAAACCATCTTTTAAATTGATGTTGTCTTTTTCTAAAGGCCATGGATAATATTCCGTATTATTCATGGTTTCTCTGTCTTTAAAATCAACTATCATATCAACTTTAGAAGGATTCGCTTCTGACTTTAATTTATAAAAAACATCTGTTTTTGTGTCACTTAAATGGAATTTTAAGGTGTCATTTGTCATGGCACTTAAACTCGGTTTATGCATCCAGGTATTAGTGTTCATTACTTGAAAGTTTACTTTATCTTTTAAAATACTTGGTTTTTCTTTTCCTTTTAAAACATAATCAAACCATTGGTAAATAATATCTTCCTCAATATTGATTAATGCGGATTTGTCTAATTTATAATTCCTTAAACTTTCTTGTGGCTTCGATTGTGCCGTCCAATGATCATAAGGACCAATTAATAAAAAATGATTTGGATTTTTAGCATATTTATGATGTTGATTGTAGTAATACATCGCGCCTCTTTGTGAATCATCATAATAACCCGTAATCGTTAAAATTGGAATATCAATCTTAGCAAATTCCTCCTTGTATGGAATCATCTTTTTCCAATACTCATCATAACTTGAATGTTGCATGTAGGTGTTCCATAATTTGTTTACTTGGCCATCTAAACTATCCAATTTGTTATATGCAACTCCGGTTTTGTACCATGTGTTTTTTAAGGTATTCCAACGATTATAATCATTCGAAGCTTCAAAGTCTAGAAACTTGTTGTTGGTGACATAAAAATTCCAAGAATATGAATAATTATGCAGTACATTATTTTCCATCGGATAATCAATTCCAGGCGCAATGGCTACCATCGGAACAATTGTTTTTAATGCAGGATGTACTTTGTGTTTCATAGAAGCCCATTGCGTAAAACCATTGTAACTACCACCAAACATGGCTACTTTTTGATTAGACCATGATTGTTTACTAATCCAATCAATGATCTCATAAACATCTATATGTTCATATTCAAGAGGTTTTATATCGCTTTTACTCAATCTTTTCCCTCTTGTATTAGAGATAACTCCAACATAGCCCTTAGATGCTGCTAACATTGCTGAAGCTATATTTGTACCTGCATAGATAGAAGATACTAATATTGCAGATTTTTTAGTAGTTAAACCTCCCTTTTTCTGAACTAATACCACAGAAATTTCTGCACCATCTTTCATAGGTATTAGAATACTATCATTTATAACATACCTGCGTTTATGGTCTTGCTTTATTTCTTGAAAATAAATAGCTCTGGTAGATGAAAACACAGTACTTAAAAAGTATTTTTTTACTATATCTTTAGCTGTAGCTTGTGATAGTTTTTCTGATTTAATATTACCATACGTAGTATTAAAATTACTAACATAATAATCAGTGGGGTCTCTTAATATCAATGATTTATCTAAATTAATAACTTGTATATCATCAGAGTTATTTACGTATTTGTTATAAGAGTTTTTAAACGCATCTTTAAAATTCGAAGAAAGCTTTGCCTCTACATAATGCCTATATATATCTAAATACGGTCTTTGATCTTTTGGTATTTCTTTAATTGCTTTTTTTAAAGTAACTAATGCCGCTTTATAATTACCTCTAATGACCTGAAACTTAAATATATCTAATTCTAATTCTGATGAATTTTGAGTATCACATAACAAGGCTAATTGCTTCATTTGATTTGCAAGTGCTATTGAATCTGAGAGTTTTACCTTCTTAAATGGTATTTCTTGACCAAAAGAAGCTATAGGTATAGTGATTAAAAGTAATATCAGGACTGATTTTTTCATTGTTTTGTGATTGAAAACGGATAGTAACCTATACTATTTCTCATTTGGTTTTTTATACTTGATTAACTCTTCATTGTACAAAAAGCCATCTTGAGTTTGCGTCATTTTAATAAAGTTTTTAATTTCTGGTGCATACAACCAAACTTCATCCGTTTGTGCATTGTATCCTCTAGAATTTGAAACCGTTCCTTTGTATTCAATGGTGTACGCCATAAATGTACCTGCGTCTACAGTTTCTGGTTTATAAGATACTACTTTTGCATCTTGACTTTGAGTTCCTGTAGTACCATCTTGACTGATCCAGTTTTTTTCATATTTCCATGTCTCACCAACTTTTAAAGGCCACTTGTATTTTGGTGTTTCGCTCTCTTCTGGCTTTGTAATGTCTGACAGTGGAATTGTATCGTTTCCGATTGTCATACCTAAAACGCCTTTCTTACTAACAATTTCTCTTGTGTCTTCTCCATTAGAACGTACTCCACCTTCTGTGGTTACTCCTTTATATTTCCAAACCCATGTTTCTCCAAC
>QGCY01000154.1_pt1 | contig 14164 bp, 11 predicted proteins | sample 4708041 | NCBI WGS metagenome assembly QGCY01 (sample SAMN08941164, study PRJNA450518) | Sediment metagenome, whole genome shotgun sequencing project. | biome: grassland soil; feature: grassland; material: soil; isolation source: soil 14 days enrichment with methanethiol and mixed carbon source ... | reverse complement strand
CACACGCACATTGTGCTGCTTGCCGTCCTTCAGAACACAGAACGCACCATCCATTACGTCGAGCTGCGGATATAGGCCAAAGGCGATGGCAAAGAACACCTCGCCATCTGGCGTATAGCCATTGAAAAAGAAACGGTCGTAGAAATTCCGGTCGGTTCCGGCAAACGCCATAGGATCGGGCGTCTGGTGAAACGGATAATCGTCCGCACCTGTAATCATCTGTCTTCCTCCCAGCGGAGTGGGGTCCGGACAGACTGGGGCTTTAGCTTATTTGTTTCCCAGCTTTGCTTCGGCTCGATAAACGCAATCACGTTTCAGGGCCGCTCCGGACTTTCCGCTAACGGAAGGCTATGCGGCGAAACACGCGCGCGCAATCCTGCCGCAGCGTCAGCCCTGAAAGGCGCACAACCTATCTGGGGAGCTTGGCCTCATCAAACCAGAAACGTGACAGAGACGCTGCCAGCTCGTCATAGCCGGCATGGCTATCGGGCTTTTGCACATAGGCATTGGCATGCTTTTTATAGCTACGCAGCACATCAACCGGAGAATCCGAGTTCGAACACATAATCACCGGCATTGCTGATGTTTTGTCGTTCTGGCGAATGCGTTCGAGCACTTCAATACCATCAAGCCCCGGCATGGAAATATCGAGAACGACCATTTCCGGCTTCATCGTCTCAAGAGCGTCGAGACCGGCTTCACCATCATGCGCGCGCTGCACACTCAGCGCGGGACACGCCTTTCGCAAAGCCGACGTCAGAAGAAGAGCATCAAGATCGTTATCTTCAACCAGCAAAAGTGCGGGATCTGTCATCTCTCTTTCCTCCTAATCTTCTAATCGGCTCTTGGTAACGTAAAGCAAAAGCACGCTCCGGTAGCATTTTCTACATCAAGCCAAATTCTTCCACCCAGACTTTCAACTATTTTTCGGCAGACGGCCAGCCCCACGCCCTCACCTTCGGACTTTTTCTCGCTTCCCGGTACACGGCGGAACAATTCGAAAATACGTTCGGCGTAACGTGGGTCTATGCCGTTTCCGTTATCTGTCACGCAGATGGTGAGGTCTTTTTCCGACTCATCATAGCTCTCAATGCGGATTGTCGGATCGTCCCGTCCTGCATATTTAATGGCGTTCAGAATGAGATTGCTGAACACCTGTATAAGAAGTGTCCGGTCAGCGAGCACCTTGCCGTCGACCAGAATATCCACTTGCGCCGAGGCGTCTTGCATGTCCGCCGCAAGACGATTGAGACAGTCTTCTACCGCGCCGCCAACATCTACCGCCTCGATTTGCAGGCCCGCCGCACCCAGTTGTGCAAAATCGCGCAGTGATTTGATCATATTCTGCGCCTGATCCGCATTGTTTCGCAGCTCACCCAAAATGACGTCCGCTTCCGGCTCTTTTACCAGATAGCCAGCGAGCATCTCAGAGAGGAGCCGTATGGTGCGCAGCGGCGCTTTCAAATCGTGCGAGACGAGGCTGGCAAAGCGTTCAAGGTCCTGATTGCGTTGTTTCAGTGCTTTGTTTGCGGCATTCAGACGAACTCGTGCGCCCACAGATTCAGCCAGCGTGGTAACGAGTTTAAGTTCCGAAGGTGTCGGCTCGCGCCTGCGCGCAACTTTAGAACAAAACACCAGCGCGCCGACCGTCTGCTCGCCCGTCATGAAAGAGGCAGCGATAAAGCTCAGAAACGGCAAGGCGGCAGCGGAGGCGGCATCCAAGTGATTGTTGAGGTTTCGCACAGTCTTCACGGTACCGGGCTGACATAATTCGAGCGCAATATCGGTCGGCAGAGGCCGCTTCACATCCGGTGCCCCCCCAGCGCCGACCTGAGCAATCACACTATACCCCTGTTCGTGAAACGAAGTCTGATAGGCCCGGCTTGAATTAAACGCGCGCCGGCCGATATCCAGCGTTCCCTCAATATAGGCCTCCAGATCAACCTCCGTGCCGGAAAGCGCGTTCAGTTCGGCAAGCGCGTCCGTCACCCGAACAATCTCGGACACTTCTACAAAGGTGATCGTGATGTAATCGGGACTCGGCTTCGAAATCGAAACCACCACATGAATGTCCAGCTCGTCGGACTGGAAGTCCGACTCAAAGACAATCGGCTCACCTGTAACCGCCACATCGCAATAATACGGAAAGGTGTGATGGTCAGCGAGTTCGGGGAACACGCCGAGCATTCTGTTTCCGACAAGGTCCTCAGGGGAAATGCCGAGGGTTCTCTGTAACACGCGATTGGCGGTCAGATATTCAAAATCGATGACCTCGCCATCGTCTGAATAAATAGGCTTAGCCGTAATAATACCGAGCAGGCTGGCATCCAGAGTTTCGCGCTTCATCCGCGCAGAACTTTCATCAGAGGCAGCCATTGCGTCCAATGATCCGCCTACCGGCAAATCCTGACTTTCGTTCGATCTCATATCCTACTCTGTATAGACAGCGCTACTTATGGTAAATAAGTAGAATCAGGGCAACCTTAACACATTGCAATCGCGCGGGGGCGCATTTGTTGTGAGCAGAATTTTGCTGATCGATGATCATTCAGCCATGGGTATGATCTTCAGAACAATGCTGGGTGCAATGGGCCAGGCTCCGGCAGATTTCGAGTTCTGTCAGGACGTGGATGATGCGGTCGTCCACATTGAGAATAATCCGCCATATGACATTATTTTCCTCGATAATATTGTGCCGCCTGCTTTCGAATTTCGCGGATCTCTGGAGATGATGAAGACGCTCGATAAGAGCACAAACGTGGTTCTGTTAAGCGGCGAAATTCCGGATGATTTCGGCAGTGAGGCGATCGACGCACGTATTGCCGCTTGCATGGAAAAGGATGCGCTATCCGCCAGAAGCCTGCATGAACTGCTAATGTCTCTCCAAGCACCGATTGCATCATAGCCGGATGCAGCCACTCACTTGATACGACTGCATAAACGAAAAACGGCCTCCGAAGAGGCCGTTTCTTTTTGCGACTAGAAGCGCGGGTTTTCTACATTCGGCCTCACATAAGAGCCCTGAACATTCTCACGCACTTCCAGCGGCACGCCGATATCCAGATAGACATTGTTATCTTCGGAATATTGCGGCCATTCAACGAGGCCCGGCACGCTCGGGTCACCGTCACGGGCAAAAGACGCCCAGATCTCCGCAGACCGCTCGGCCAGCCACAAATCCTGCGCATCATGTTCCGGTACGCGGGTTGTGCATCCGCCCGTACCTGCGAGGAATTGCGTCGTTGCAGAGTGCAGACCGGTCGGCACAGCGCCGAACACATAGGTCAGCTCCAGACCATGGAAGGCCACACAGCCCTCTTCCTGTCGCCAGCCCCAAGGCAGCTGAGTAAAGTTATATACATAAGTCGGCGCACCCGCTGCGCTGTGAAGGTTCGCCATAAGCGGCACAGAGGTTTGCAGCGAGCGCTCACCCTGATTGGCACCCACAATAAGCGGCACTTGAGCCTGATCGCCATTTGCAAACATGGTGCTGACCGGCTCTGGAATGACGTAGCCATCAACGACGACATTGGCGCGGAAGCCCACCTCATCCGCAGCGGCGATAATCTCCTGCCAATTGATTTCGCGCAGCTCTTCCGCGCTGGACGCGCCCAGCTCTTCTGAGAGGCGAACACCTACAGCCTCGGCATCATCAAGCATTGTAATACGCTGCTCGGAGACAAGCGCAGAACCGGATTCAACGATCGCGGCATCAAACAGGCCTTCAGAGAGCGGCGTTGCCATTTGCGAGATCGTTTTCGTGCCGCCACCGGACTCGCCGAAAATCGTCACATTGTCAGGATCACCACCAAAGGCTTCGATATTCTCTTCCACCCATTGCAGGGAGGCGCGCAGATCGAGTGTACCGTAATTACCCGAACCATAGCGGGTTTCATCAGAAAGCTCCGGATGGGCCATATAGCCAATCGGGCCGAGGCGGCTATTCACCGTCACAACGACAACACCCTTATTTGGCAGCATTGGGTGGTTATACGTCGTGGAATTGCCGGTGCCTGTTGTCAGGCCGCCGCCATGGAAGAAGACCATGACCGGACGGCCTTCATCAGAACGTTCTGCCGCCGTGACGACGTTTACATAGAGGCAGTCCTCGCTGATCGGACCACCAGCCCCCATGCTGCTTTCGCCTTGCGGACAACGGTTCGGCCATTCGGTTGCATCGCGCACACCATCCCAGGCTTCAGCAGGCTCTGGCGCGCGCCAGCGAAGCTCACCGACAGGCGGCTGGGCATACGGAATACCGCGATAAATGTGCGCCGTGACGTCATTCTCGGTGACGGTCTCGCCGCGAACGCTGCCAAGCGGTGTTTCGACAACATCGCCGATCATTGTCGGTGCGCGCGGCGTGGACGTCGCGCAGGCCGATACCAGTAATACAGCGCCAAACGCTGGTAGAATGGATTTCATGTGTTCCTCCCTAAGAAACAGTCTGTTTTGATTGTTTATGAGAGCAACCTATCACCAACTAGCAAAAAGGCCAGCCCTTTGCAGATCTGGCCTTTTTGATATTTCTGTGAAGCGCGGACTTAAATCTATCGGGTCAGATAAAGCTGCGAGATACGATCGGTAATGTTCCGGAACGCCTCATCCAGACGGTCTGAATCCGGCACGTCGATATAATCTTCAGGCGCACTGGCACATCCGCGAAGCAAGTCTTCGGACCGCTCGTCTTCGAGAGAGACTCGAATGGTGAAAATGCGAATGCCTTCATCCTTGGCATTTTCGCAAGCCAGCAAAGTGCGCTGGTCCATTGTGTCCATGATATCTGTCGTATCATACCTGCGCGGAAGCCCTTCCAGACGGTCATTCTCCATATAGCCATAGGCTGAGAAGTCCGACCCACCCGGATGGTTCTCACGCGCTCTGACTACATTATTGCCATCCGACAGAATGATCATGACCTTCTGGACGCTATGCGAATAGCGGTCGCCTTCAGTAAACGGAGCGGACGGCGACAGGGCATGATAGCCCCAGACAGTACCCTGCGCGATATTAGTTGAGCCGGATGCGTTCAGGCTGCGGATGTTGTTGCGAACTGTCTGAAAATGCGTTGTCAGCGGCAGAATTGGCGACATCTCACAGCTGAAGCCTGGGCCAATTTCAGTGTCGACATCGCTATAATAGTCATAGTCACGGTTCAGGCTGACGTCGTCCCAATTATCGGGATTGAACGGGCTACCCGCCCAGCCCTCGTTACATTCCTGGCCTTCACCAAGATTGTCATCATCGCCATCGTCGCACTCATCATCGTCATCATCGTCGTTAAGTAGATTACTGGAAATACCGTCGACATAATTCAGAATGCTGTCCGGCACACCATACTTTACCGGATTCGAGATATTCAGAAGTTCCGAGCCAATTGACGGCGCGTCATCCGCATAATTGTTTGGATACTCTTCAAACCAGCGATAGCGCGAATCCGGCTCATCGGGGTGGAATAGAGGCACGAAGAGAGTCTCCGGACGGTTCGCCCGAGGCCTCGTATCGCGTACATCATGCGGCGCCGGGCGCGCCATAACGCAGCCCTGCCATTCAAACCCCATATGTTCGTAGAGGTCGAAACGGTTCAGGCCTTCGACAAGATTGTCCGCATGCACAGGGCTATTGGCCCGTGAATCGATCCAGTTCGCATCCATATTGTCCATGCCTACATTCACATAAGTTGCAAATGGAACGAGACCGATCTCAATATTACCGCGGCCATTATCCAGCTCGCTGAGAATATCGACCATATCCAGCGCGGCATCCTGCATGGATTCAAGCTTGGTCATAGATTGGCCAGACGGCGTCGCGCGCATGGAGCCCGTGGTATCAAGCACCATAACCAGTTCAACAGCGGTCAGGCCGATCCGCACAGATGCCGTACGGTTCACATCAAGATCATTAATGCCAATCAGGCCAAGGAACGCGGTATCCACGTGACCATTGACCGTCGCGGTCAGCTCGTCACCCACTTTCACGACCTGAAAACTATCAATATCGAGGTTCAGGTCCTGCATATGGTTCTCGAACCAGACGAGCGCTTCGCGCGTCAGCTGGGCGTCGGTCTTGTCCTGTGCAGTACTGGCAATCGCGAGCAATGCAGCATCAACCGCATCCTGCGCGAGCCCTTCACCACTACGCTGCCTGGAAAAGTCGATGGCTCCGCCCATCAGTACGACAAGCGGAATCAGGCATAGCGCGAAAATCATCGCGACATTGCCTCGACTGTCCTTCAGAAAATTCTTCATTCGCGAACTCTTCATCCTGTTGAGTTCACGTTTATCAGGAAAAGAAAATTACTTTGGAAACATATGCTTCCAAGGTTCAGATAGTCTGTTAAGGCGTTTTTAATCCCGAATGGCGTCGTTGCCGGAAATATCGCAATACACGCTTTGCGTGTAAAGCAAGAGAACTGCGTAGAACCTTAACGCCGACGCATGGAACGACGGCGGCCTGGCTATTCCCTTAGAACACGGAATCCCAGTGAGTTAGACCGGCTGTTCGGCGAGAAAATGTCTTCAACATTGCCGCGCAACTGAACCGGCCCGGTAACCCAGGACCCACCCATTGCAACCCTACGGTTGCACTCATCATCACGGCAATCACTGACCCATTCAGCAATATTTCCGTAAGTAGATGACAGAGTGTTACCGCTCGCAGAGCTGGTGTACGGCTCGCCATCATCACAGTTCAGAAGCGGTGTCTGCAGGCCTTCAGCCCTTAGAGACTGGTCAGCCATATTAGCGCTACACGCCATCAAACCCGGCGCTGGGGGACCGGCCATCGCTGTCCATTCCTCGGCAGTCAGCAAGCGATAGGCTTCACCGCTCTCGGCGCTTAGCCATTCTGTATACTGGACCGCTTCATCGTACGAGATACAGCTTGCTGGTGAGGCATCTGTCACCGGATAGCCGGGCTCGGCATAGCTGGCACCGGAGGTATACCCCCAGATACTTTCGCTCTCGAGGCGGTGCGTGAAACAACCGGTTGGCGCAGTGCGATTTGTTGCGGTCAGATACCGGCGGAACTCTGCCACGCTAATTTCATGCGCAGACACAGACACCTCAGGCAAACCTGGCGCGGAGACCATAATTGGGCAGGTTTCGCAATCTGTATCGACTTCGCCCGCCACCTCCGCGTCTGTTTCATCGGCCTCCGAGGTATCTTCTTCAGGCTGATCGGCATCCGGCGTAGTCGCATCGGCTTCATCGGTAACATCAGCATCTGCTTCAGTTTCGGCAGCGGTCTCATCTGAGTTCGCGTCCGCTTCGCCCTCAGGGGCGGCTTCGCTTTCAGCCTCAGAGGCGTCCTCTTCAGAGCCTTCCGCTTCATCCGGTTCAACAACCGCGGCCGTCTCTGTGTCAGCGTCCGGAGCGGTTTCGGCTTCTGCGTCAGCGTCTACATCACCAAACTCTTCACCTTCTGAAGGCGTTGATGTTCCGGTCTCGGCGTCCGCCTCTGATCCAGCCTCGTCTTCGTCAGTTACGTCCGTTTCAGACGGCGCTTCTGTAACTTCAGCTGAACTGCTGTCTTCCTCTGGCAGAGGCTCATTGTCTGCTTCTGCAAGCACGGTCTCGGCGCCGGATAGCTCTTCGTCCAAGTCCGCCGCTGCGTCTGCCTCGGCAGACTGAATACGCGCCAGCGCATCAGCAACATCGTCGACATGGCGCGCAAATGTCGGCGGTGTTTCGCCATACATGTCCCGCATTTCCAGATAGGCGTCTTCTGTATCGCGGGCACGCGCAGTCACCCAGGCTTCACTCTCGAGCGTGATCCAGCGGGAACGGACCTGCGCACGCAGCACCGGATTGTTCTCTACTGTTTCATAAAAAGCGAAGACCGCATCAGGGTCCTGCTGGTCCACTGCCAGCCATGCCGAAACGATTTCCGGGAGTTCGTTCTCCGGCTCGGCCTCGGCCGGTTCGCTACGCGCCTCATCAACGGACGCCGTATCTTCAGTTTCTGCGTCAGCGAGCGCGACTTGTTCATCAGCCGGTTCGCCAGCCTCGTCCGTCACTTCATTCTGCGCGAGTACCGGTGACGCGTCATTCCCGCCATCATTCAGCAGGAAGACAGGTATCGCGACCGCAACAATCAGGAAGATCGCCGCCAGCGCAGCGATCAGGCGGCCATTCGTCTTCCAGAATTCGCGCGGATAGGATGTTGAAAGTCCGGTCGCGCCGGTACTTTCACCCTTGGCCGACACAGCAGAAAATTCGGCTGCCTTAATGAGCGACCAGATGCTGTCAGGGCGCGCGTCAGCTGACAATGACAAGCCCTGTTCCAGAGCTTTGAAGAGCGCCGGATCATCATCAAGGAAGGTATCCAGCATCAGCATGTCGAGCGGATCGTCCCGCCCCTCTGCAACCGCCTCGAGACGCTCCTGAGCAGAGACCGGAACCACACCTGTGATCAGCTGATAGAAGCTCGCAGACAGAGAATAGACATCACACCATGGGCCGATCCGTCCGGCTTCGGGGCTGACAAATTCCGGCGCCAGATAGGGCGTATTTATCGGATCAGCAAGCGTCGCAGGGCCTTCGCCGGAGCAATATTCCAGACGGTCCGGATGCGTGATCGCAAGTTCACCACTGTCCAGACGGCGGATCATATCCGGCGCGATCTGGCCATGAACGAGCCCCATCTCACCCAGTTTCTGCAAACCCGGCTCAAGCTCATCCAGAAGGGAGCGCACAAAGCCGGGTGACAGCTTTCCGTCGCGCTCCTGCATTGTCTGCAATGTGTCGCCGCTCGGCCATGGCGTCACAAGGTAAACCGTGCCGTTCTCTTCGACTTTCTCGAAGCCTTTGACGATGCCCTTTCTGCGGACATCGAGGTAGCGGTTGATACGGTCAGCCTGATGAGACAGCGCGCGCGCAAACTCGACTTTCAGCGCACGGCGCGACGGCGTCACTTCATTGCGACGGCGACGGCTCAGCGTGGCTGGAAAGAACTCTCGAATATAGACAAGCGGCTTGTGCGAAATGCCATGATCTTCGCCAACATAGGTAACTCCAGAATCGTCCTGATACTGTTCAGCCTGAATGACATACCGTCCAACTCTGGTTCCGGGGCTGAGAGTTTTACGAGCCATTCCGCCTTACCTGCTGTAATGCTCAGTTGAGTGCCAGCGCGCCTGCAACTCCACCGCTATTGGTGGTGATTGTTTACTTAACTAATTGTTTACGAGAAACCGCCCCGGCAGAGCAAGTAAACTCGCCATCAAGGCGAGTTCGTGGTGCAGTCGCAAAAGCCCACAACTGCAAACTGCGCCAATCTGGCACTTTCGCGCACCGTCTACGGGATGTAAGTCTAAGCAAACCCGTTTAGTTAGTGTATCCCGCTATATTCGAGATCAACAGATTGTCATCTGACTACCAAGAAACGTGAAACGGGATATGTTCGGGGAAACAGGCCCGCAAACAGATAGAAGGCTATTAAATGCTTGCTGAAGTTGGACAGATTTTACTTCTGATATCACTGGCACTTTGCCTTTTACAGGGCGCATCCGGCATTTGGGGCGCACACAAGCTGAATGGCAGAATGATGTCATTCGCCGACAGAGCAGCGCAGGCGCAGGCTCTGTTTCTGATTACCGCCTTCGTCATTCTGATCCTGCTTTTCCTCGCTTCTGATTTCTCGGTCCGGCTTGTGGCCGCGCACTCGCATACGGCAAAACCATGGCTCTATAAACTCTCTGGCGCATGGGGAAACCATGAAGGCTCCATGCTACTCTGGGTAATGATTGTCGCCCTGTTTGGCGGCGCGATGGCACTATTTGGTCAATCGCTTCCAGCTACGCTGCGCGCCCGCGCCATTGGCGTTCAGGGACTAATCGGCCTCGGCTTTCTTGGCTTTCTCATCTTCACCTCCAACCCGTTCGAGCGACTGTCTCTTATTCCGGCTGACGGTTCAGGCCTGAACCCGCTTCTGCAGGACCCTGGCCTCGCCTTCCACCCGCCGTTTCTTTACCTCGGCTATGTTGGCTTCTCGGTCGCATTTTCCTTTGCCATCGCTGCTCTGATTGAAGGCCGTGTAGATGCGCTCTGGGCCCGTTTTGTACGCCCGTGGGTACTGGCCGCATGGTCCTTCCTGACGCTCGGCATCGCGCTTGGCAGCTATTGGGCGTATTACGAGCTCGGCTGGGGCGGCTGGTGGTTCTGGGACCCGGTTGAGAACGTCTCTCTTATGCCATGGCTCGCCGGCACAGCGCTCCTCCACTCCACACTCGTGGTCGAGAAGCGCAACACCTTCATGAACTGGACGCTTCTGCTCGCGATCGCGACCTTCTCGCTCAGCCTTGTAGGTACATTTATCGTGCGATCGGGTGTTCTGACATCGGTCCACGCCTTTGCGGTCGACCCTGAACGCGGCGTCTACCTGCTCGGCCTTCTGGCGATTGCGACCGGCGGCGCGCTTTTCCTTTACGCCACTCGCGCGGCCAAGATCGCCTCAACGACGACTTTCGATGCCGTCAGCCGCGAAGGCAGTCTGGTTCTGAACAACCTTCTGCTCTGCGCCGCGACGGCGACGGTTTTCATCGGCACATTCTATCCACTCTTCATGGAGGCTGCGACCGGTGACAAGCTCACCGTTGGCCCTCCTTTCTATGACAAGACGTTCGCACCGATCATGGTCGGCCTGATCTTTTTCATGGCCTTTGGCCCGCTGCTCAAATGGCGGATTGATGACCCGAAGCGCATCGTAAAACCACTCCTGATGATTGCGGGCGCTGCGCTGCTGATGGCCGTTCTGACAGTTATGTTCGGCAAGACCGTCTGGGGCGCGGCTGGAATGGCGCTCGGCGTCGGTCTGATTGCTGGCGCGCTGATCTCCTTTGGCGAGAAAGCAAAGTTCGGCAAAGCGCCACTCGGCAGCTCTCTCAAGCTGATGGGCCGCTTACCCGCTGCCGCTTATGGTTTCCTACTGGGCCATGTCGGCCTCGCCGTGACAGTGATCGGCATTACCGGCATGAGTGTCTGGGCCCAGGAAGAACAATTCGTGCTCAATCCGGGCGAGACGGCGACAGTTTCGGGCTATGAGCTTATGCTGGTCGATGTGTCTGAATCCGAAGGCGCAAACTATGTACGCCAGAGCGCGCAGGTAAACATCTTCCGTAACGATATCGAAGTTGCCCGCCTGCATCCGGAGCGCCGCTTCTATCCGGTCGAACAAAACATGACGACCGAAACCGCGCTTGATTACGGCGTCTTCCGCATTCTCTACACCGCGATAGGCGAGATTACAGAAACCGGTCTTCAGGTCCGCTTCTACGTGCACCCGCTTGTCAGCTGGATCTGGATTGGTTGCATTATCATGGCCTTTGGCGGCTTCATCTCACTGACAGATGCCCGCTTCCGCGTCAGCGCACCGCAACCGAAGGTGACGCACAATGCAGCGTCCTCTCTGGCGGAATAGGAACCCGACATGTCCTGGAAATCTTACCTGCCATTTGCACTTTTTGTGGGCCTGATCGCCGTCTTCGGCATTGGCCTGACGCTGAAGCCTCAGGAGCTTCCGTCCGAGTTCATCAATGAACCCGTGCCGCAATTTGAAATCGCCAACCTGTTTGAAGACGAACCGAACGTAACGTCGGAGACGCTCACCGGTGAGTTCACATTGCTGAACGTTTTCGGCTCATGGTGCCGGACCTGCATTATCGAGCACCCGTATCTGGTGCAGCTGAAAGAAGAGACCGGCATTCGCATCATCGGCCTCGACTGGCGTGATACGCGTCCGGCAGCGCTGGAATGGCTCGACCGCCTCGGCAACCCGTATGACATTATCGGCTTTGACGAGCATTCAGAGGTCGCTATCGGTCTGGGCGTAACGGGTGCGCCGGAAACCTTCCTCATCGATCCGGAAGGCATCATCCGCTACAAGCATGTCGGCGAAATGAACCCTCAGATCTGGAATGATGTTTTCGTTCCACTTATCGAGAATTATACGCCCCCGGCAGGTGCCGCATGATCCGTTCGAGTTTGCTCGTAGCCGCCTTGATCCTTACGCCTGCTGCCGTGGCCGATGCAGAAGCGACTCTCTCTGATGATGACGTTACCGCGCGGGTCATGGCTGTCGCGCAATCGCTCAACAATCGTCTCATCGAGGGGCAAACGCTGGCAAGCTCGGGCTCGTCATTTGCCGCATCGGCGATCGAGCTCATCGAAGAACAGGTCCGTGCCGGACAGAGTGATGACGAGATCAGAGCGTATTTCCGCCAGCGTTACGGCTCCGCCATGGTGACGCCCGCGACCAGCCAGGGGGCCGACAAGTAATGCTACGCGCACTCTTTTTATCTTTCGCCCTCCTCTCTGCACCTGCGGTCTTTGCACAAAACGCAGAGCTGGATGATGCTACAGTCGAACAGCGCACCGAGGACATTTCCCGCACCCTGCGCTGCGTCGTATGCCAGAACCAGTCCATCGCTGACTCCAATGCGACACTGGCCGAAGATATGCGCCGCCTCGTTGAAGTGCGCGTTCGTGCTGGCGATACCGACGAAGAAGTCCGCGCCTATATGCAGACCAATTATGGCGACTTCGTTCTGATGAGTCCGCCGGTAAAGCCGACAACCTATCTACTCTGGTTCAGCCCGTTACTCATCGTTGGCGGCGGCCTCATCTGGTATGTCATGTCGGCGCGCAAACGTGCCGCTGAAGCGACCGGAACCGAACTTGGCGATGAAGACCTGTCGGCCGAAGAACAGGCCCGCCTGCAAAAGCTTATGGATGAAAACGCCTCCTCATGATGACACTTGTTATTCTGGCCGTCCTTCTGGCCCTGACACTTCTTGTTGTGATGTCGCCACTTATGCGTCCGTCCACGATCACAGCGCGTGCTTCTCTCAATCGCGAGCTTGAAGCCAGCAAGACCCAGCTCGAACAGATCAAAGCCGAAGTTGAATCCGGGTTTCTGGATGAAGATGGTGCCAGACGTGCCCGCCGCGCGATGGAGCGACGCATCCTGATGCTGGGTGAGCGCCTCGATGCACTGGATAAAAAAGGCGACGAACCTGCCCTCGCCAACTGGATCCGCTATTCTGTCCCTGCCGTGATCGTTATTGTCGCCGGAGGCGGCTATGCTCTGGTTGGCCAGCCATTTTACGAACGCAACGACAACCAGCCACCAGCCGAAGCAACCAATGCGCTGGTGGAGCTATTGCAGAACGGTACGCCGGAAGAAATCGAAAGCGTTCTGTCCGCCCGCCTCGCCGAAGAACCAAACCCGATCGCCTATATGGTGCTCGGCCGTGTACAGATCGAACAGGGTAAATTCGATGAGGGGCTCGCCTCTTACGATGCTGCGCTTGAGCTGACAAACAATGATCCGCGCATCGTTGAAGAGCGCCAGATGGTTGTCGATTATATCGCTCAGGCCCGCGGACAGGCACCAAGCTCTGCTGCGCCGGACATCTCTGATGAACAGCGCCGCGCGATCACATCCATGAGCCAGGAAGACCAGCAGGCCCAGATCCGATCCATGGTTGAAGGTCTCGCTATCCGCCTCGAGGATGATCCGGACGACCTGACCGGCTGGCTTCGTCTTATCCGTGCACGGACTGTTCTGGGCGAACCGGACGCTGCAGCAGAAGCACTGGCATCTGCGCGTGAATTTTATGCTGGAAATGCCAACGCAGAGGAACAGCTTAATACGCTCGCAGCGGAGCTTTCCCTCCCTTAATGACATTCTTGTAAGGAAACAGCTTACCGGCTTGTCACCGTAGGTTTGGGCGGTTTACGCTCCGCCCCACGGAAATCTGGCATTTTGATTTCGCATCTGGAGTATTTCATGAAACGTTTTGCACTGGCATCAGTTTGCCTTCTTGCAATGTCTGCACCGGCAATGGCTGTCGAAGGCATGTTCACGCCGGACCAGCTCCCAGAGATCGCCGACGATCTGCGTGAAGCAGGTCTTGAGCTTGATCCAAACACGCTGACAGACCTGACCGCTTTCCCTATGGGCGCTGTTGTATCGCTCGGCGGCTGTACAGCTTCTTTCGTCTCCCCTGAAGGTCTGGTCGTGTCGAACCACCACTGTGTGCGCGGCTCTATCCAGTACAACTCTACTGAAGAAAACAACTATCTGGCTGACGGCTTCCTCGCCGCTGATCGCGAAGGCGAAGTTCCTGCTGCGCCGGGTTCCCGCATCTATGTAACAACCGAAC
>QGCY01000153.1_pt1 | contig 14189 bp, 13 predicted proteins | sample 4708041 | NCBI WGS metagenome assembly QGCY01 (sample SAMN08941164, study PRJNA450518) | Sediment metagenome, whole genome shotgun sequencing project. | biome: grassland soil; feature: grassland; material: soil; isolation source: soil 14 days enrichment with methanethiol and mixed carbon source ... | reverse complement strand
TCACTTGAGACCATCTAATATACTCCCCAGCTTCTTCGTGGTTTCCTAACATTTCTAACATTCTACCAAAACAAACGTTAGATCTGTACCATAGAATTTCATCATATAAAATATTATAACTTCTACCAAATAAGTCTGTCCAATCTCCAGCTTCTGGTATTTCTAAAAGTGCATCATTATTACTATCGTGTGCACCCAACCAACGCATGGTTTCTTTAATATCACCAATATATTTTCTTAAAAAATCGATATCTTTGGTAACGTTTATATATTCATAAAATGCAATGATTACCCAAATTCCACTATCAATAGAGCAAATTCCTCCAACTCCAGAATAATCTGGAGTGTTGTCTTTTATTCTTACGTTCGATGGAATTTGACCACTTCTTGAAATGTGTTCTAATAAGGTTAATAATGTTTGACGCTGACAATCGTGAATTTCTTTATCATGAATTAAAGATAAAGATCCAATTACTGTAATTGCACCATCTCTAGCCCAAACACTGTAATAATTTTCATCTGTACCATGAGCCACATTATCTTTTATAGAACAAGCAGAAAAACCTAATGGAGTAATGTTTTTCTTTAAGGCTTCTACTGCTTTTACATACCCTTCTTGTATTAAAGCTAAACGTTCATCATCATTTTCTGATGCAATATTGTCTAATTCCTTTTGAATAAAAAAATCATCTGAATGATCTATATTCATTTCTTTTAGTGCCTCTTTTGGTAATACTTTATAATAGATTAAACCTTCAATAATACCACCTCCTTTTTCTTTTTCTGTGTGATAAACTTTTTTATGTTTTGTGTAATTATAAAGTTCTTCGTGGGCATTAGAAACAACAATTCCGTTTACATTTTTTAAATCGAACATTGCAGAATCGTTTCCACTATCACCAGCTACTAAAACTTGATTGGTTTTTAGTTTTAATCGTCTTAAAAGCCACTCTAATGCGTTTCCTTTATTTGCCCATTTTGGTAAAATGTCTAAAAATTTATTACCAGAATACACCACATTTACATTCATATCTGCATCCCAAAACCTTTGAGAAACGCTTTCAATTAAATCATCGCTGGCATCATGAAAAAAGTAACTTCTTTTATAGCTGTGTTGAAATTTACTTGGCTGCTCGCTTATAGGATGATCTAAACTGTACATAATACTTTCTACAGAATCTAGATTCCAACCTTCATCTAATACATCGTTAAATTCTTTTACTGTTGCACCTTTTTTGTAATCGTAAATATGAGTACCTACACCCGAAATTATGTAATCTGGTTTTGGCAATACTCCTTTATCTATTAAACCTAAAACATCATCTATTAATCTACCTGTATTATATGTTAAAATAACGTCTAAATCGTCTGCATACTTTATCCAAGTTTTTGTAAAGTTGCTTTTAAACGTGTGGAAATCGATTAGGGTATTATCGATATCAAAAGATAATAATTTAATATTTTTTTCTAAATCTGAGTTGTTCGAAATCATAAAATATTTTTATAAAGTTTAAGTTTCAATAACCGTTAAATTAAAAAAAACAAAAACCAAATCCAAGTAGAAGACCGGTTTTAGCATTTCAGAATTGCATTTTTATGATTATGATAATTATAGGTATTGATTAATCTGATTGCTGTATTTTAAAAACCATCTTTTTGAAAAATTTCATTACCATAAACTAAAAATATTGCGGTTTTTTTATGTTTTTAATTGCTAAGCTCTATGATTGCTTTTATTAGCAGTTTTTCTGTTTTATTGTATATTTATGGAATGACAGAAAAACCTGAACTTTATTTTAAAAATGACTTAGAATGGAGAAATTGGCTCTCTAAAAATTATGCAACATCTAAAGGAGTATATTTAATTTTTTACAAAGTAGAAAACGAAGAAGAGTCTATGAGATGGGAAGAAGCTGTAAAAGTGGCTTTATGCTATGGCTGGATAGATGCTACCGTAAAAAGTTTAGGAAATGGCAAACGCAGACAATATTTTTGCCCTAGAAATACCAAAAGTATTTGGAGCGCTTTAAACAAAAAATACATTACAGAACTTACCGCAAATAATTTAATGCACAAAAGCGGACTAGAAATTATTGAAATTGGCAAAAAAAATGGTTCTTGGGCTGCTTTAGATGATGTTGAGAAAGGTATTTTACCTGATGATTTACAGTCTGAATTCAATAAAAACGAGATTGCTTTTACCAACTTTAAAAACTTTGCACCTAGTTATAGAAAAAGTTATTTGTATTGGATTCATCAAGCAAAAAGACCAGCTACTAGACAAAAAAGAATAGCTGAAATAATTTCTTTTTGCGAGCAAAATCTTAAATCTAGGGATGTTCATTAACATCTACAAAAAAAATCTTTTAACTCTTTTTAACTTCCAAATCATTTTTTCTTATTGATTTTGTATTCGCCTTAAAATTACAAAATCATCTAATCTGTAAATTTTTGCAAATATGTTTTCTTATTTTTAATCAATCTAAATAAATTTTATATTTTTGCGACAGATAAATTTCAAATATAACAAACCTTTAAAAACACATATTGATAAACTTATTATAAATGTTTACAATATCAGCAATGCACAAAATTAAAAATGATGAATAATTCTCAAAAAATATCAATCTTATTATTTCTGATTAGCTTCGGAACTTTTGCACAACAAAAAAACATTTTTCACGATCGTAGTTTTTGGCAATCTAAACCAAGCATAGCTACTGTAAATCAAAAAATTGCAGAAGGTAATGATGTAGAAAAATCGAACAGAAATGCGTTTGATGCTACTGTTTACGCTATAAATGCTAAAGCCGATGATGATGTAATTAAATACATTATTGCAAAAAACAATAACAACGTAAATAAACTTACTCACGATGGTAGAACGTATTTACACTGGGCTGCTTACAGTGGTAAATTAGAAGTTATGAAATACTTAATTTCTAAAGGTGCAAAAACGGATGTTGTAGATACACATGGTAACACATTTCTAAATTTTGCAGCTTCTTCAGGGCAATCAAATCCTGAAATTTATAAATATGGTATTGAGGTTGGGGCAGACATCACTAAAGAAAAAAATCATGATGGTGCAAATGCTTTATTGTTAGTTGCTGCTCACCTAAAAGATTTTAAAATTGTAGATCTTTTGATAGCCAATGGTGCTTCTTTAAATGATAAAGATAACAATGGAAATGGCTTTTTTGAATATGCTGCTAAAGGTGGAAACACAAAATTTTTAGCAACTTTAATTAACAAAGGAATTGATACTGGTAACAACGCAATGATTTTTGCAAGTCAAGGCTCTAGAAGAAAAAGCAACACTTTAGAAACGTATCAATTTTTAGCAGACAAAGGCATTAACGTAAATGTTATCGATCATGAAAACAGAAATCCTTTGCATTTAATTGCTAGAAATAACAAAGACATCAACATTTATAAATTCTTTTTAGAGAAAGGTGTAGATGTTAATTTACAAGATCATGAAGAGAATACTCCTTTTATGGTGGCTGCTAATGGTGGTAATTTAAAAATTGTAGAATTTTTAGCTAAAGAGGTAAAAAACATCAACTTAAAAAATAAAAAAGGCACAACAGCTTTAACAAATGCAGTGAGTAGAAATTCTGCTGATGTTGTTGCTTTTTTAATCAAAAAAGGTGCAGATATTAATACTGTAGACAAAGATGGCAATACACTTTCTTACTATTTAATTAATAGTTTTGGTGTTAGAAATAAAGAGGCTTTTGAAACCAAATTGAAAGTTTTAGAAAATAACGGATTGGTAATAAACAAACTTCAAAACTCAGGCAATACCTTATTACATATTGCAGCAAACGAAAATAATTTAGCTTTATTAAAAAGGTTGGCTGAATTTAATATTGATGTAAATGCAAAAAATAAAGAAGGCATAACTGCATTGCAAATTGCAGCAATGAAAGCCAAAGACGACAAAATTATAAAATACTTATTAAGTGTTGGTGCAGATAAAAACATTAAAACTGATTTTGATGAAACTGTATATGATTTGGCATCAGAAAACGAATTATTAAAAAAGAAAAACATCAACATTACATTTCTAAAATAAAATGATAAAAATGAAAACTAAAAGAATCCTTTTAATATTGCCAGTTGTATTCATAATGATAACTGCTTTATTTAGTTTTAAAAAATACACAGAAAGCTCGCCCTATAAATGTATGATTCAGATGAAAAATTATACTGGTGAAGGTGCTTATATTGTAATCTCTTTATTAAACCCTAAATGTGAATATGAAGAAACTTTATATGTACAAGGTGATGATGATGAATGGTATTTTGATATTACAGAATGGTGGAATTTTCAAGGAAAAAAACGTGCTGATATTGATGCCATAACTGGTGCAACTATTAGTGGTGGAGAGCGTTCAATTAGCGTAATTCAAATTCCTGATGATAAAGTAAACCAAGGGTATACTATTAGATTCGAAACTGCTGTAGAAGACCAAGGATATCATAAAGATGATGTAGAGTTTGAGTTGACATCAGAAAACATAAAATCTAAAGTTGAAGGCAAAGGGTTTATTCGTTACATAAGAATGATGCCTCAATAACACATTCAAAATAACAGAATATCCACTGATTTATAGTTTTAAATCAGTGGATATTATCCCCTAAAATCAAAAGTCAGAACTAGCAACAATTTATGACCATTTCTATTTGGAGATTTAGCCACCTAACCTTGGCTTTATCTACTGCCCTTTTTATTATAATTGCCTCAATTACAGGAATAATTTTAGCTTTTGAGCCAATTTCAAATCAACTAAAACCTTATGCTGCTGCAAATACAGAAGAAGTTTCTATTGCAGAAACCATTGCAATTTTATCAGAAAAATATGATGAAATTATTACTCTAGAAGTTGATGAAAATAAGTTTGTAAGCGCATCTGTAATTACAAAAGATGGCAAAAGTGAAACCTTTTACATAAACCCAAAAACGGGTGTAAAAGTGGGTAATTTAATAGAAAAAGCACCTATTTTTGAATTTGCAACCAACTTACACAGATCTTTATTTTTAAAATCTACAGGACGTTTTCTTATTGGTTTTGTTTCTTTTTTACTTTTATTAATTGCCATTTCTGGAGTTATTTTAATTGCTAAAAGACAAGGAGGCTTTTTTAAAATTTTCTCTAAAATTGTAAAAGAAGATTTTAATCAATATTATCATATTGTTTTTGGTCGATGGTTTCTATTACCCATTATAATTATTACAATAACTGGTGTTTATCTATCATTAGATAAATTTTCTTTATTGCCAAAGGATAAAAATAAACATCAAAAAAACGCAGCTTATACAAATACAACAACTCAGCTAAAACCTTCGGATTTTGAGGTTTTTAAAACTACAAGATTAGCGGATGTAATAAGTTTAGAATTCCCTTTTTCTTCGGATGAAGAAGATTATTTTTACCTAAAAACTATTGATAATGAATTTGCTATTCATCAATTTAATGGACAAATTGTAAGCAATAAAAAACAGTCTTTTACTAATTTAGGTTCTTATTACAGTTTAGTTTTACATACTGGTAAAGGTTCAATTTTATGGTCTATTGTGTTACTTTTAGCCTGTTTTGCTATTCTATTTTTTATCTTTTCTGGTTTTTCACTTACTATTAAAAGAAGAAAAAATACATCCGTGATTAAAAATAAATTTAGCAAAGATGATGCTGAATTTATCATTTTGGTAGGTTCTGAAACCGGAAGTACTTATAACTTTGCCACTGCATTTTACAAAGCATTGCTAACGGCTAATAAAAAGGTTTTTATATCAAACTTAAACAGTTATACTACTTATAAAAACGCAAAAAACATAGTTGTATTTGCAGCTACTTATGGTGATGGAGAGGCACCAATTAACGCAACTAAATTTATTGATAAGTTTACTAAAACTATTCAAAAAAACACCATTCAATTTTCCGTAATTGGTTTTGGTTCTACAGATTACAAAGCATATTGTAAATATGCGATTTTGGTGCATTCTACCTTGCAATTACAAGAAAATTTTGTGCCTATTTTGCCTATTTTTAAAATTGACAATCAGTCTTTTGCATCTTTTAAAAATTGGTTAAAAGAGTGGAATTCCTTTTATAGGATAAACCTAAAAATCAATCAAGAAGACTTACAAAATGAAAAACAAAAAGAAGAAATTTTTACAGTTCTCGATAAAACTGAAAGTAATGTTGATGATACTTTTTTAATTGAATTAAAACCATCAAAAAAAATAAAATTTACTTCTGGAGATTTGCTTTCAATTACTCCAAAAAACGAATTTAAAAAAAGGTTGTATTCTATTGCAAAAATTGATAATAAGATTTTGTTGAGCATTAAAAAACATGAGTTTGGTGTGTGTTCTAATTATTTAAATTCGCTACAAACCAATGATAAAATTGTTGCTTCGATTCATAAAAACAAAAGCTTTCACTTTCCTAAAAAAGCCAAAGATGTTCTTTTAATTGCCAACGGAACAGGAATTGCTCCGTTTTTAGGGATGATAAACCACAACAGTAACAGTAAAGTACATTTATTTTGGGGAGGTAGAACTCGAGAATCTATTAAAATTTATGAAGAAAAAATTGAAATTGCTTTAAAAAACAAGCAATTAACTTCTTGTAAAACTGCATTTTCTCAAGAACAAGAAACTAAAATTTATGTGCAAGATCTTTTAATAAATGATACTGATTTAATAGCAAATACGTTAAAAAATGGAGGTGAAATTTTAATTTGTGGGTCTTTAAACATGTTAAATGGAGTTACAGAGGTTTTAAACAGAATTACAGAAAATGCTTTAAAAACACCTTTAAAAATTTATCAAGAGAACCATCAAATTAAAACAGATTGTTATTAAATACAGGTGTATGTGTCAAAATTCTAGAATCATATCAAGTGTAAAAAATGGCGAACTAGTTGTTTGTGATGGTTGTAAAAATTATGCATTAACCTACAATAATGTATATTTTCAATTTGATAAACATCAACTTTTAGAATTCAGAAAATATATTGCCAATATAGATGTAGCATATTGACTAGAAAATTATGCGCATACCACTAAACATAGAAAAATACCTGTAACTACCTTGCATCAAAATTTAGTTTTAGTATTTAGTTTAGAGGAAATTGAAGAATTAAAAATACTCTTACTGTTGAAAGAAAATTCTAACAATGAATTTATATCTCTAGAACAAATTAGTTATCCTTTTATTCTAAATTAAAAAAACCTCACAAATTTAGATTGTGAGGTTTTAATTCTAAAATTACAATCCGTTGATAAAATTACCATAAGGATCTTTAAATTGTGTGCCTTCTGCAAAACGATATTTACTTAGTTTTTTAAATTCTACCAAAGCCCACAACACAAATTCTTTTACAAAATATTTGTCTGCGGTATTCATATTTGGTTGATACTCTTTTAAGAAATCATCTAAGGGCTTTATTTTATTCAATTCATTTTTATAGGTTTCTTCTGCATAATCGTCTAACAACTCAAAATCTTCATCCGCATTAAAAAACCAAGACACAATAGCATCATAAGGGGATTCTTCTCCTTGTTTTTCTAGTTTTTTTATTTCAGGAAAATAGGTTGGGAATAAAGTTTTTATCGCATTTTTAATTAAGTTTTCTGCAACCACTTGTGCACCTTCTTGTTCCCCTTCATACACCAATTCTACTTTACCTGTAATGGCAGGTATAATTCCGTCAAAATCATGTAAACGAATCATGGTTTCTGTATCTCCAGATAAAATGGCTCTTCTTTCGGCTGTACTTAATAAATTCTCGAAAGCAGAAATACTTAAACGTGCACTAACACCACTTTTTGCATCTATATATTCGCTATCTCTAGCTTCAAAAACAATTTGTTCTAATAAATCTTTGGCCAATTCTGGTACTTTAATAAAGTCTTTTTCAACATTTTTGGCTTCTTGTTGGGTAATTATTTTTGCAGTTTCTATATCTTCTGGATAATGTGTTAGAATCTGCGATCCAATTCTATCTTTTAAAGGCGTAACAATACTACCTCTATTGGTATAATCTTCTGGATTGGCTGTAAATACGAATTGAATATCTAAAGGCAAACGCAATTTAAAACCTCTAATTTGAATATCTCCTTCTTGTAAAATATTAAACAATGCCACTTGAATACGTGCTTGCAAATCTGGCAACTCATTAATTACAAAAATACACCTGTTGGCTCTTGGAATCATTCCATAATGGATAACACGATCATCTGCATAACTTAACTTTAAGTTTGCCGCTTTTATAGGATCTACATCACCAATAATATCGGCTACAGTTACATCTGGAGTGGCTAGTTTTTCTGCAAATCGCTCACTTCTATGCAACCAAAAAATCGGTGTTTCGTCTCCTTTTTCTTTGATAACCTCCAAAGCATATCTTGATATTGGGTTTAGAGGATCATCATTAATCTCAGAACCTGTTACAACAGGAATGTATTCGTCTAACAAATTCAACATCAATCTAGCCAATCGTGTTTTTGCCTGACCTCTTAATCCTAATAAATTTATATTATGCTTACTTAAAATAGCTCTTTCTAACTCTGGGATTACTGTGTTTTCGTAACCATGAACGCCTTTAAAAGCAGTTTCTTTGTTCATCATTTTACTAATCAGATTTTCTCTCAACTCATCTTTTATCGATTTTGATTGATATCCTGATTTTTTTAATTCTCCTAATGTTTTTATATTCATAAGCCTCTCTCTAACTCTCTCCAAAGGAGAGAGAAAATATTATGTTTATCTGTATGTTAAATTTTTATTTTCAAACTTGTTAAAATCCTTCCCTTTGGGAAGGTTGGATGGGATTTTACCCCCTAATTCTCTTTTTTCTATTGGTTTCGTAATCTTCAAAAATCATTTCTCCCAAACCTTTTAAACCTGTGTAAAATGCTTTTCCTTGATTGGCCTGTGTAAATGCTCGTACAAATTGCATTAAATAAGGGTCTTGTGCAATCATAAACGTAGTGATTGGTATATGCAATTTTCTGGCTTGTTGAGCCATTGCATAGCATTTATTTACAATATATTTGTCTAGACCATTGCTGTTTTTGTAATATTGTCCATCAGGCAAACGCAAACAACTTGGTTTACCATCGGTTATCATAAAAATTTGTTTGTTGGTATTTTTCTTTCTGCGTAATAAATCCATTGCCAATTGCAAACCTGCTACTGTATTTGTATGATAAGGCCCAACTTGCAAATAAGGCAAATCTTTAATTTTTATAGTCCAAGCATCATTCCCAAAAACCAAAATATCTAAAGTGTCTTTTGGATAGCGAGTTGTAATTAACTCTGCCAAAGCCATAGCTACTTTTTTGGCTGGTGTAATTCGATCTTCACCATACAAAATCATTGAATGACTAATATCAATCATCAACACAGTACTCATCTGACTTTTGTGTAAAGTTTCTTCTACTACTAAATCATTTTCAGTTAAATTAAAACTATCTATTCCGTTATTAATTTGTGCATTTCTAATACTTTCTGTAACTGAAACTTTGTCTAAAGCATCTCCAAATTGATAGGCTCTAAAATCTCCTGTGTGTTCATCTCCAATTCCTGGAGATTTACTTTTATGATTTCCAGAACCACTACGTTTAATTTTACCAAAAATATGATTTAAAGCTTGCTGACGAATGGCTCTTTCTGTTTTCGGAGTAATTTTTGTTCCTCCAGTTCCATCGCCTTTTATTTCTTCTTTAATATAGCCTTTCTTCTTTAAATCTTCAATAAAATCGTCTATGGTATAATTTTCATCAGTAAGATTGTATTCTTTGTCTAAAGAGCGCAACCAATCTATGGCTTCATCAAAATCGCCAGAAGTATGTGTAATTAATTCTTTAAAAATTTCGAAAAGTTTCTCGAAAGGAGATTGCTCTTCTGCCTCGTAGGTTTTAAAGATAAATCCTTTTCTTTTTTTGTTGTTTTTCATCAATATAAAAATACAGTTTTATCTTCTTAAAAAATAAAGATTAACATTGCTTTATTATATGTATATATAAATTTGTCTTATCAAATTAAAAAAAGATTAAACAAAAAATAAATTATCTTTACACCATGGCAAAAATAATTATTACAGGAGGTACTGGTTTGGTTGGCACAAGACTTACAGAAATGTTATTGAAAAACAATCATGAAGTTGTTATTCTTAGTAGAAATCCTAAGCATGAAAATGAATATAAATGGGATATTTCTACAGGTTTTATCGACAAAAAAGCTTTATTGAATACAGATTACATCATTCATTTGGCGGGTGCTGGAATTGCTGATCAACGCTGGACAGCCGAAAGAAAAAAAATAATTATAGACAGCAGAGTACAATCAGCCAACTTACTTTTTAACAAAGTTAAAGAATTCCAAATTGCACTTAAAGGGTTTATATCTGCTTCAGGAATTGGGTATTATGGTGCTGTTACTTCTGAACATATTTTTGTTGAAACAGATGAAGTTGGTCATGATTTTTTAGGTGAAGTTTGTGAAAAATGGGAAGATGCTGCTCATCAATTTAAAACGTTAGAAGTGCCTGTTAACATTTTAAGAACTGGAATTGTTTTATCTGAAAAAGGCGGGGCTTTAGAAAAAATGAAAACGCCCATTGTTTCTCCTCTAGGTTCTGGAAAACAATATATGCCTTGGATTCATATAGATGATTTATGCCAAATGTATGTGCATTGTATCGAAAATAATAGCTCAGGAATTTTTAATGCAGTTGCTCCAGATCATGAAACCAGTAAATCTTTTTCTAAAGCATTGGCAAATAGCATCAAACATCCATATATAGGATTTGGTGTACCTCGTTTTTTATTAAAAATCTTATTTGGTGATATGGCAAAAATTCTGCTAGAAGGTAGTAGAGTTTCTGCAAAAAAAATCGAAAAGAATGGATATTCTTTCCGATTTAAATCGCTTGAAAAAGCGTTAGATCATTTATTTTAAAATCTTAAAATGTAGTGGTAATGTTTAAAGCTACTTCACTCCAAGTTTTAGAAACACCATCTCCACCTGTATGTAAAATTTTACAAACTTCGTTTAAGGATGCTAAAGCTTTACCTGCATTCCAATTATTAACATCTATAGTAGCTTTCATGTTAAAGGTTTTATCTACAATAGTGTAAGTAAAAAGTACATCTTCAGTTTGGCCATTCATCGTAATTTTAGCAATACCATCTGTATCTGTAGTTAATAACAATTTACCCGTTAATAATTTGGTATCTTCCATAGCTCCAAAGAAAAACTTTCTAATTTTAAAATCTCTACTGCTGTCTTTTGTTGCTAAACTGCTTACAGGTATTGAAAATTCTGTATTGTTCATCGCTTCTTTTACAGAGTTTCCTTCTCCTCCAGAAAGTATATCTATTTTTTTAAAAGCACCACCAACCCCAATTTTTTCTGTGGTTTTGTATGCAGTAAAATTGATATCGTTTTTTGCATTAGCTACAGCAAAAGGAGCAGTACTTTTTTTAACTACTGTAATTACCTCTTTTGTTTCTTCTTTACTTTCTTCTTTTTTAGTTTCAGATTTACAAGCTGTAAACTGAAATGCTGTTGCAATAATTAAAAAAGAAATGATACTTATTTTTTTCATGACTGTTGTTTTTTATTGTTTAAAATTTTATTTGCTAGTAAAATGTATTCTTTTTTGGCATCTTCTACAGACATACCATTCAATTGCATCCAAGCATTAAATTTAAACCCATTTCTAACGTCTAATCCGCTATTAAACGTAAACTTATTTCCAAAAGTGGCTTGCTTGTAATAGGCATACAATTTTAGCATATTGTCTGGTGCAACTGCTTCTTTTAATTCAGATATTTTATGAAAAGCTATTTCAAACTCTTTATCTAAATCATCTAAACTACTATTTTTCTGCGATAACTTGGACACCACCTTTAACTTTATCTCCTAATTTTACATTAATCTTAGTCCCTAAAGGTAAATAAACATCTACTCTAGAACCAAACTTTATAAATCCTGCATCTGTACCTTGCACTACATTTTCTCCTTCTTTTGCATAATTAACAATTCGTTTTGCCAAAGCACCTGCTATCTGTCTGTATAAAATAGCACCTACTGTTTTATTCTCTATAACAACAGTTGTTCTTTCATTTTCAGTAGACGCTTTTGGATGCCATGCTACTAAATACTTACCTGGATGATATTTGCTATATTTTATAATACCACTCATTGCATATCTTGTAACATGCACATTAATTGGCGACATAAAAATAGATACTTGAATTCTTTTGTCTTTAAAATATTCTGGTTCTTCTACCTCTTCAATTACAACTACTTTACCATCTACAGGTGCAATTATAGTATGATCTTCTAAAACCCCAACTCTTTTCGGATTTCTAAAAAATTGAAGTACAATAATTACAAAACCAATTACAAGAATTTGTACTATTTTAACCAACCAATTGATTGCTATAAATTTTTCTGCCAATAAAATGGCTGCCAAAGCAAAAACAAGTGTAATTAGAATTATTTTATAGCCTTCTTTATGAAATCGGAACATAGTTAAATGATATAATTAATATACAAATATACAAACGGAGCAGCAAACAACAAACTATCTAACCTGTCTAAAATACCTCCATGACCTGGCATAATATTACCACTATCTTTAATGTTGGCTTGTCTTTTAAACTTAGATTCTACCAAATCTCCTATAGTACCCACTAAAGATACAATTACTGCAATAATAAGCCAATTTAGTGTTGAAAAATCTTTGTTATACTTACTTATAAAAAATCCGGTTAATAACGAAAACACCAAACCACCTAATAAGCCTTCTATGGTTTTTTTGGGTGATACTGATGGAAATAATTTATGCTTACCAAAATTTTTACCTACCAAAAAAGCAAAAGAATCATTTACCCAAATGATCGATAAAATACTAATCATTAAATAAGGATGAAAGTTATTCTCGTAAAATGGCAATAAAACCAAAAAACACATCGAAAAAATTACATAACGAATAGTGATGCCTAACTTAGCTCTATCATCAGAAAACTGAATCTCTTTTTTGGCAAATAACTGATATACTAAAAACAAAGACGATAATAGATTGATAATTAAAACACCAATAGTTGCAAAACTATCTTGTCTTTTAATTAACAAAAACAAAATAAACGGAAAAAAAAGATAAGCAGCGTAATTCTTTAATTGAGAAAGTTTAGAAAACTCCCAAATACATAGAAACCCAAATATGGTTATTAATATTATGTATGATTCTTTTGAAAAAAGAATCGCAGAGATAAAAATTAAAATGTAAACAATTCCAGAAAAACTCCTTCTTAAAAGGTTGCGCATATTATAAATCTTCAAGCAAGAGCAAATATAAGTTTTTTGAGTTATTGTTACCGTAGTTTAAAAAGTTATCCTCACTTTTATTTAGCGTATAATTTTTTATAGACGATATATTTGTAGGTAAATCTTTCTTAAACTTGGTTTTTATACCTGTTAATCCTTGATTTGTATCTTTAACCAACTGACTTGTAGTGGCAAAAACTATAAAGTGATCTGGAAACTCTTTTAAACGTGTACTTTTTAATTGATTCGAAGAAAAAAGAATTTCGCCTTTATCTGCTATTAGATGCTCGCAAGATGTAAAAATTATTGGTTCTTCTACAAGAGAACTTACCAATTTTACATCATTTTTGTTTATAAGTGGCGTTAATTTTGCATCTAAAAGAAAAATATCTTTCCAATTATTTTCTGCAATTACTTTTTTAAAATTACTAACAACCTCTTGTTGATTTATACAGTATAAAAATTTACCTCCTTTTTTAATAAAATTATGTGCAAAAAGATCGTCAAGAGCAAGATTAACTTCTTGTTTTTGAACCTCTTCTTCCTCTTTATCAGTAATGCTAAAAATTTTCTTAAAAAAATTCATTCAAAAATATACTACAAAAATTATATCTAAAGAAGAGGCGTGTTTTCTTCCTTAATTTCTTGAACTTCTACATCACTATCCTCAAAAGGTCTTTTTCCAAAGATTTTTACCAAATCATCTTTAAAAATAACTTCTTTTTCTAATAATAATTCTGCTAAAACTGTTAATTTCTCTTTATTATGAGCTAATAAATCAACAGCTCTTTGATATTGAACCTCTATCATTTTAGAGATTTCTTTATCAATTTT
>QGCY01000151.1_pt1 | contig 14255 bp, 10 predicted proteins | sample 4708041 | NCBI WGS metagenome assembly QGCY01 (sample SAMN08941164, study PRJNA450518) | Sediment metagenome, whole genome shotgun sequencing project. | biome: grassland soil; feature: grassland; material: soil; isolation source: soil 14 days enrichment with methanethiol and mixed carbon source ... | reverse complement strand
ATTTCAGAAATAAAGAAAGAGCTTTTAGTTCTCAGTTTGTAGGTGTTTCTACACCAGGTTATACACCAGGTTTTCCTGATTCAGGATTTTTAGTTCCAACAGTAGATAATATTTCAAATACTTTTACTGAACTTTCTAATTACAATCAAGCTGCCAACCCAATGCTAAGAGTAATAGAGCAATTACCAGATGCTTATTCTGCTGATATGACAAATATGGCAGCATTTACAAACTTAAGTTTTGGTTTAAATAATAAACTTTCTGGAAATTTCGGTTTAAGATTCGAAAGAAATGAAGTTAATATTGCTTGGAATGTAAAGAACTATCAAGGACCAAATGGAGAAGCAAGAGCTGGTTCTTTAACTAGAGAATATAACTCTGTTTACCCTAGTTTAAATCTTAAATACCAATTAAATGATAGAAATTCTGTTCGTTTTGCTTCTAGTTTAACACAAACACTTCCAGAATTTAAAGAATTTGCTCCTTTTCAATATGAAGAACCTACAGGACGTGTAATTCAAGGTAATCCAGATTTAGAAAGATCTAAAGTGATAAACATAGATGCAAAATGGGAATTTTTTCCAAGTAGAGATGAGTTAGTTTCTGGAACAGTATTTTATAAAAATATTAAAGACCCTATAAATTTAGCTTTAACAAGAGGTTCTTCTGGTAACTTCGAGTTTAACAATACAGGAGAAAAAGCAACAGTTTTTGGAATTGAATTAGAAAGCAGATTAAATATCATAGAAAATGAAGATGAAAAAAGTTTATTGAGCGCTAACTTTAATATTACTAAAATGTGGTTTAATCAAGATTTATATACAAACTTTCAATACTCAGATGTAGAGGAGTCAGGTTTACAAGGTGCTTCTGATTTTATTACAAATGCATCTTTAAGTTTTAATAGCAGATCAGAAAAAGAATTTACAGCAACAGTGTCTGGTAATTATGCATCAGACAAAATTTTTGCATTAGGTTCTCCAGAAGATCTAGTAAATAGCGCAACATTATTTAATGATGAAATTATAGAAAAAGGTTTCGTGTCTTTAGATTTAATCTTAAGTAAAGAAATTACAGATAATTTAATTATTAAAGTTGTAGGTAGAAACTTATTAAACCCAGATATACAACAAACTCAAAAAGTTACAGAATTCGATAATTCAGGATCTGGAGCAATAATTGATGTTACAAATCAGGTTGTACAATCTTATAAAAGAGGTAGCCAACTAAGCTTCAATTTAACCTATAAGTTTTAATTAACAATTTCATAACAAAACCAAATTTTCACTAAAGATTCGTAACTTATTTTTAACATTCAGTTAATAAATTTGGAATGTTTCTATCATTTCTTTGCAGAAATAAATAAAAAAAATATAATTCAAAAAAAAATGAAAAATTTAGTTGTAAAATTATTAGCAATTGTAGTGATTGTAACATCTTTATCGAGTTGTGGTAGCGATGAACCATTACCAGTTGTACCACCCGTAAGTGATGTAATAGAGAACTTACAAAATGGTGTTTTAAATGGAGCCTTAACAGAAAGTGCTACGTTAGATGCTTCTACACAATATAGTTTAACTGGGCAATTTACAGTTGCAGAAGGAGCTAGTTTAACAATACCAGCAGGTACAAGAATTATTGCAGATGCAGGTGGTTCTGAAGTTTATATTGCAGTTTTAAGAGGAGCTCAAATTTTTATTAATGGTAATCCTTCTAATCCAGTTGTAATGTCTTCTGCTAGTGGAAACCCTGGAGATTGGGGTGGTTTAACACTTTGTGGTAATGCTACAACATCAGCAGGTGTAGATGCTGTTGCAGAAGTTGGAGATTTTGTTTACGGTGGTACTGTAGATAATGATAGCTCAGGTAATATTAACTATTTACAAATTGTTGGTACTGGTGCTCAGATTACTACAGAATCTCAGTACAATGGTGTTTCTTTTTACGCAGTTGGTTCTGGTACAGTTGTAAATAATGTAGCAGTAATTAATGGTAAAGATGATGGTGTTGAGTTTTTTGGAGGTACAGTGTCTGTATCTAATCTTTATTTAGAAAATAATGATGATGATTCTATAGACTGGACAGAAGGATGGAATGGTACAGTTTCTAACGCTTATATTTCTCATACTGTTGCAGGTTTCTCTACAGTTTTTGAAGGAGATAAAGTTAACGGAAATCCAAAATTTAATAACATAACAGCTGTTTCTACAGTTGGTGGTACAGCTTTACAATTTAAATTGCAATCTGGAGGTACAATTACAGGTTTATCTTTATCTGGTTATGATATAGATTTAGATATGAAAAACGGTGGTTCTACTAGTAATGTTGTTTTAGAAGCAGGTTTAGAAGCTGTTGCTTTAACAGATCCTACAGAACCAGATACTATAGATGAATATTTCTATACTATAAATGGTGCAAATGTAGCTCCAGTTGTTACTAAGGCTGATTTTCCTTGGGTAGATTCAGATTTATCTTTTGAAAGCTCAGTATTACAAGGTACAATTTCTGGTACAGTTACTTTAGATGCTTCAACTTCTTATATGTTAAATTCAGCTTATATTGTTCCTAGTGGTGCAAAATTAGTAATTCCTGCAGGTACAAAAATTACTGCTAGAGATGGTGGTACAGGAGTTTACATTGCTGTTTTAAAAGGAGGTCAAATAGAAATAGATGGAACAGCTGCTAATCCAGTAGTAATTTCTTCTTCTGCTGCTAATCCTGGAGATTGGGGGGGATTAACAATTTGTGGAGATGCACCAACATCAGCAGGTGTAGATGCAGTTGCAGAAGTTGGAGGTTTTATTTATGGAGGTACTACCGAAGATGATGATTCAGGTCATGTAAAATATTTGGTAATTAAAGGTACAGGAGCCCAGATTAATTCAGAATCTCAATACAATGGTGTTTCTTTATATGCTGTTGGTAACAATACTGAATTAGAAAACATTGCAGTAATAAATGGAGCAGATGATGGTGTTGAGTTTTTTGGAGGAACAGCAACTGCTAGTAACTTATATTTAAAAGATAACGATGATGATTCTATAGACTGGACAGAAGAATGGAATGGTTCTGTAACTAATGCTTACATTACAAATACAGTTCCTGGTTTTTCTACAGTTTTTGAAGGTGATAAAGATAATGCAAACCCAACATTCACTAATATAACTGCAGTTTCTACAGTTGGTGGTACAGCTTTACAGTTTAAGAAAACTTCTGGAGGTACAATTACAGGTTTACACTTAGTAGGATATGATGTAGATTTAGATATGAAAGATGGTGGTGCATTATCTAACGTAATGATTGATGGTGCTGCTGCTGATGCAACTTTAGTTAGCGGAGAAACGACTAAATACACTTTAAATTCAGGTAAAGCTTCAACAGCTGTTGATATTTCTGCATGGACTTGGATTAACGCTAGTTTATAATCGATTAAGATTTTATAAGAACATATTATTAGAAAGCAGGCTTTTAAGCCTGCTTTCTTGGTTTTATAAATAGATTCTTATTCGTGTTTTAATCTATGCTGATTAATATCTAGGTTGTAACATTTACTTTTATCTTAGAAATAATATTAGAGTTGTTTATTTAGCTAGAAAAGCATATTAAATAATCTGTTTTAATGCTTTTAAAGATAAAAAGTATCTAATGTATGATATTGGGTTACAGTCATAAAAAAAGCAGGCTTCTAGCCTGCTTTTTATCTTATAAGTAAATGATTGTTAAGCTTTTTTATCAGCACAGCAAGCCATTATGCAATCTTCTTTACATTCTTTTTTATCGGCAGAAGTCTCACATTTTTCTTTGCAAGCTTCAGAACAAGCGTGTGCTTTGTTTGTTGTTTCAGAAGCAGAGTACAATTCGCCACCAGCAATACCATCAACAAAAGCAATTAAGTCTTTTTTAGAAGTTTTGTTGGCATCAAACTGAATATTAGCAACACTATCAGTAAAAATAACTTTAGCATCTAAAACACCTTCTTTTTTAGATAATTTAGATTGAATGGTTTTTGCACATCCTATTTCGCAAGTCATACCAGAAATCGCTAAAGAAACGTTTTCAGTTTTCACTTCTTTTTGTTCAGTTTTACAGCCTGTATGTATAAAACAAGCAATTGCTATTGCAGTAAATATTTGTTTAGTTTTCATTTTAAAAGTATTAAAGAATTAATGTACAAATTTATTAATAAATAGAGTGATATGCTGATATTTACAAGTTTTTTACTTAAATTTTAACTGAATATGAATTTTTACAGTAAAAGTATTCATCAAAAAAATAAAAATATGAAACGATTTTGCAAAAAAAAGAGCCAAAACTTAAATTTTGACTCTTTATCTTACTCTTGTAGTTTAGCAAAGATTATTTAAAATCTTCATCAGAAACGCCTTCATTTACTTTTATTTCTTTTACGTCGAACTTTAAATCCATAGGGCCAGATTTTACTCCAATAGAATAAGGAAACAAAACACCATTTACAGCTTTATAATTGCTGAAAGTTGTTGGTACTTTCATTTCTCCTGTTGGTCCTTTTACCGTTTTTACTTCTTTTGCTTTTAAACCTGTTTTTAGGTCGTAAAAAGCTTCAGTATCATTGAATTTTATAACGTAATAATTTACACCATCAATAGGTTCAATTCTGTCTAATTTACCAGCTTTATACGCCATATCTGAAAAAGGAACTAAATTAGATTTTGCTTCTTCTATTTGTTCAGCTTTCATCTCTATTTTTTGTCCTCTAGCTTCTTGGTAACCAGTTGTGCCATTAAATACAGCTTTTTGCATAACATTACCAGCTACAGCATATTCTTGCGAAGTTTTGTTGGGTGCAGCTGCTTTAGATGTCATTGTTAAAGCCATTCCTTGTACAGTAGCATTTGCAACCATCATTGTGGATTTTATAGCCATCACTTTTTCTTTACCTCCAATAGCTTCTATGTATTTATCAACAACAGTTGCAGCTGTCATTCCTGCAGGAATTGGCATTGTCATTGGTGGTTTTACTGTTGGGTTTCCTTTATCATCAAAATACTTAATTACATAATCTGTTTTTTCTAGGTTTTTAAGAACATCAATTCCTTTACCTGTAATTACAATTCTAGCTTTGTTGCCTTTAAAATATTTAATGGCAGCATTCTGAACTTCATCAATAGTAACCGCATTTATGTTTTTTAGGTAATTTTCGTAAAAATCATCTGGTAAATTGTACAATTCTCTGTTTAAAGCATAACCTGCAACAGTTGCTGGCTTTTGTACGTTAATTACAAAACTCCCCACATATTGTGCTTTTGCATTTTTAAGTTCTGCTTCTGTAATTTTATCGTAACGAATCTTGTTAATTTCTTTCATCATTTCTACCACAGAACTATCAGTAACCATATTACGTACACTTGCTGTTGCTCTAAAAGTAGCTGCATATCTGCTTTGTCTTAATCTTGAGTAAGAACCATAAGTATAGCCTTTATCTTCTCTTAGATTAGAGTATAAACGAGCAGTACCTCCACCACCTAAAATTCTATTGGCCAAAAGAGCAGCATAATAATCTTTATCTCCTAATTTTAGGTTGATATTATTGATAATTGCAATTTCTGATTGAACAGCATTATCCATATTAATAAAGTTAATTTCTGTAGTTTCTACATTTTTAGGTTCTGGTATTTCAGGAGAAGGTAAAGTGCCAGCTTCCCAATCAGAAAATAAATTAGTAACTAACTTTTTTATTTCTTTCGGATTTATATCACCCTGTACAACTAAATAAGCATTATTAGGTTTGTAATAGGTATTGTAATTTGCCTTTACATCTGCTAAAGTGATGTTATTTACAGTTTCTTTTGTTACAAATTCTCCATAAGGATGTTCTGCTCCATATGTTAAAAAATCTTCTACTCTTCTTGCAATTGTAGTAACGCTTTTCTCGTTACTTTTTATACCATCTAAAGTAATTTTTTGCTCTTTATCAAATTCTTCTTGTGTAAATTGTGAGTTCTTTACACCATCTGCCATTAAACCTAAAACTTCTTCAAAATATCTTTTTAAAGAAGATGCATAAGCAGAAGAGCTACCAAAACTAACGTTTGCTCCTAAAAAGTCTACTCTTTCGTTAAATTCATCTTTAGTAATTGATGGTGTTCCTCTTCCTAAAAGGCTACCCATCATAGAAGAAACTCCTGCTTTATCACCTTCAAAAACAGGTTTGTTGTCTATATTTAAACTAGCAGAAGCTCTTGGTAACTTATGGTTTTCTACCATAATTACAGTTAAACCGTTTTTTAGTTTAAATTTTTCTGCTTTACCAAATTTTACTTGTGGTGCAGGGCCTGAAGCAGGTTTTTGAGTTCTGTCTACTTGTGCATTTAACGAAAAACAAATGGTTAATATGGCTACAAGTGATGCTATTTTTGTTTTTACAATATTCATATCTTATATTATTTCTTTTGTGATTCTGGTAAATACTCTAAAACTAATCTTTGATTTGGGTTTAAGTATTTTTTGGCAACTTCTCTAATATCTTCTCTTGTAATAGATCTAAAAATATCAATCTCTGTATTAATTAAATTGGTATCACCAAACATAACATAGTATTCTGCTAAAGAACCAGCAATTCCTTGCACTGTAGCATTTGAGTTAACAAATCTATTTTCAAATTGATTTTGTAATTTTTGATAATCTTTTTCAGAAATTAAGTCTGTTTGTAGTTTTACAATTTCTTCGTCTATACCTTCTAATAAAGCATCCAAAGAAGTTTCACCTTGTGGCAAACCAAACAAAATATAAGTTCCATAATCTTCTTGACTAAAGTTAATAGCACCTGTTTGTAACGCCATTTTCTTAGTGTCTACTAATTTTTTGTACAAAACAGAACTTCTACCTGTACTAAAGTACGATGAAATCATATCTAAAACTCGAGAGTCTTTTGTGGTCATTGCAGGTGTTCTGTAAGCAGCCATAATTGCAGGAATACTAATATTAGCATCGTAAGCTTTTGCTTTTATTGTTTCTGTAATTGGGTCTTCTTTTGGAAAATTTCTAACAATTTCCTCACCTCTAGGAATCGATCCAAAATAATCTTGAATCATTTTTTTTACTTCGGATTTGTCAATATCACCAGCAACTACTAAAGTTCCGTTATTAGGTACATAAAACTTTTTATTAAAAGCTTTAAATTCTTCTAAAGTAGCAGCATCTAAATGTTCCATTTTTCCAATGGTAGTTCCTTTGTAAGGGTGTTTTTTAAAGATATTTTTCTTAACATTCTCTAAAAATTTTCCATAAGGCTGATTGTCTACTCTTAATCTTTTTTCTTCTTTAACCACTTCATTTTGTGTGTCTACACCAACTTGTTCTATAACTGGATGCAATAATCTTTCAGACTCTAACCATAAACCAGTAGCAACTTCGTTAGATGGAAATTGCTCATAATAATAAGTTCTATCATCATCTGTAGTTGCATTTCCACTACCACCAGCAGAAGAAACTATTTTATCCCATTCTCCTCTTTTTATATTTTTTGTTCCTTCAAAAAGTAAATGCTCAAAAAAGTGAGCCATTCCTGTTCTGTCTGGCTGTTCGTCTTTAGCACCTACATGATAATAGGTAGCAATAAATGCTACAGGAGCAGAATTGTCTTGATGCAAAATTACATGCATTCCATTACTTAAATCATACTCTTCAAATTCTACCTTTTGTGCATTTGCAGTAAAAGCAAACAACACCAAAGTAGCAAAAGATAAAATACTTTTCTTCATTGGTTTCTTTTAAATTAATAATTAATGTTTCAATTTGACGCAATTTTTTATGGTTTGTAACAAAAAGCAATCAAAAAATGTCAATACTCAAAAATAAGAAAGCTGTAATTAAAATACAGGATTCTGCACAGAATTATTATAATATTAATTTATTATCAATGATGTTGTTAAGTTTTAAAAAAGATGTATATTTGCATCCGCATTTTCAGTAAGTTAAATGCAATAAATTAGTATAAATACGCAAAACAATTAGTATGTACGCAATCGTAGAGATAGCAGGGCAGCAATTTAAAGTAGCAAAAGACCAAAAAGTATACGTTCATCGTTTACAAGGAGAAGAAGGATCAAAAGTAACTTTTGATAACGTTCTTTTACTTGATGATGCTGGTAACGTAACTTTAGGCGCCCCAGCTATAGAAGGAGCTTCAGTAACAGCTCAGATTTTAAGTCACTTAAAAGGTGATAAAGTAATCGTCTTTAAAAAGAAAAGAAGAAAAGGTTACAGAAAGAAAAATGGTCATAGACAGTATTTAAGCGAGATTCAAATTGAATCTATTGCTGCAACTGGTGCAAAGAAAGCTACTAAAAAAGCCGCTCCAAAAAAAGCAACAAAAGCTAAAGCTGATGATTTAAAGAAAATTGAAGGTGCAGGACCTAAAGCTGCTGAAGCGTTAGTAAACGCAGGTTTAGATACTTTTGCTAAAGTTGCAAAAGCAGATCCAGCAAAATTGAGTGAAATCTTAACTGAAGCAAGTTCTAGATTGTCTCATTTAGTTACTACAACTTGGCCAAAGCAAGCTGGTTTAGCTGCTGAAGGTAAGTGGGATGAATTAAAAGAATTACAAGATAGATTAGATGGTGGTATTGAAAAATAACCAATTATCTTAATTTACTTTAACCTATAAAAACTCAATAAAATGGCACATAAAAAAGGTGTAGGAAGTTCGAAGAATGGTAGAGAATCAGAATCGAAACGACTAGGTGTTAAAATATTTGGAGGACAAGCTGCAATTGCAGGTAATATTATTGTTCGTCAAAGAGGAACTACTCACAATCCAGGAGAAAACGTTTACATGGGTAAAGATCATACTTTACATGCAAAAGTTGATGGAATTGTAGAATTTCAAAAGAAAAGAGATAACAGATCTTATGTTTCTGTTACTCCATTTGAAGCTTAAGAAATTAAGTCTTTAAAAAAAAATAAAACGCTTAAACAATAATTTGTTTAAGCGTTTTCTTGTTTACGTTACATTTTTTTAGAAAGTTTCATTAAATTTATGGCCAAAACCCCTAGATTATGAAACTATTTTTCAATTGTATTTTTTTACTTTTTTCAACAATAATCATTGCTCAAAATTCTTCTTCACAAACCAACTACACACATAAAGTTGAAGAATTTATTTTAGAAGAAAAACTAGATTCAGCTCAGTATTACTTAAAGAATTTAGAAGAAAACTCATATTATTTATCCTTAGAAAAGCTAATCCAAAAAAAAGAGTTAACCTACAAAGAGTACTATGTTTTTACATCGAAATTAAGCAATAGACAGTCTGTAGATTATCAAAAAGTATCAGAATTTATAGAAGAAAATGTAAAAGAACCTTCTGATAAAAACATAAACTTAGATTATTTCGAAATTATCTGGACACAGGTTTACAAGCTTAGAGATGAAATTTCTATAGAAAGTGCATCAGCAAAACAAAAGGAATTAGAATCTTATATCAATCAATTTAATTCTGCTGATAAAGATGTGGTAAAAGCAAAATTAAAGGCAAGAACACATGCTTTAGTCTTGTATCAAATTCAAGGAGATGTTGCCAATGGTAAAAAACTTTGTTTAGAAAGTTTACAAAAAGCAGAAGAATTAAACAATAAAGAATTACAAATTATATTTCTCTATTACTTATCAGATTTTTTAATTATAGAAGGTAAATTACAAGAATACATAGATGTTTGCGAAAAAAGTTTACGATTAGAAGAAGAATTGCCACATAATTCAGCCTATTATTTTTCTACCATAGAGCATTTAATAAATGCTTATGTTTATAAAAAAGGACATAATGATAGGGTTATTGAATTAATTGATATTCTTTACAATACAGACGATAGAAGAATTTTTACATATCCATTATATGCGCAACTAATTGCTTCTTTAGACGAAAAGTCTGATTTAAAAAATAAAATTTTACAAAAATTTGAAGTACATAATGTTGCTGAATTGATGGCAAAATTTAAAGATTTAGGTCAAAATTTAAATTCTAATGATATATTTGGTTTGTACAACTATAGCTCGCAAGCATTGTCTGCACATGGTTATAAAGATTTAGCCTTAAGCTACAAAGATTTAGCTGTACAAAGTGTTCGAAAAACCTATTCTAAAGAATTATCAGAATCGCTTGCCAATTTTAAAACGGATATAGCTGTAAAAGAAAAAGAAAAAGAAATTGCCTTAGAAAAAGTTAAAACCAGATTGTATGCCATTATTGCAATTTTAGCTGTTGTATTATTTTTAATAACTTTACTTGTGCTTAGAAAAATTAAGAAGCAATCTAGAGAGTTAAAAGAGAAAAATAAGTTAATAGAGAAAACTTTACACGAAAAAGAACTGTTGGTTAAAGAAGTGCATCACAGAGTAAAAAACAACTTTCAAATTGTTTCTAGTTTGTTAGAATTACAAACCAAAGGTATAGAAGATCAAAAAGCATTAGAATTAGCGCACGAAGGTCAAAATAGAGTAAAATCTATGGCTTTAATCCATCAAAAATTATATCAAAATGAAAGCGGTTTAATAGATTTTGACGAATATATTAGGGTTTTAATTAAAGAGTTGTCATCAATGTATGCTTCTAAAACAGATGTACAAACTTCAATTACTTCTAAAAATGTTATGTTTGATATAGATACAGCAATTCCTTTGGGTTTAATCATCAACGAAATAATTACAAACTCTTACAAATATGCTTTTAAAAACGACAAAGAAAATAGTTTGTCAATTTCTATAGAAAAAGAAAATAATAAAGATTATAAGTTGGTTATAGAAGATAATGGACCAGGTTTATCAGAAGATATTAATGTAAAAAGAGCCAAAAGTTTAGGTTTACGTTTGGTAAATAGATTGGTAAAACAACTGCATGGTACTTTAACACAAACCAATTTTAAAGGCGCAAAATTCGAAATTTATTTTAAAGATATTCATCAAAGGCAATTGGTAAATTAATCTTAGAACACATTTATAGGTGTTTAGAACTTTTAAGAGTGTGTTAATATCAATTAATTTTAAAAAATTATATTTTAGTTTTTAAGAAATAATTATGGATAAAATAAAAATTCTAGTTGTAGAAGACGAGTTAATTATTGCTGATAATATTTGTGATGCGCTAGAAGACTTAGGTTACGAAGCTTTAGAACCAGCCATAAATTATACAGAAGCGCTTATTAGAATAGAAGAAGAAAAACCAGATATCGCAATTTTAGACATTCAATTATCAGGTAAAAAAACAGGAATTGATATTGCTAAAAAAATAAGAGAGTCTTATAATTTTCCGTTTATATTTCTAACATCGAACTCAGATGCCTATACTTTAAATCAGGCAAAAGAAGTAATGCCACCTGCATATTTGGTAAAACCTTTTTCTAAAGAAGAACTTTACACATCCATAGAAATTGCTTTATTTAATTTTTCGAATAAAATTGGTAAGATTGATAAGGATAATCTTATAATAAAAGATTCTATTTTTATCAAAGAAAAAGGATCTTACACCAAACTTAATTTTGATGATATTTTGTACTTAAAAAGTGCACATGTTTACATAGAAATCATCTTAAAAAAGCATCAAAAAATTGTGGTAAGAACAAGTTTAAATGATATTTTAGAAAAACTAAATAAAAACTTTATCAGAATTCATAGAGGTTATATTGTTAATATTCAGTATTTAACCCAAATAACTCAAAACTCGGTTAAAATTTTTAATGATGAAATACCTATTGGTAAAAAATACAAAGAAGATATTTTAAACAAAATCAACTTAATTTAAAAATTAACAGTTTTTCGGAACAATAAATGGCTGTTTTAGAACATTTTTACACTAAAATAGAATGATTAATTGTAGATTTGAGTAAGATTTTTTGAATGTAATCGCATATTTTCGGGGGATAAATACTGTGAATTATAATTTTAAAAAATATGTAATAAATAAAGCTATTCTATTTAGAGTAGCTTTTTTTGTCTCCATAAGAATTAAACAAACATAGTTTGTACTTTTGCAACTATGAAATTTTTATATAACTTCTTAATTTTTATAGCATCGCCCATTTTACATGTTATTGCGCTTTTTAATAAAAAAATAAAATTTTTTGTAAAAGGCAGAAAAGAAACATTTTCTAAAATTTCTACTTTAAAAAATGAGAAAACAATTTGGTTCCACGCAGCATCTTTGGGCGAGTTTGAACAAGCAAGGCCAATTATAGAAGATATTAAAAAAGAGTATAAACAGTATAAAATACTGGTAACTTTTTTTTCTCCTTCAGGATACGAAATTCGTAAAAATTATAATTTAGCAGATGTTGTTTGTTATTTGCCTTTAGATTCTAAATCGAATGCTAAAAAGTTTGTAGAAATTGTAAACCCTAACATGGCCATTTTTATTAAGTATGAATTTTGGCCAAATCTTTTAAATGAGCTTAAAAGAAAAGAAATTCCTACAATTTTAGTTTCGGGTATTTTAAGAGAAAAACAATTGTTCTTTAAAAGTTATGGCGGTTTTATGCGAAAATCTTTAGAAGCTTTTCATCACTTTTTTGTGCAGAATCAAGAGTCAGAAAAATTACTAAATTCCATCAATTTTAAAAATGTAACAATTGCTGGTGATACACGTTTTGATAGGGTTTCTAAAATTTTAGAACAAGACAATGTACTCGATTTTATTAGCGAATTTAAAAATGGAAAATATACTGTTGTAGCTGGAAGCACTTGGCCGGAAGATGAGCAATTGTTGGTCAATTACATCAACAATAATGCAACAAAAGACGAAAAATTTATTATTGCGCCTCATAATATTAAAGCTGATGCAATTGTTGCTTTACAAAAAACCATCAATAAAAAAACAGTTTTATTTTCAGATAAAGAGGATAAAAATCTATCAGAATATCAAGTTTTTATTATTGATACGATTGGTATTTTAACCAAAATTTACGCAGCAGCAGATTTAGCTTATGTAGGTGGAGGATTAAAAACGGGCTTGCATAATATTTTAGAACCAGCAACTTTCGGAATTCCTGTAGTGATTGGAAATAATTACGACAAATTTAAAGAAGCTGTAGATTTGGTAAAAATTGGTGGTTGTATTTCAATTAAAAATCAAGATGAATTTACTCAGAATTTCATCAATTTTAAAAATGATGAAAATTTTAGAAAACTAATTGGTGCCATTAATAAAAAATATATTACCAATAATTTAGGAGCTACAGATTTAATAATGAATTATTTAAAAGATAACATTTAATGATAGATTTTATAGTACAACCTTGGGCTTGGTATATAGGTGGTCCACTTATAGCTTTATCGCTTTTCTTGTATTTCTATTTTGGAAAGGATTTTGGAGCATCAACAAATTTTGAAACCTTATGCACAATGGCTGGTGCTGGTAAAGTATCAGATTACTTTAAAAAAGATTGGAAACAGCGAGACTATGCTCTAATGTTTGTAGTTGGTTTAATTATAGGTGGTTTTATTTCATCAACTTATTTAGTGCCAGATCAAACAATAGATTTAAACCCAACTACTGTAAAAGAACTCACAGATTTAGGTTTTACAGATGTAGCAAATCAATATTTTCCTGATGAAATTTTTAGTGAAGAGGTTGTCTTTTCTTTAAAAGGATTTTTAATTTTAATCGTTTCTGGCTTGCTTATTGGTTTTGGAACACGCTACGCAGGTGGTTGTACTTCTGGCCACGCAATTACAGGGTTAAGCAGTTTGCAATTACCTTCTTTATTAGCCGTAATTGGGTTTTTTATTGGTGGCATTATTGCAACTTGGTTTATTATTCCTTTATTATTTTAACAAAAAAAACAGTTTTCCTGCAAGGTTTCAAAAACCTTGTAGGTATTTAAAAAATAGATAAATGAAAAACATAAAATTTTTACTATTAGGAATCTTTTTTGCAATTGTGTTAAGTAAATCTCAAGCCATTTCTTGGTATCGATTTTACGAAATGTTTAAATTCCAATCTTTTCATATGTTCGGAATTATTGGAGGCGCAGTTGTAATTTCGGCTATTATTATGCAGTTGTTTAAAAGCGGAAAAATAAAAGACATTAATGGCAACAAAATTGTGCCAAAACCAAAGAAAAAAGGATTTATCAGTACTGTTTTTGGAGGAACACTTTTTGGTTTAGGTTGGGGAATTTCTGGAGCTTGCGCTGCACCTGTTTTTGTAATTCTTGGCTTTAAATTAATACCTGCTTTAATTATTTTAATTGGCGCACTTTTAGGTGCTTTTTTATATGGTTTAGTAA
>QGCY01000150.1_pt1 | contig 14313 bp, 15 predicted proteins | sample 4708041 | NCBI WGS metagenome assembly QGCY01 (sample SAMN08941164, study PRJNA450518) | Sediment metagenome, whole genome shotgun sequencing project. | biome: grassland soil; feature: grassland; material: soil; isolation source: soil 14 days enrichment with methanethiol and mixed carbon source ... | reverse complement strand
CCCAGTGCAGGTGTGATTTCTAACAAATGTAAAATAATAGGCTGATCAGGGCCTAAAAAAGAGCCCGAAGCCAAACGGAATAAAAGCGCATAGCCAATCTGACCCGCCGCGCCGGTAACAGCAATTCTTACAGGAGCTTTCATCAAACAAACCTTTCTTTAATTAAAGCCGATAAAATTCGAAAACGAACCACAAGGTTCTCAACATGTCTTCACATGAGGGCAGATTCTACGCGTGATTAGAAACAAAGTCGAGAGGGCATCCAGACTTAAGCTTTGCTTTTTCCGGGAATACCTAAAAATTCCAACTGCCATTGAAGCTCGTCCGGGCTAAGGGGGTAATCACTGCCTTCGCGCGGAAAAATTAGGTCTTTATGACGAATTTGACCCATCTCTTTTTGCAGCTGAAGAGCCAGACGCATCGAAAGATCAGCTTTCCAGCAAAGGGCAACAATCGACTTGGCCGAGCGGCTGTCAAAAATGGTATGGATGACGTTTTGATTAATTTTCGAAAGGGCTGCCAGCCCCGCATAAGCCAAATCAAAATTGCGCAAACCCACCGCATCCGCGATGAAATCCTCGTTTAATTGCCCCTCTTTTTTGGCTTTGGCAACCACATCTTTGCTACTGGGGGCTTGGGCTTCATCGGTTGCCAGATCAATGCGACGGCGAAAAATTGTGGCAATTTCCTCTGTCGTCTCCGGATCAAAATCAGCCCGTAACAACAAAAGGTCCCGCACCGAAGAATCCACAAATTCCGCTAAAGACCGTGCAATTGAGCGCGGGAGTTCCTTACGCATGGCGACAGGCTTTTGCCATTCGGAAAATTGACGGGATTTCTCCACGATATACGATAGGATGGATTCAGTCAGGTTGGCCCCTTGATTTTCGATTAGACTGGTGCCGCCGGGCCGGTCTTCGGTCTCAATCACGGCCAGCGATACATCGGCGCTGACATTTTTACGGGCGGCAATAGCTTGAATAACCCAACCCGCCGGGTGAGAGCGTAAAATATCCAGCAAATCTTCATCCGGCAAGGCTGAGCAAAAGCGTAAAATCGGCTCAGATACTTCGCGTTCGACATCGCGGGCCAACTGCGAAGCCACTTTTGGCGGCGTAAATGCGTGATCTTGGAGTGTGCTGGAAAGTGCTTTACGAATTTTCAGCACTTCATCAAGGGCCAGCGTACCCAGCGCCTGTACCACAAAGGCATAAAGCTGACTTTGTTGGTCGCGCGAGACATCCGGCAATAAATCAACCAGCCGTCCAGCCAAAGCCAGACGCACATCTTGCGAGCTATCCAGCGCCAAAACCGGTGAAATATGCGGCGGCATGGATTTATTTTTAGCTACTGCCAGGCGTACTTTTTCGCTGGGGTCGCTTTGGGCCAAATAATAAAGGATTTCTTTATTCGTGTCGGAATCGCGCGCCAGCTTCAAGCGATCCTTAATATCGGACGATTGAGAGGCTTGCTTTTGTTCACCGTAGCTTTTAGGTCGCCCGGCTAGCCTTTTGATAAAGCGCATTCCAAATCCCAGTTCATAATTAACCATACACAGCTAACCCGATATTTGAGGGCTTGCGTTTCAAATTGCTAATTTTTAACGCTAATAATCAACATGCAAGTTTTTTGCCATTTATCCACAATCGGCGCAAGACGCTTTTTATGAATTTTAGAAAGAGCAAACGTTAGCTTTCGTGCAGTCCTAGATAATCAGCTGATTGCATTTCATTCAGGCGTGAAACAGTGCGCTCAAACTCATAGGCGTGATCATCACCGTAATAGAGTTTTTCCGGCGCGGCGTGCGCTGTAAACACTACTTTGGTTCTGGCTTCATATAAAGCATCAATCAACGTCATAAATCGTTTGGCTTCATTCCGTCGGTCATAGCGGAGCTTAGGGATATGCTCGATAAACACCCATTCATAACGCTGGGCGATCGCCAGATAATCTTCGGCGCCGTGCGGTTGTTCACAAAGTTGCGCAAAACTAAAGCGTGCCACATCGCCGGCCACGGCGTGGACTTCGATGGTACGTCCTTTGATCGTAAAATGATCGGGGTGGGGCTGTTGCCCCTCGCTGAGTTGTTCAAAAAGCTGGTTCACATGTGATTCAACTTTGGGGCCCATGGGGTAGAGATAAATCTTGCCATCGGCTTCAAACTGGGTGCGGTAATCATTGTCGCTATCCAGATGAACGGTTTGCACTTTTGATTGCAATAAGGTGATAAAAGGTAAGAACAAATCACGTTGTAATCCACCGTCATAGAGCTTTTCCGGTGCCCAATTGCTGGTGGCGACCACAATAACCCCTTGATCAAAAATGGCGGTAAATAAGCGCCCTAAAATCATCGCATCACCAATATCGGTAACATGAAATTCATCAAAACATAGAACCTGAAACTGGCTAGAAATTTTCTTGGCCAGCCGTGGCAAGGCATTGCTGACATCATTGCCGTCTTGGCGCTGGGTGTGTAAAAAGCTGTGAACTTCGATCATAAATTCATGAAAATGCACGCGTCGCGCGGTAATAGAATCGGGCAAGGTGTTGGTGAACATATCCATGAGCATCGATTTGCCGCGCCCTACCCCGCCATACATATAAACACCGTTAATGGCCGGGGCCTTTTTTTTCCAAAACTGCCAATTCACAGATGACGGGGATGAGATAACGTCTTGATAGAGACGCTCTAAGGCCTGAACGGCTTTTTCTTGTTCGGCATCCACACTGATCTCGCCGGAATCAAGGGCTATCTTATAGGTTTCAAGCGGGCTTTTCGACATAGCGAACCAGTAAAATTGAAATCTCATACAGCGCCAAAATGGGCACGGCCAACAGAATTTGGCTAATAATGTCTGGCGGCGTTAAAAGTGCTGCCACGATAAATGCAATAATGACGTTATAGCGCCGCATTTTGGCAAGCGTTGCACTGCGAACCAGTCCGGCGCGCCCCAAAAGGCCAAGAATAACCGGCAGTTGAAAACACAGACCAAACGCAAAAATCAACGTCATAATCAGGTCGAGATATTCACTCACCCTTGCTTCGAGCTCAATCGGTAAAACGGTTTGATCGGCCGTGCTTTGAAAGCCTAGGAAAAACGGCCATACATGCGGCACAACGACATAGTAAACGCACGCCCCGCCTAAGAAAAACAAGACAGGTGTCGCAGCCAAAAAACCTGAAAAGATAAATTTTTCCTGACGATAAAGACCTGGCGCGATAAATTTCCAGACTTGGAAAAGCAAGACCGGAAAACTGAGAAAAATGCCGCTAAAAATCGCAACACGAATATAAGTAAAAAATGCTTCGCTCAGGCCGGTATAGATTAGGCGCTGTGATCCACCATCGCCCATGGCATTAGCCAGTGGCGCAACCAAAAAGCCGTAAATTTCATGCACATAAACATAGCAAAAGGCACAAGTCACAATCATCGCGGATAAGACAAACAACAACCGCACACGAAGCTCCGCCCAGTGGCGGCCCATCACGTCATTGCTTTGCTCGGATGCTGTGCTTGCCTCCATTAACTTGGGTCCTTGGCTTTAGATTTACGGGTTGCTTTAGGTTTGATGGCGGTTTTTGTTGCCGCTTTTTTTGTTGTTTTCAGTTTAGAAGGCGCTTTTTTAGCCGTCGTTTTTTTCTTGGTAGGTTGTTTCGCTTTGGCTTCGGCGAGGGCTTTTTCATGCAGCTCACTAACCGAAGAAGCATGAGGATCAACCGCCGTGGGGGCTTCGAAATTAACCTCATTCATCGCGTCTTTAATGCCGGCCTCATCGATAAAATGATCAAACTGGCGGGCGATGGCAAAACGAATATAGCCTATCCGCCGGAAAGCACGGCCCAGCTGGGTCATCACCATAGGCAGCTCTTTCGGGCCGATCGCCAATACCGCTACCACGGCAATAATGCCGATCTCTGTCATGCCAAGATTAAACATGGTTATTGCTTATTCATCGTCTTTTTTAGCAGGAGGCTCCGCGCTGTCGGCGTCGTTTAAGCCCTTTTTGAAGCTCTTCATGCCTTTGGCAAGATTTTCCATGATGCCCGGCACACGGCCTGCGCCGAAAATCAGCAGAACAAGAACAATGATCAGGATAATTTGTAAGGGCCCAGGTGCCATTATTTCCTCTTTATTTTTATATGGTTACGCTTAATGCCAATTTAGCGGCAATTATTTCGAAAGTCTACGGACTTAAAAATCATCTTCAATGAGATCTTCACGTTCTTCTTCAATGGCCTTTTGTCGGACGGCGGATAAATCTTCATCCAGTTTTTTATTCTCGCGCTCTTCGCCGAATAGATCACCGCTGGCCAAGGTGTCGATGGCAGGGCGACGGTCAAGTAATCCTGAGGCTTTCAGATCATCCAGCCCCGGTAGATCCATCACCGATTCAAGGGCAAAGTGATCGAGAAAGGTCGGCGTCGTTAGCCAAGTTAGGGGGCGGCCGGGGCTATCGCGGCGGCGGCCGGGCTTTACCCAACCTTCTTCGATGAGCGCATCCAGCGTGCCGCGGTTGGTGGAAACACCGCGAATATTTTCAATCTCGGCGCGGGTAACCGGCTGGTGATAGGCGATAATCGCCAATGTCTCAAGCGCCGCGGGCGACATTTTCTTACGGACATCGCGCTCCAGCGACAAGGTATCCGCCAAATCAGGTGCAGTGCGAAAGGCCCAATGGCCTTCACGTTCATAAAGCGCAATGCCGCGGCCTTGATAATGATCTTGTAGCCGCATCAGCGCTGCGCCGACATCGGCACCTTCGGGCATGCGTTCATGTAAATCAGCCGTGCTAAGCGCCTCGGCGGAGGCGAAAAGCATCGCTTCTAACAAGCGTTCAGTTTCGCGTAATGAATCATCACTCATCGTTGTTTTCTTGTCCTTCTTGCGGTGTGCAGCCGCGCAAATAAATCGGGCGGAATAAACCGTCTTGTTTAACCTCAACCAGCCCCTGTTTGGCAAGCTCTAACATGGCGGTCAGGGTTGACGCTAATGAGGAGCGATTAAACAGTGTGTTGTCTCCCGTCTCGGGCAGGAAGCTTTCCAGCGTTGTCCAAACAGTGCCGCGATCGCCTTTGGGCAGTTGGCCGAGCATTTTTTCAAGCCGCTCCATGGCACGTTCTGCCGAGAGCAATTCAAAGCTCGGCAAATCATAGGATGTTTCTTTATTGCGCTGACGGATAGAACCATAAGCCTTCAATACATCCATAATATTAACGTCCCACAAAATGCGGGTACGCACGCTTAGCCCTTCGGGTGCACCGCGGGCAAACATGTCTTGTCCTAGTTGTGGGCGCTTGGATAGCTTAGCGGCGGCTTGTTGCATGGCCTCCAATCGACGGAGCTGAAATTGCAACGCTTCGGCCATGTCTTCGGCGCTATGGGTTTGTTCGTCTTCTTCTTGAGGTAATAATAATCGGGATTTCAAATAGGTCAGCCATGCTGCCATCACCAGATATTCGGCGGCTAACTCTAAGTTGAGGTGCTGTGCGCGCTCAATAAAGACCAGATATTGCTGGACCAGTTGTAAAATAGAGATCTGGGCTAGATCCACTTTTTGGGTACGAGCAAGCTCTAGCAAGACATCAAGTGGCCCTTCATAGCCATCAATGTCCAGCAGCAACGCATCGGTTTGCTTATCCGGCAAAACAAGGTTGCGGGGCGGATCTTCTTCAAAACCGCCAGTTAAAGCTTCATATTTAGTGGTCATAAGGCCTAGAGTAGAATTAAGCTGCGCCTTTTTGCAAGCGCTCCAGCGTCTTTTGACTTAATTTAGGCACAGATTCGGCGATTTTTTCAGCTTCTTCGAAGATTCCGGCGCAATAAAGCGCTAAATCGCACCCTGCTTTGACACTTGCACAGCATAATTCAGGCAAAGAACCATAGGCGCTAAGAGCTTTCATGCTGACATCGTCACTGACCAAAATGCCGTCAAAGCCAATCTCACCACGAATAATCTCATCAATACAATGCTTGGATAAAGTCAGGGGAAGCGCATCATCTAAAGCAGTATATAAAATATGCGCGCTCATAGCCCAAGTTGCAGCACCAATCGAGCTGGCGGCTAATGCTTTAAACGGAACAAAATCAACGGCGCTGAGCTCGGCATGCGAAGCTTCCACCACGGGAAGCTCCAGATGGCTGTCGGCGCGTGCACGGCCATGGCCGGGAATATGTTTCATAATCGGGGTAATGCTCGCGCTAATATATTCACGGCAAATATGTTCCGCCAGCTTGCTGATCAGGGCCGGATCATCGCTATAAGCGCGATCGCCAATCACGTCATGGGTTTCTGCCATTAAAACGTCACAGACCGGATCGCAATTGACGTTAATCCCGCACTCACGAAGCTCCTCAGCCAGAGATAACGTGCGAACGGTAAGGTCATCTAACCCTTGATCAAAATCGCTTTGTGCTACCGCACCGAAAGTCCGGGCCGTTGCATAGCCCTTCCATAGTGGGGGCTTGAGGCGGGCCACACGACCGCCTTCTTGGTCGATCAAAATGGGGCATTCGCGCCCCAGCGTTTCTTTAAGGCTTTCTGTTAGGGCGTAAAGCTGATCAGGTTCTTCCACATTGCGGGCAAAGAGAATAAAGCCCAGCGGGTCAGACTGACGAAATAAAGTGCGCTCCGCATCGCTGAGCACCGGCCCCGCCAATGATGTAATATAAGCACTAGCATCTTGTGCCCCCGAAGCAAAGTTATTTGGCGACAAGGAAGCACCCCGCCGGTGTAATAGCTTTGATTTTTTCACATTTTAAACCTGCATCAGCCTTGGCAAACGGTCCGGCTTGAATGCGGTAATAAATCCCTTTGTCGCCTAAATCTTTGCGCTGCACACGATATGAAGAATCGCTTAAAACTCCGGCATATTTAGCTTGCAGGTTTTTCCATTGCCCGGGCGCTGCGGCTTCGTCACGAATACTGGCTAGCTGGATATAATGGGTCATCGTTGCAGGAGCCGGCTTTATTTCTGCCTTAGTCACAGGTTTCGCTTCGGCTGTAACTGCAGGCTGGCTTTCTACAGGTTGCGCAGTTTGATCACTTTCATCGCCTGCTGCAGGCTCGGCATTGGCTTCGCTTTGATCCAGAACGGATCGCACAAACGCCAATGTTTCAGGTGAAGAACCCGCTGGGTGTAGCGTTGGTTTTTCGGCTTTCGTCGGTGCCGACGCGGGCTTTTTATCCGTGGTCGCCATTGGTTTTTCAGTTAAATCCAGAGCCGGCGCTTCATCAGTATTGTTCTGAGGTGCGAGCAAGTTCTCAATGGTTTGGCCATCACTACGCAGCTGGGAATAAACAGTGCTGTCGCGGTTGGGAATTTCCATTCCACCGGCCTCAGATGGCATCTCACCCACTGGGTCCTGATCGGCCTGAATAACAGGGGTGATGTCTTCTTGATCATCACCGGGCAAGGCAATCATAATCACGCCGGCCAACAAACCTGCCGCCGCGAGTAAAACCAGCGTTGAAATTAAAGGGTTCTTGAATAAGCCCGCACCCTTCGGATAGCCCAGATCATCGGCGCTATAGCTTCGGCGTGGGGCCGCAGGTTGCGTGTAACCTTCATAAGGATTTTCATCATTCATCATGGAGCCTGCCTCTGTCTTTATACGTTAAAAGATTCTGCTGCCATATTAGCAGTTCGTAAGTCTAGCGTAAATCCCAGTACAGATCAAAGAGCCTTTCATGCTCACGAATAGCATAGCGGTCGGTCATCCCGGCGATGTAATCGCAGACAATGCGGGCTCTGGCAGGGGTATCGTCTTGCGCACCGGCTTCGATCACGCGGCGTTGCCAGTTATCGGGTAAGAGCTGATATTGATCGACAAACGCTTTAAACAAGTCGCCAACGATTCGTTCAACCTTAAGCCAGATGCGATTGATCGTATAATGGCGATACATGCGCTTATATAAAAAGGAGCGAAGCTCATCCACTTGTTCGCGCTTGGCATCAGAAAAAGTCACGATCTGCTTGCCGGCATTGCGAATATCATCAACATTTTGAGGGTTAATATCGCTTAAGTTTTTCTGGGCTACCGTTAGCACATCATCGGCCATGCCACCGATCATCTCACGGATCATTTCATAGACCATATAACGCTTTTCCAAGCTGGTATATTCAGCTCTGACTGCGGCTAATGCTTCTTTTAAAATGCTTAGCTCTTCCAATTCGTCCAAGGTAAATAAGCCAGCGCGTAAGCCATCTTCGACATCATGATTATTATAGGCAATATCATCAGAAATCGCAGCCACTTGCGCCTCGATTGAGGCATGATTATTCAGCGGCATATCGGTTTGTTTGAGCAATTCTTCCAAGGCAATATGCACAGTGCCGGTTACTGGCCCGTTATGCTTGACGACCCCTTCTAGGGTTTCCCATGTCAGGTTGAGACCATTAAAATGTGGGTATTTACGCTCCAGCGTGGTCAGAACCCGCAAGGATTGATCGTTGTGATCAAACCCGCCATATGCTTCCATATTTTCGCGTAAATAAACTTCACCAATGTGGGCAAAAGGCGTATGCCCTAGATCATGGGCTAAAGCAATGGTTTCGGCCAGATCTTCATTAACCATCAAAGCACGGGCCAGCGTGCGTGTCACTTGTGCTACTTCCAATGTATGGGAAAGGCGGGTGCGGTAATGATCACCTTCATGATAGACGAAAACTTGTGTTTTATATTTTAACCGACGAAAAGCACTGGCATGAATGATACGATCGCGATCACGCTGAAAAGAAGTACGATGCGCACTGGCATTTTCGGGGTGAATGCGTCCGCGGCTTTGATCCGGTCGGCAGGCATAAGTTGCTAAAGGCATAGCACAATAATTATAAGCCGGTTGATCTGTCACGCATAAGCTCCTATCTTTATCATTATGAACGATAGCTTAACCATTGATGAAAGCGCCGTAAAGCGTATAGAAGTACTGCGCGGCGAACAAAGTAAGAATAATCTGCGCTTGCGGATTACCGTTGATAGTGGCGGGTGTTCCGGCTTTCAATATATTTTGGCGCTCAGTGATGAGCAAAAAGACGACGATGTTATTATTCAAGACGTCATTGTCACTGATTCGGTTTCATTGCCTTTTTTAAAAGGCTCAACCGTTTCGTTTAAAACTGGTCTTGCGGGGTCGGAATTTCAGATAGATAACCCGAATGCGGTCTCTGGCTGTGGCTGTGGCACGTCTTTTTCGATTATGTAGGAATAGGTTACTTTGTCAAAAATCCTTAAATTAGCGTCTTGGAACGTGAACTCGGTCAAAGCGCGCGGTGAGCATGTGCAGAAATATTGTGCGGATTTCGCGCCTGATATTTTAATGATGCAAGAACTTAAAGGTGAAACTTTCCCCAGCGAAGATTTTAAAGCCATCGGTTATCACAGCGTGGCGGCGACGCAAAAAGCGTATAACGGGGTGGCTATCTTATCTAAAAATGAGATTGAGTTGATCCATGATCGCTTGCCCGGTATGGAAGATGATGATCAAGCCCGCTATTTAGAGGCGAATATCAGCGGCATTCGCGTGATCAATATTTACCTGCCCAATGGTAATCCGGTGGATACGGATAAGTTTCCTTATAAGCTGCGCTGGATGGATGCTTTGATTGAACGTGCAAAAATTCTGCGTGCCCAGCATATTCCGTTTTTGATCGCCGGTGATTTTAATATTATCCCCGAAGATAAAGATTGCCATGATCCCAGTGCTTGGCGTGGTGATGCATTGTTTCACGAAGAATCATTAGCAAAATGGCGGTCACTTTTAAATATAGGCCTGTATGATGCGTATCGTATTGTTGATGGCTCGGATGAGGTTTATAGTTTCTGGGATTACCAACGCGGCGCATGGCAGAAAAATGACGGCATCCGGATTGATCACTTTTTACTGTCTCCGCAATTGGCGGATCAAATGATAGCGTGCGAAATTCACAAAGAACCCCGTGGATGGGATCGTCCTTCTGACCATACCCCGATTGCGCTCAGCTTGAAGCTGGATTAAACTAGGCTTCGTTATAGATTCGATTTACTTTGCTTTAGCTTATGCCCGAGACGCCTTCATGAAAAAATTAAAACATATTCACTTTATTCTAATGCTTTCCGTTCTCTCAACGATGACGCTGGCGGGTTGCTTTTTTAGCAAGGACACACGCACAGAAAGCACGCGACGCATTGCTGGCCCTTCTTTCATGCTGGAGCGCCGTGAACAAGCTGGCTTGTTTGACTTCCTGCTGTATGAGCGTATCCATAATCGCGGCGGTGTTGCTGATATTTATATCGAGGGCGATGATGTGGATACGGGGGCAGATCCTACCCCTAAAAATCCAGTTGGTCTAAGAATGGCATCACGTGATAAAGCGAAAAACGTCATTTATATTAGCCGTCCATGCCAGTATACTGGCCCGAATAAAACGATTTTAGGTTCGGTCAAAGATGATGATAACCTTTGTGATGTGAAATATTCGACCACCCATCGCTTCGCACCGGAAGTCATTCATAGCTATGATCAGTTATTAACCAGTATTAAGCGCCGCTGGGGAATTTCAGCCTTTCGCCTATATGGCCACTCAGGTGGTGGTGCGTTGGCCACGTTGATCGCATCGACACGCCCAGATGTGTTGAGCTTAGTCACAGTGGCAGGAAATCTGGACCACCGTGCTTATATTGCGCATATTCAAACCTATGTGCAAAGCAAAGCAGAGCCTTTACGAGATTCTCTAAATCCGGTCGATGTTGCGTCGAAATTGGTTGATTTACCGCAAACCCACTATGTCGGTAGCCGGGATGATGTTATGCCAATCAGCGCACTGCAAAGCTATTTGCTGGCGGCAGGACCTAGTAATTGCATTCGTGCTTATTCACTGGAAAATGTAGATTACATGGAGGGCTGGGATGAAGTCTGGCCTGAAATTTTGGCCGACAAGCCTGTATGCGCCGGCCCGGTTGAAGCTGTAAAAATGTACTAAGCCTGCTGAAGATGTCGGACTGATTGTCCAGCCCTTATAGGGGGCACATTGTCTTTAAATCGCCATTGTGAAATCGGCCCGATCAGTGCTTCTAATGCTTCGATCTCGCCGTTCAGCTGATCACAGAGCCAATTAAAATCATTATAATCAATATGAATGCGGCTATCGTGGGGCTGTGGTTTATCTCGGCCAAAAATAAAAGGTTTAAGCCCTATACGTTTTGCCATGTTAATCGGTGCATATAATCGGTGCTGCCTTAAAAAATCTGCAAGATGCTGACAAGATTTAGCAAGAAAAGGGATCGGCGCGGCGGTGGTTTCATTCATGCGGCCTGAAATGGAATCAGGCACTGGTATAAAATCTAGCTTTAGAAAATGACAAAGATTTTTGACATAGGCTTGCGAGCAAAGCTCAAGATCTTCCTGAAACAAAATTTTAATCCGGTTCTGGGGAAAGTAGCGATACCATTCTTGCAAATAACGACTATAGCGGCTGCTCTCGATAATTTGCGGGTTTTGAGCGCAAGCCTCCGGCAGGGAGCCCGTCACTAGCCCATAGCGTTTATAATGCTGGTATAAGGAGTAAGAGCGAATCACTGGATGGCGCAGCGGGCACAGTAAAGTCACCTCATGGCCGAAAGTATCAAAAACCCGTTTGGGGGCTTCAACCGTATCAAAGGCTGTGGTGGACACTTCCATTAAATAGCGGTGGTCAGGCGTTGGTTGAAAATGCTTGTGATAAAAGGAAATGCCTCGTTGATAATACCGATCAAAAAAGAAAACCTCTTTAACGCTGGACGGCAAACAAATATCGCCGCGGTGGCGCATATATCGATCCAGCCAGCTGGTTCCGGCTCGCTGGGGGCCGATCGATAAAATAAAGGGATGCGCAAAAGACTCAGTTTGGAAATGGCGCATAATAAAATGACCCTACACACTATAAGTTGTAATGATCATACGTTAGAATGCATATGTTTCCAATATTAGGAATGCAGAAACAGAAAAAATTAGATGTATAAATCGCTTTCAAAATGTACAGTTTTTTGCCACGACACGCGGTATTTTTGCGATGAAAGCCAGCACATCTATCCGCAAGGTGCTTTCCCCTATGCCTTATGGTGCGGGCGTTTTTTGCCTTTTACAAGTCACTTAACCGTGTTAGCTCGCCAAGCTGAAGGCCCCTTACCAGAGACACAAATTTTAACCACACACTATGACCGATCAGATGGGCCGGGCGTTGAGCATATTTTGTTGCCGAATATACATACCGCTTTTAGGCGTTTATTTAAAAGCAAAGCCATTAAAAAACAAATTAACCCGCAGGTTGAAAAATCCGATCATGTGATTATTCGGGGTCCTTGTGAAATCGGCATGATTGCAGCGCAGGCGGCACGTCGCCATAAGATTCCATATGCCGTAGAAATGTCAGGCTGTGCGTTTGATCATTTATGGTATCACGGTTCATTGCTGGCCAAATTATATGCTCCGATTAAATATTGGCGCGCCCGTCAAATGGTCAAACATGCAGATCATGTGATTTACGTCACTCAAGATTTTTTGCAAAGACGCTATCCGACTAAGGGTCAAATGGCAGTGGCTTCTAATGTTGAAATCGCCTCACCCGGGCCCCAAATATTAGAGGAACGAATCCAAAAAATTGAAAACAAAAATAGCACTTCATTTGAGATCGGCCTAATCGGTAATTACGGCAACAGTCTAAAGGGATTGGATGTCGCGATTCAGGCATTGGCGCAATTAATAGCAAGCGGTCATCAAGTAAGATTAAATATTTTGGGCAGCGGCAAGGTAGAGCGCTGGAAACCTTTGATCGATCAATACCATTTGCACGATCATGTGATTTTTCATCAAGCACGCCCCAGTGGATCGCCAGTATTGGAATGGTTGGATCAAATGGATTTATATATCCAGCCCAGCTTGCATGAAGGCCTGCCCCGCGCACTAATCGAAGCAATGAGCCGCGCCTTACCATGCTTAGCTTCTAACGCAGGCGGCAGCACAGAATTGTTGAGCGTAGATTGCATCCATCAGAAAAAAGATAGGATAAAACTGGCAAAGCAAATAGCCGAAATGCTGAGTAATCCAGAGCGGATGAAAGAACAAGCCAATCATAATTTTGCAAAAGCACAGGCTTATACCAAAGACAGGCTTCAGTCCAACCGTGAAGCATTCTGGCGTTCTTTTTTTAAACTTCGCGTGGCAAGGTAATAATAAAGCGTGCACCTGGTCTATCTTGACGATTTTCAGCCTTGATCGAGCCTTCCATCGAATTGATGATATCTTTGCAGATCGAAAGCCCCAGCCCTGAATGTTTGCCAAAAGCTTCGTCATTAGGGCGTTCGGAATAAAAACGTTCAAAAATATTGCTCAACTTGGATTCCGGGATGCCTTTGCCTTCATCTTGTACAACAATGCGCACCAAATGATTGCTCAGCTCGCAATGAAGTTCAATCGTGTCGTTCGGTGCGGCAAAGGAAAGGGCATTCACCAGTAAATTATCGAAAACTTGGGTCAGACGGCTGCTGTTGCCGCGTACGAAAATAGGGCGGGTCATACCGTTGCAAACAAAGTGATAGTCTTTGCCGTATTGTTCTTCATAGCGTTTGAGGATATCACCCAATAAGGATTTAAGCTCAATCGTGTTAAAGGTCTCTCGGGAAAGCTCTGCATCTAGCCGCGAAGCCGAAGCAATATCTGTGATTAAACGATCCATGCGCTCAACATCGTGGCTGAGCACGTCTAAAAGCCTGGTTTTATCAGTCTCCTTTTTTGCAATGCCTAATGTTTCAATCGCGCTTTTTAAAGAGGTCAGCGGGTTTTTTAGCTCATGTGCCACATCAGCGGCAAATCGTTCAATTGAATCAATGCGATTTTTAAGACTCTCTGTCATATCACGCATCACCAGTGAGAGCTCACCAATCTCATCGTACCGATCACTCATATCCGGTATTTCGTCTGCTTTATCTCGGGTGCGGCGCATATGCTCGGCGCTGCGGGCCAGCTTTCGCAAGGGCCGTGCAATGGTGCCGGATAAATAGATTGAAATTACAATAGTCGTGATAAACGTCGTGATGAAAATATTAAACATTTGCTGCCAAAAGTCAGCAATGCTTTGCACAACATCCTGGCCAGAGCGCAAAACATAAACCGCACCATTGATATGGTTGCCGTGAAAAACGGGCGCAGATCCGGAAAACAAAACACCATATTCATCGCTCTGCCATGAGCTCATACTCGTGCGTCCTTTCAAAGCCGATCCCACATCCAGCGGCAGTGCATCCGATGCGGGGTAGGCCAAAAGGTTAGAGCGATTAGGCAGCATATTCACAACCATAC
>QGCY01000149.1_pt1 | contig 14439 bp, 10 predicted proteins | sample 4708041 | NCBI WGS metagenome assembly QGCY01 (sample SAMN08941164, study PRJNA450518) | Sediment metagenome, whole genome shotgun sequencing project. | biome: grassland soil; feature: grassland; material: soil; isolation source: soil 14 days enrichment with methanethiol and mixed carbon source ... | reverse complement strand
GAAGGCACCAATAAAACAGGCTTTTGTTCGGGTGCATACTCATGCATATGTATGCAATAAAGTCTCGCCATCCCCCATTGCCGCAGGCAGTCAAGTGGCGGGCCTGTAATATCACCTTCATAACACTGGTAACGCTGCACCCCGCGCAACATCATAGTCAAAAGATCAGGGTCTTTTATTGCGCTTTGGTCGTGTGACAAAGAAGATTGCCGGGCCATTTCAGCCGCAGCCATACCAATATGAACAGATAAAGGGTGTGGGCCTTTGCGCATAGGCTAAACCTAGCATGTCATTGCGCATCAAACCACACAAAACAAGCAGCATTATGGAATAGAAATAATAGTTTTTGTTTTTTTATTTTTTCTCGTGTACAGTGGCAGTGCAGCATAAAATTTCAACAAGGCACAGGTGCAATATGAGCAAAGTAAACTCAAAAGAGAACCAACCGACTGTTATCAAAAAATACGCGAACCGTCGTTTATATGACACAGGCCGCAGTAGCTATGTCACGTTGGACGATTTATCCGAAATGGTGCAAGAAGGCCACGAATTCGTTGTCATCGACGCAAAATCAGGTGACGACATTACGCGCTCTGTCCTTGCACAAATTATTCTAGATCAAGAATCAAACACCGAAGGCGAAGGTACGTTATTGCCAACTAGCTTCATGCGTCAGCTTATCAGCTTTTATGGCGGTGCGATGCAACCTATCTTCCCCAACTACCTCGAAGCATCGATGGAAACCTTCGCCAAGAACCAAGAATATATGCAAGAGCAAATCAGCAAATCGCTTCAAGGTATATCTTCTATTCCTGGCATGGCGCCGGCACAAAATATGCTCGAAGAAATCAACAAACAAAACATGGCTATGATGGAACAAACCATCAAGATGTTTTCTTCCATCGGCAAGAAAGACTAAAAAAGCAAAGCGCTTAAGTTAGGAATCTTTCTAACAAAACAGAACATTAAAAAAGCCGGGCTTATCGCCCGGCTTTTTGCTGTGTTATTATACAATGCTTTTATAAACTTGAAAGATAATCAATCAACCGCTCGCGATACCCCATGGCTTTATCCATTTGCATGCTTTCTGCTTCATGAGCCACCGCATAGAAATTCTGATCATCATTGTAAAACACCAAAGAAGCCGAAGCATCAACACCAGGCGCAAAACACGCAATATCATAACTGTCTACGCGCAAAGAACCAAATTCAACACTATCATCCGGCAAAGCGGCAAAATCGCCGACACAGCGCTCTTCAGCGCGAGACAAATATTCTTGCGCCAACGCATCAAAATCTTGATTACCAAGTGATTTTTCCTCAGCGGACCCCAAAACTGCCCCCGCAGACCATTGATAAATTCGAGCATCATCACGCATCAACGTTTCAACACGATCAGCATTAACAATCATCGCTTTAGATAAAGTCGACACGACGGTGCCTAGTTGATCAATAGGCTTTTGACCGGAAGCTATAGAATCTGGCCCGGGTAATAAAGGCTCGGGCGTTTGCCCTGCATTCAACGCAGGACTCATCTGCGGCTTAAACGGAACTTGCACGCCACTTTTAGCCAACTCTTCCGCTGCCATATCCGCACGGCGACGTTCCATTTCCAATGATTTTTGAAGCTCGGATGTCTGCGATTGCAAGCGGCCTTTGATCTGAGTTTGTGTCTGTTCCAAATGCGCCTGATTAGCCTTCAAGCGGCTATTTTCTTCAACCAATGCATTATTAAGCGACTTAAGCTCAGATAGTCGATCCAACACAGAGGCATACTTGCTTTCTGATCCGCGAACATTCTTAGAAGCGTCTTCTACACTAAACCGCATCATATCAAGCTTTTCACGCAAATTAACGCTGACTGTTTTTTCTGCGTTAAAGCGCTGCAACAAGATCTGCCCAGCTTTTTTGGCCAACGCCAGACGTGATGCCAGCGTTTCATTTTCACGGCGCAAGCCTGCAATTTCGTTTTTCAACGCATCCATTCCCGGCCCACTGATGGATTGCAGCGTGTCTACGACCTCAGCCTTATCAACTTCAATCTGCGCAAGGCGAGCCGCAAGCTCTCTACTTTTTTGCTCTTCCGCGCCTAATTCCTGCTTAAGCAAAGCATTTTCTTCACGGTAGGCTATATAACGTTCATTTTGCTGCGTTAAAATTTCATTTTCAGTCGATAAACTACTAACCTGAGCCGAAAGCTCTGGAATTTTCTCAAGATGCAGCTCTTTAAGGGCTAGGTTTTTCTGAATTGCATCAATTTTTTCCCGCAAATAACGGTTTTCAAGATCAACATTAACCTCTTCAGCACCTTCAATTTGGCGGAGCTCCGATTGAATTTCATCCAAGCGCGTTAACAATGACAAATTCTCTTGTCTCAATCGCTCCGTATCGGCTTTAAGATGCTGATTTTGAGGCGACAGTCCTTGCACATCAGTTAATTCTTCGGTGAGTTGACGGTTCGCCTGACGCGCAGTATCCAACTCAGATTGCATTTTCACAATCTCACTCGCCATAGAAACACTTTCAGTATCTGGCAAAGATCTTTTTGAAGTCGTAGCCTTCAAAGAAACAGGTTTTTGAGGGGGCTCAGGTGCAAAAATCGGTTGTGCCACATCCTCCGCAGCAGCATGAAGCGTTTCTTCGGCACTCTCTACCGCTTTCGCAGCCTCATCAGATACTTTCTTCGCCAAATCTAATGCTTCTTGAACGCGTTCAGGATCAACGTTGTAGTCGTCCTCTTCTTCGTCCAAGCTCAAAACAGGCGTATCATCGGCTGGATCTGCGCTCTCCACTTCAACATCTTTGGAATCAAACACCACGTCAGCGCCATCCAGCAAATCTTCTTCGACCGTTTCAGAAAACTCTGCAAAGGCATCAATCGTATCTTCACCCTCATTCAACAAAGCATCAAGTTCAGCATTGATATCTTCTTCAATCTGAACATCTTCCGGCGTTACAGATTCAACTTCAATAGCATCTTGCTGATCGCTGAGCGCTTGCTCCAACGCCATTGCTTCATTTTTCTGGGCTAAAGCCTCTCCTCCCGAGCAAAGCGCTGTTGCACTCAACAACCCTGCAATCAACAAGGACTTAAATGGTAATTTTTTATTTACACTCACGTTCTTTAACCCCAACATCCATCAAACTAAACACCATTGGTCTGAACCACCAATGTTTTACGCCCTGATTTTTCATCAACATATAAAACCCCATGCACACCGGCATTAAGCCCCTTATATTGATCAAGAAGCGTCTGAACCGCTGTCTCATAAGGCCCGCTTATAGAAACGGGCTTATAAACATCAACCAAAAACTCAGAATTCCAAATCAAATCGACGCCCGCATTGCGAGACCAAATCCGCAACACATCATAAGCACTATCACCTTTGAGCGCCTGCCATGGTGCCTTAATCATCTTCGGCAAAGTCAAAGCCGCCGCAGAGACTTGCTCGCCCTCACGGTCTTGAACACTTTGAAGATTTTGCTCACTATAAACGAGTTCGGGGCCAACAGGCTCTCTTACCTTGGTTTTGGGTAGAGGCTGAGCCTCAGCAACAACCGCAGAGTTCAATGCTTGAGAAGGCGAAATCGGCGTTTCATCCAGCTGAATAACGACTTCATCCGCTTCAAATTCTGCAGTTTCCTGCGTCGCAATCGGCAAAGTAATGTCTTCAACATCCCCCTTTGCTGCCTGAGGAACAATCAATTCGGCACGATCGTCACCCCTTTGACCAACAATCTTGCCTGCATCCCCGATAATAGAACGTATCATACGGCGCTCTTGCACATCCGCACTTTGCGTAGATGCCTTAGAATCAAGGCGATCGACCTGATTTGCCACATGGTCTGTCGTATCTTGATAACGAACCGCATTGCTTGGAACTGGCAAAGGCGGCAATGGCTTAGTTCTCTCGGCTTGTTCAGCCTGCGAAGCCACCTGTGCAGGTTGGGCCGCTGGCGGCATTACCGTCTCAGCTTTTTCAACAGCCTCTTCCGGCATTAACGGTGTGTCTGCAGGGGCCACCATTTCCATTTCGGCTTCCGCCCCGGGCACCTCATCCGGTACAACACGGCGACGACGCGTATATGATTGCGAAGCAGGTTCAACCTGAATCGTCACACGATCCAGAGAAACACCATCACTGGCTGGCACTTTAGCGTGGCTCAAATATGCTTCTTTTTTGGTTACCGTTGCCGTCTCTTGCGCTGGAGCTTCAACCGCAGGCTTAGGCTCAGATTTCACCTCAGCCTTTCTTAACATGGTCTCAGCTGACTGAATACCCGGCACAACATCGCCCGGCTGCACGGTCTTTTTGGACTTTTTCGTTTTCGTTGGCGCTATAGGCTTTTCGACCTTTGCCGTTTCTTCTTCGACCTCAACCGGCAAAACCGGCATCTCAGCTTCGGCTGGCATCGCTGTTTCTAGCTGGGCATCTTCAGCCTTAGAGGCTTTTTGTAAGTTCTTTTTTACAACTTTCATCGCCGGAGAAACTTCAGGCTCTTGCGAATCAGGGACAGGCGCTACAGAAATATTCGAGTACTCCGGCGCTGAAGCTTGTGCTGGGGCAGGCTGAGCCGCGCGCTTTGTTGCATGCGCAGCTCCCAAAGAAACGGGAGCCTCACCAGCGGCACGCTCTCTTTCCTGTTTACGGGCAAGCAATTCCTGCACGATCGCAGGATCGGCTTCAAACGCTTCGTTTAAATCCGTCGCAGCCACGGCTTCCTCACCTTCCGGATAAGGGTTAAGCGAAAGCTGAGCCAACGCCTGAGGCCCCATCCCCAAAACAGGAACAGAAAATACAAATGATAATAAACATGCTTTAGTAAAGGAACGCATGAGACAATTCATCCAAACTTGCTTTTGATCACCATGATCACAGTGATAAATAAAGAAATACAGCTAACGGCAAGCCTATAGGCGTTTGATAACAGATGCAATAAGCCAACAAAAACTTTGCCCACTTATTCAACAGCTTTTCCACACCATTACATATATTTATGTTTTTCGTTTACTAATCCGATCAGCCAGCGCCGCTTCCAAAAAGGGATCAAGGTCACCATCCAACACGCCGGACGTATCACTGGTCTCAACCGCTGTCCGTAAATCCTTAACCATTTGATAGGGGTGCAAAACATAAGAACGTATCTGGTGCCCCCATCCGATATCGGTTTTCTCGCCATGCTCGGCTTGAGCGGCTTGATCGCGCTCTTGCATTTCTTTTTCATACAGCTTTGCCTTTAAAAGGGACAAAGCATGAGCCCGGTTTTGGTGCTGGGATCGCTCCCCCTGACAAGCAGCAACAATACCAGTCGGGATATGGGTCATCCGAACTGCACTATCGGTGGTATTAACATGTTGCCCCCCCGCCCCGCTAGAGCGATACGTATCCACACGAATATCTTTATCCTCAATTTCGATGTCAATATTATCATCCAAAACCGGCGACACCGAAACCGATGCAAAACTTGTATGACGTTTGGCATTGGAATCAAAAGGCGATATCCGCACCAATCGATGCACACCGTTTTCGGTCTTAAGCCAACCATAGGCCTGATGACCCTCCACTTGCAGGGTCACGGACTTAATTCCAGCCTCGTCTCCATTACTCTTTTCAAGCACCGAAACCTTAAAACCACGTGACTCAGCCCAACGCAAATACATGCGTAGGAGCATATCTGCCCAGTCTTGGGATTCCGTCCCCCCCGCCCCGGCATTAATCTGCAAGTAGCTATCATTGTTATCCGCCTCACCTGACAATAAGGCTTCGATTTGTTGACGTTCGGCGCGCTTATGAAGAGCTAAAAGCTCCTTCAAACATTCATTCACAATCGCTTCATCATTTTCAGCCTCGGCAAGCTCGACCATCTCACGATGAGCCTCCAGCCCTTGCGCCAGTTCACGAACAGAAGAAATCTTTTGATCCAGTACCGTACGCTCACGCATCACAAGCTGAGCCTTAGATGCATCATCCCACAACGCAGAATCTTCGGTGAGCGCGTTTAGCTCTTCCAAACGGGATAAAGAATGCTCCCAGTCAAAGATGCCTCCGGATCAAATCAAGGCAATCTTGTAATTTAACGGTAACAGCTTCAACATCAGCGCGCATTCAAATATCTTTCTTTGGGTCAATCGGAATCAGAGTAAAAAACAAACAACAGAAAATAAAGTAAAAATGAAATGATTATCTTTACAATTTAAAACAAGCCTCTTAAAACATGAAGCCAAGCACAAAATCATAACAGAGTTTTTAACAGAGTTTTTAAGGAAGCGCGATGCGAACAATGAAAAAGATTCTTCTTACCACATCTTTACTGGCCCTTGGCGCCTGTTCCGGTTTGGACAGCTTCAGTGAAGTAGAAGCATTAAACAATGCCCAACCTGTTGGCGGCCCGTTTACTCAGGCGCTTTCAAGTCACTATGCGGGCTTCGCAAATACCGAGCTTCATCAAAACTTTGACTATCCCGATGCACTCTATTTCGCACGCAAAGGTCTAGCCGCAGCCGCAGGTGAAACGGTCTTGCCTGAACCTGTGGCAGACTGGAATGTCGGACCACAAGATGCGCAAGAGCTATCCAACGGTCGCAGCCGCTTAATCGCCGCTTACAACCAAAGCTCTCGCGAGACACTGCCAAACCTCAGCGCGGAAGCACAATATCTCTATGATTGCTGGATCGAATTCCAAGAAGAAAACTGGAAAGACCCGTCTTCCAGCACCTGCCAAACCGATTTTCTGGCCATCATGAACCAAATCGAAGCACGTTTGGGCCCTGTACCGGTTGAACCTCCTCCGGCTGAGCCCCCTGCGCCTGCACCTGCTTTTAACTCAGAAGTCTTCGACATCAACCCAGAAGAGCCTATGGCCATCCAAAATGCGATGTACTTGATCTTCTTTAATTGGGATTCTTCTAAAATTGGTGATGCGGCGATGAACATCTTAAATGCCGTAAAAGACGAAGCAGCAAAAGTATCACCTGATACCATTAGCGTTGTAGGTCACACTGATACATCTGGACCAACCGATTACAACCAGCGCTTAGCAGTTAAACGTGCAAAGGCCACAAAGAGTGAACTCATCAAACGCGGCATTGACCCGGCAACAATTTTGCTGGATGCCAAAGGCGAAACAGACCTACTGGTGCCAACACCAGACAATGTGCGTGAGCCTGCAAACCGCCGCGTAAACATTTCTTTCCAATAAACATTAATTCATAATGATAAAAGCCCCGGCCATAATAGCTGGGGCTTTTTTTATGCCGCTATACCGGAAACACTGAAACAAAGAAAAAGGTAACTAAATAGATTTTAAGCTTTTAGGGTCAATCTTATACGGCGTGGCGCAAAACTCGCACACAACCTCAATCAAACCGTCGTCTTGCACAAGGTATTCGCGATCATCCTCAGGCAAAGACCTTACAACGACTTCAACCCGCTGAGCATCACAACGACATTCTTTTTGAATATCAGCCGCATCATAAAGGCGCACGCCATCCTCATGGAACAAACGAAAGAGCAAATCAGACATCGGCAATGACGTATCAATCACCTCATCCTCGGTACAAGAATCCAACAAAACCATTGCACGGCGCCAACCATCTTCCTCGACATTGCTGCGCGTCTGTCCGCCTTCCTCAGGCATTTTCTGGACCATGATGCCTCCACCACTCCAAACACCGTCACGAAGCCCTACAGCCATCTTAATACCGGTTTGTATTTGTTCGGACTGCACAAAATAATGCTGAACACAATCCACCAGTGAAGCACCACTCAATTCAACCACGCCTTGATACATATCGGTGGAGCCTTGATGCTGAACCGTAAAGGCCATATGCCCCTTACCCAGATACTGTGCCAAATGATGACTGGACCCTTCCGGGGTCTTGAGCGCATCCAATGCCTCACGCGAGATATTCATACGTTCTTCGTCAAAGCTGGCACAAGCCCGTACGCCTCCATCCGATGTGACATCCGCAACAATCATATGAACCGGCCCATCGCCGCGCGCCTGAAGCGTAAAGATCCCCTCATACTTAATCATCGATGACAGCAGCAACGCCAAAACCGCGGTTTCTGCTACCATATGCGCCACAGGATAAGGATAGTCATGAGGTTTCAAGATATGGTCCAAGCACCGTTCAAGATGCACGCCCCGCCCTCGGATCAAAGTTTCTTCAATTTGGAAAGGTTGTATATAGTCGCTACTCAAAATTCAAAGCCATTCATTGATACAAAATTCATAAAAGTCATGCGGGTCAATAAAACACACATGCGCCAAACCGGACAAGCCACTTTCGCTTCATAACATCTGGCTTATGCTCGGTGGCTCCTCTATTATACCTTTTTCAAGGTCAACAAAACAGGGCCAAAGCAAAAAAGCATGCAAGAACATACAGCAAAAAACCGGGGAACACGTACAAAGCCACCTAAAAAAATCACTGTACGTTATTTACGAAACGCAGGGCTTCATTACCTTAAGCGTTACGCCAGTAGTGAAGGAAACTTTCGTCGCCTCATGCAAAAGCGCATAACCAAATCTTGTGCGTATCATAAAGATCAACTGCTTGAAGACTGCAACAAATACTTAGACGAAGTTATTGATAATTTTAAACAAGAAGGATTTCTTAACGATAATGAATATACCAAAGGCATGGTCTATTCATTACGGAAACGCGGCGCATCTAAAAAAATGATACACGCAAAATTGAAACAAAAACATTTACCATATGACAAAATAGAGCAAGAAATAAAAAATATTGATCAAGAAATTGAAGAGATTAGCGAAATACCACCGGAATTAAGGGCAGCCTACCTGCATGCCCGCAAAAAAAGGCTTGGCCCCTATGCCACACATTCTAATACCGATGAACAAAAAATCGTTAACCGGGCTTACGGGTCTTTCGCCCGTGCCGGCTTTAGCTATAGCATTGCAAAAACGGTAATGCTCACCCCGACCGAAGAGTTACCTAATCTCTAATATATATACCTAGTGATTTTCAATTATTTGACGCGAGATAGAATTAAGCTTGCTCAGACGGCGCGCTTTGCGTGGTAGAAAATCCGGCTGAATCCGCATAAGCCTGCGCTTCTTCGACACGCTTGCTCGGCATTTTAACCGTAACAGTTGTTCCCATCCCTTTTTGTGAGAAGATCTCAAGCTTACCATCATGCAAATCAACCAACGCCTTCACAAGGGTTAAGCCCAAGCCAGTACCAGCATTTTCATTATCCAATGATGTATTAACCTGTCCAAAGGGTGAAAGCGCCTTTTTAATCTGATCTGGCTCCAACCCGACCCCGGTATCTGTAATCGACACACAAAGCTCACCCACGGCGCTCATTTCATAGCGCAAGGTCACGCGCCCGCCAACCGGTGTAAACTTAATCGCATTGGACAAAATATTCATAAAGATCTGCTTCACCGCACGCTCTTCGGCCAATACCAGCAAAGGACGATCCAACATATTAGTGACTTCGATATTATTGGAGTGAATTTTCGTACCCATCAATGATAAGCACAAATTAAGCAAGCTAGTGACATCCACGATTTCCTCGTTAAGGATGCGATCACGCACCTCGATTTTAGAAATCTCTAGAATTTCATTAATAATCCCCAAAAGCCCTTTACCACTGCGGTGAATATCATCGACATATTCTGTATAATTTTCATTGCCTAAAGGACCAAAAGATTCATTTTTCAAAATCTCAGAAAAACCAATAATCGCATTAAGCGGTGTACGAAGTTCATGAGACATATTAGTCAAAAACTCCGACTTAGCGCGGTTAGCCATATCTGAATGCATTTTAGCTTCACGCAGCAAGAGGTCCGCTTCCTTACGATCGGTAATATCCTCCAAAGATCCCTCGTAATATAATATATTATTGTGCTCATCCTTAACCGCACGAATATTCTCACTCACCCAAATCGACAAGCCTTGTGCATTACGAATCTGCACTTCATGACCATTCACAGAGGACTGTAAATCAACCTCACGCAAAAATGATTTACGTTCATGTTCATTGCCGTAAATCTGCACATGGGCATTGCGAATTTTATGAAGCATCTGGTTACTATTCTCAAAGCCCAGCAAATTCACCAGCGCCGGATTTGCGCTTAAATAAATTCCCTCGGGTGTCATTTGATAAATACCCCATGCAGCATTCTCAACGATCGCACGGTATTTCTTTTCAGCCTCGCCCAAAGCACGCTCAGCCCGGCGACGCTCTTCAATATCCGTCATGGCCCCCACAACATGGATATTATCTTCCACCGTCCGGCGCATCATCGAAATACTAATCTCAACCGCACGGAATGTACCATCCGAAACGCGAAGACGCGAAAATGTTCGATAAGCAGCCTTTTGCCCTTGAACTAATTGAGAAAAATGATTTTTTTCTCGCTCTTGATCTTGTGGATGCAACAAAGAAAACAAGTTTTTGTCTTTTGTTTGCGAAACGCTAAAACCAGTAATCCGGGCCCATGATGCATTCACGTAAATAATATTGCCGTACACATCTGCTTCAAAAATAATATCACTAATTGAATCAATAACCGCGCGGTTTTCTTGTTCCGATTTTTTCAAATTCCGATTAAGCGCAGCCCGTTTACTAACCTCTAATTTCAGCGCGCGATTTTTATCTTCCAGCTCATAATTCATTCGTCTGACATCAACTGACCGGCTCTTCTGTGCATATATGTAGGCCGCGAATAGCCCCGTTGCCCCCAATAACACAAGGAAAACCGTTTCAGGAATTAGCTCCAACAGCAATACCATACGCTCTTTAGCAAATTGCGCCGTAACCTCCAACTTGGAACCACCTAAGCTGGCCTCATAACGCTGCACAGGGCTAAGTTTAACTGAGGTATTTTGTCGATTGTTAAAACGATAGACCTCTTCATCCGTCTCCATCATACGAATAAACATATATTTCAAAAATCGACCGTCCGTCATATAGCTACTGCCTAGAACCTGACCAAAACGACTGATTGCAACCAAATACGCGTCTTTAGAAACCGAAACTTTACGCACCAAAGCAAAAGCATCCATTTCATAAGATTGTCCTGCGGCAGCCGTCTTTTGGAAAAGAGACGGATCAACGATCAGTTGCGTCGCATGATTACCCAAAGCGGCTTTATCCAATAATCGAGGAAGCACAGCCATATGATCAAAAGAAAGCTTGTAATGAGCACTCAAGCCACTTGGCGTATCCTTAGGGACCTCATAAAGATGATACATCTTCCCATAGTCTTTTAAATAAAGCCCAACATATTCAAAATTATCCGAAACGAAATAAGAGGCCTGATCAAATAATTGCTTCTTAATATCAGAAGGCGTATTCCATCGCCCGACATCGATAGAATTCACCATCATCTCAAGCGCATCTTCTTTATCGCGGAGTGTTTGTAAATATAAATGCACGGCTGATTGGCTGATTTGGCTGTTTTTAGACTGAACCGACTCAGTAACGAAACGCTCCAAAGCAAAATAACTAAAGACAGAAATCAAAACACCTATAATAATGACAAGGTAAGGCACACGCGCTTTTTCGGCTATTTCGCGGTAGCCGGCAAAATTCACATGATGTTTAAATATATTTGCCAAAGATCCTGACATGACGGTAACTAAAATTCCTAGTCAATTTTTCACATATATAAAAATGCCTGAGAATGATTAAAAAGTTACTAACACTGGATCGAAAATGAATATTTTATTCTAAAAAAGACGTCAGAAAAGTTATTGAGGCAATAAAATACGCACACAAAGCCCGCCAAAGCGCTGGCTTTTCTCCAAGACCAGCTTTCCTCCATGACTATGAACAATATCCAAAGCAATCGGCAGGCCAAGGCCCACATTACCATCTTGAATGGTTCGCCCCTCTTCCATACGAACAAACGGTTTTAAGGCTTCTTCATAATCATCCTCAGGCAATCCCGGACCATCATCTTCAATTGTAATCTCCAAGACATCTTGATCAACATCCATCTGAGCCACCACCAAAGCTTGGTGCGCGTAGCGCTGAGCATTGGAAAGCACATTACGAAGCACCCGGGAAAAAGCCAAAGACCGCAAGTAAACGCTCAACGTTTCCGGGCATTCGATTTGAATATCAAATGCATCTGTTCGGATCTCTTGTGCCAGCCCTTCTAAAACTTGTGCTAACGGCAAATCAGAAAATTCTTCTTCCCCCGCACCCTGCACAAAAGAGAGATAACCATCAATCATTTGTTTCATCTCGGCAACATCGCGATTCATCGCCTCGGTATCCGGCCCATGAGGCAACATACTCAACGCCAGCTTAAATCGTGTCAGCGGCGTACGTAAGTCATGCGAAATCCCTGCCAGCATCAATGTCCGTTGCTGAACCTGCCGTTGAATACGCTCAGCCATATCAATAAAAGCACGCCCGGCCTTGCGAACCTCTCGGGCACCTTGTGGGCGAAAAGCGCCCAATCCCTGCCCGCGGCCAAAACGCTCAGCCGCTTGCGCTAGTTTACGAATAGGACGAACTTGATTGCGCATAAATAATGTCGCAACCCACAATAAAATAATCGCCGCCGCCATCACCCACAGCAAATAAATATAGGCCGAAGAAGAAAATAAGCGGCGCTCAGGTATTTTTAAATATAAGCTACCTTGCTGCACCTGCACCCAAACATGCACCTGCTTATGGGCAAAATCCATATCAATGATAAAAGGCATCGAAAGCTTTTGCTCTAAAATAGGTTCAAAGATACTGGCAACCATTTTCTCCCAAAAGATTTCATGACTATGCTGTCGATCAACAGGCCATGCCTGCACAATAGACGTTTCAAATCCAAAGATACGTTGTGCCTTATCCAGTGCACGATTAAGTCCTTCGGCTTCTTGGCCGTTTGCAACGATATCTTCCGCCACATAAGCAATCTCAGAGGCCACCCCTTCGGAAAAAGAGGCAATCACTCGTCCCCAATGACGATCAAAGAACATATAGCCGGTAACAACCTGAACCAATACAATCGGCAAAATCAGGATCAATAAAGAGCGCCCCATCAAGGAACGTGGCAAAATACGTTGACGCTTCATATAGAGGCCTCTTCTATTCGATAGGCACCGCGTAAGATATATCCCTTACCACGCACGGTTTGCAAAAACTGAGGAGCGCCTTCATCATTCTCAATCTTACGACGCAAGCGGGTCATTTGTACATCAACAGCCCGCAAAGAACCCGCACCACTATGCTCGGCCAACGCATCACGCTCGACCGTTTCACCCATATGACGTGCCAATGCCAGCAACAGCTCACGCTCTGCATCCGTCAAAGCAATCACATTATTTTGCACGTCTCGCAAAATACCCGCATGCAAATCAAAAACCTTATCGCCAATCGCTAATCGTTTTACCTGTGTTTTTTGCACCATCGTCCGGCGCAATAACGCCTGCAAGCGCAAGACAAGCTCTTGTGGCTCAAATGGTTTTGGCAAATAATCATCTACGCCAGCTTCAAAGCCTGCGACACGATCCTCGACCTCGCCCAAAGCACTCAACATTAACATCGGCATCCCATAGCGTTTCCGCAAATCTTGAGCCAGCTCAATCCCCGTCTCGCCCGGCATCATGACATCCAACACCGCACAATCGACTTCGGCAAGCTCTAACAATTCGCGAGCCTCACGGGCATCTGCCGCCAACACGGGAACAAAACCATGCTCAAGCAAGTAACGCCCCAACAAATCACGAATTCGCTGATCATCGTCTACCACCAAAATATGCGGCTGCAAATCATATGAAGTGCTTGCCATGAATGACCTCTCGTTATACTTTTACCATCTTGAATAACACTACACCCACTAAAGGCAAGAATAAAGATGAGCAAGCCCTATCATGATCGCGATGGTTTTATCTATATGGACAACAAACTCGTGCCCTGGCGCGAGGCCAATGTCCATTTTCTAACCCATGCCTTACATTACGGCACAGCAATCTTTGAAGGTGAGCGCGCCTATAACGGCAAAATTTTCAAATCCGAAGAACATACCGCCCGCTTATTTAAATCCGCCGAAATGATCTATATGGATATGAGCGCCTTTAGCCCCGGCCAAATCGAAGCTGCCAAACAAGAAGTCCTTAAAGCCAACAATCTAACCAATGCGTATATTCGCGTTGCCGCATGGCGCGGCAGCGAACAAATGGGCATCGATGTCAGTAAAACAGTAACCCATCTGGGCATAGCCGCATGGGATTGGGGCAAATATTTTGACCCTGAGACCGAAAAAACAGGAATTTCCCTCATGACATCGCGCTGGGCACGTCCGGCACCAAACATGGCACCAGTCCTTAGTAAGACATCGTCAAACTATAACATGGGCTGCATGGCCAAGCTCGAAGCCACTGAAAAAGGCTTCCACGATACACTCATCCATGATTATGAAGGCAATTTGGGGGAATGTTCCGGCGCCAATCTG
>QGCY01000148.1_pt1 | contig 14486 bp, 9 predicted proteins | sample 4708041 | NCBI WGS metagenome assembly QGCY01 (sample SAMN08941164, study PRJNA450518) | Sediment metagenome, whole genome shotgun sequencing project. | biome: grassland soil; feature: grassland; material: soil; isolation source: soil 14 days enrichment with methanethiol and mixed carbon source ... | reverse complement strand
TACCAGTTGGAACTCCAATAACAATATCCATTTTCATAGGATCTATTGTAAGTTTACCAGTTTTTGTAGGAATTAAAAGTGCTTTTTGCAGCACAATATACCTGTAATCTTCGCCATTATATTTTCCCATTTTTACAGGAAAGCCATTAATTTTTATATCCTGATTCCAAAATCCATTGTACTGTGGTGCTTCTGTTACAGAGGTGTCGTAAACGCTAACATTTTCGCTAACATAGAGTCTATATTCTACATAAATACCTTCGCCAACATAAGGTCTAGACTTCGATATTTCTGCAACCAAATGAATGTTTTGTTGTGCTATATAATCTGGATCGTTAGGGTTTTCTGGAATATCAATAGGATCTAAAACAATAATTTTCATCATTTTAGAATTGATAGTAGCACCATTGTATTTTATACTTGCAGGGCCAATAATTAGTTCTCCTTTTCTTTTTGGTTTTAAGATGTAAGTGTAAGATTTAGAGAAACTTACTTTTCCATTGATCCAAGATTGACTTATAGATTGACTTGGACCTTGAATAATTTGAAAATTCGTAAACTTTGGTGGTGTAAAATCGTCTGCACCTTGTTTGTTTATCGAAAATTCGATTCTTAAACGTTGATTTAAACCAAGCTTGTTTTTACTAACACTTACTTTTAATTCCGTGGTTTGGGCATACAAAGAGAGGGTTAGCAAGCTAAAGATTAAGAGCAAAAAGCCCTTTCTAACTTTCCAAACAGGAAAGCTAGTTGTATTTAAACGAAGCTTCTTAAAATAATTTTTAAATTTCATAACAGATTCTCAAAAGTATGATTTTTCTCAACCTTTTTAGTGATATAAAAGAATGGTTTTACCAATCTTTTTCTTGTTTTATTTTTTTGCCTTTTGCTTTTTTGGCATTCATTTTCTTTTGTGTCTTCTTTTCCTCGTTGTTTAAGCTTTCTAACAATTGCTTAATTTGTTGAGGAGACATTTTTCCTTGTTGTGGTTTAGGCTTTTGTTGCTGATCTTTTTTATCATCTTTATTAGGATCTTTGTTTTTGTCTTTATCCTTATCGCCTTTACCATCTTTATCTTTGTCGTCTTTATCTTTTTTGTCCTTATCATCATCACCTTCCTTCTTATCTTTATCTTTGTTTTTGTCGTCTTTATCCTTATTATCCTTGTCTTTTTTATCCTTATTGTCTTTGTTATCTTTATTATCGTCTTTGTTATCCTGGTTTTGTTTGTCTAACAATTTTTGAGCAACTGCCAAATTATAACGAGTTTCATCGTCATTTGGGTTGTTTCTTAACGAATTTTTGTACGCATCTACAGCACCTTGATAATTTTTGGTTTCCATCATAGAATTGCCTAAATTATGATACGCTTCTGCTTTTGTGTATTTGTCTTTAGCTGTTTTTGCAGAAAGTTCGTATTGAGGTGCAGCTTCTTTAAAATTTTTATTTTGATAAAGAGCATTTCCTAAATTGTAACTTGCTTTATCGTAATTGGAATTATTACCTAAAGCTTTTTGATAAGCCACAGAAGCATCTGTAAATTGTTTTTGTTGATACAATTTATTACCCTGTCTTACCATTTTTCTTGCTTTACGTTGTAATGCAATAGAATCTTTTTGAGCTGAAATTTCTTTAGATGAAAACAGCATTAAGCAAATAACAAGTATGTTTAAATATATTTTCATTGTATTATTTTTTTGTTTTTTCGTCATGAAATAAATCAACCTTTCTAACCCATTTTGTTTTTTTATCGAACAAGAAAATGTCTAATAAAATAAACAAAATTGCAATGGCTAAAAACCATTGAAATTGATCTTTATAATCGGAAAATTGTTTTGTTTCAAATTCATTTTTTTGAGCATTGGCAATAATTTCTGTAATCTCTTTTACTGGTTCTTCTGTAATATTGCCATCTATAAATCTACCATTTGCGGCATCTGCAATATCTTCTAAAACCTCTGGTTTACGTTGTGTAATTACAGTTTCGCCTTTATTGTCTTTTTTGTAGCCAATCATAGAACCATTTACACGCATTGGTATTGGACCTCCTTTTTCTGTACCCACACCAATGGTATAAATCTTTACACCATCGTTAGACAAATTTTGTGCCACTTGTTTTGTTTCTTCTTGATGATCTTCTCCATCAGAAATAATAATTAAAAAACGATTGGTTTGCTCATCGTTATTATAATAGGTTTTTGCCAATTCTAAAGCCTCGTTTATTGCTGTACCTTGGCTAGAAACCATATCTGGATTTGCATTTTGCAAAAACATATTGGCAGCTGCATGATCTGTTGTAATTGGTAAAAGCGGATAAGAATTACCAGCATAAATAATGATACCAACTCTATCTGAACCTAATTGATTTATAATTTTAGAAATAATTTGTTTTGCTTTTTCTAATCTGTTAGGCGCAATATCTTCGGCTAACATACTTTTAGAAACATCTAACGCAAAAACAACATCTACACCTTCTCTCTTTACCGTTTTTAGTTTAGAACCCATTTTTGGGTTTACTAAAGAAATCACTAAAAAAGTTACCCCTAAAAGCAGCATAACTAACTTTAGTGTATTTTTAAATATTGATGAATTTGGTGCTATTTTTTTTAACAATTCAGCATTTGCAAATTTACGCTGAGTTCTTTTTTTCCACCATAAAACCAATAAGTAGACAACAATCATAATCGGAATGATTGCTAAAGCATAAAAATAAATTGGTTCTTCTAATTTGTACATTTCTTATCGTGTAAAGGTTTAAAGTAGAAAGTTTAAAAGTTTTAATTGTAAACTTTATAACTTTAAACTAGTAAACTTTAATAACTCGTTTTAAATAAAACTTTTAAATAACGTATTTCTTAATAAGAATTCTAAGATTAATAAACCAAGTGCTAAAAAGACTAAATCTCTATACATTTCTTGGTAATTGTAATATTTAAATTCTTCTATTTTTGTTTTTTCGAGCTTATCAATTTCATCATAAATTTCGGCTAATTTATCGTTATTGGTTGCTCTAAAATACTTTCCATTGGTTTCTGATGCAATTTCTTTTAACAAGTCTTCATCAATTTGTACTTGTTGTTTTCTAAAGTTTAACTGGCCAGTTCTTGGGTCTTTACTCCAAGGAAAGTCTGCCATTCCATTTGTACCAATTCCTATGGTATAAACTTTAATACCTAATTCTTTGGCTAATTCAGTGGCAGTTCTTGGGTCTATGTTACCAGCATTATTTACACCATCAGTTAGTAAAATAATAACTTTGCTTTTTGCTTTGCTATCTTTTAATCTGTTTACACCAGATCCAAGGCCCATTCCTATAGCTGTTCCTCCTTCTAATTGCCCCCATTGTAAACGATCTATTGTTCTTTTTACAATACCTTTATCGCTAGTAATAGGAGTTTGAGTAAAGCTTTCTCCTGCATAAACTACAATTCCAATTCTGTCATTTGGTCTTTTATTTACAAAGGTAACAGCTACTTTTTTTAGCGCTTCTAATCGATTTGGTCTTAAATCTCTAGCTAACATACTTGCAGAAACATCAATAGCCATAACAATATCTATCCCTTTGTTAGTTTTTGTTTTTTTGCTTACAGAAACATTTCTTGGTCTGGCTAAAGCTACTATTATTGCAGCTAAAGCTAACAATCTTAACACATATAAAATGGGTTTTAATTTTGCTAAAAGCGATGTATTTGCTTTAAACCCTTTTATACTTGGTACAGTTAAAATTGCAGCATCTTTTTTTCTGGAAAAGAAATACCAAATAGCCAAAAGTGGTATTAGCACTAATAACCATAGAAACTCTGGATTTAAAAATTCAAAATTATTCCAATTCCTCATCTTTGCTTATTGGTTTTGGTTTTAAATTATGCACAACTTCTTCTGCATCTTTTCTGTCTTCTTCTATCTCTAAAGCTAATGGTTTCGATTTTGCGAATTTTACTAAATCTGCTTCTTTAAATAGTTCTTTAAGCTTTTTAATGTTTTCTTTAGTGGTATTTATGGTATTTGCTTCGTAGAAATCATTTAAGGTTTCTATAATTTCATCAGAAGTTTTTTCTAACGCTGGCACTTTTAACTCACGTTCTATATAACCACGAATAATGTCTGTTAATTCGCTGTAATATTCTTTTACTTTATTGTTTTGCCATAATAATTTTTCATCCAACTCATTTAGTTTAAACATGGCCTCATCATAAGGTGCCATAGTAACATAAGTTGGTTCTTCTTCTTCAATTTTTCTTTTTCTGATAACAAACCAATAAATCCAAAAACCAATAATTAATAAGGCAGCAATTAATAAATAGATGTACAATTTATAATCGTCGAAAACCAAAGGTTCTTTTTTTATCGATTTTATAGGATATTTTTTTACAACAGTTGTGTCTATTGGAACTGTAGCTACATTTACTAAAAGAGAATCTGTTAAATAGGCTTGATTTCTAACAAAAACTTGTTGCTGAGGTATATAAAACGCTCCACTATCGAAACCTGTTAACACATATTTTTGAATTAATGTGTAGTTAATGGTGTCTATTTTTGCAGAATCAATTACCTCTAAACCTTTTAGTTGTAGTTTGGGTAGAATTACATTGTCTACGTCTTTAACCGTAATTTTAAGGTTAAATTGTTCGCCAATTCTAATATTAGAAGTTTCAATTTGCGCTTTTACAATTGGGTCTTGTGCAAAGGCAAATGCTGAAATCAATAAAAAAATATGTAAAATGTATTTTCTCATTACCTTCCTTTATGTTTAAAATATCCTAATAATTTTTTCACGTAACTTTCGTCTACTCTTGTGTTTATTGTTCCTGCACCACTTCTTCTAAACGTATTAATGTAATAATCTGTTAATCGTAAAGCGTTGGCTTTATAATTAGTTCTTGTAGTTTTAGAAGCTGTGTTTATCAATTGTACATCTCCAGTTTCTGCATCTAACATTGGTACTACACCTAAATTCGGAATTTCCTCATCGTGTTTGTCATAGACTCTAATTCCTGTTAAATCGTGTTTACTACCAGCTATTTTTGCGCTTTTTTCGTAATCATCATCCATAAAATCAGACAACATAAAAACAATGGCTTTTTTCTTTAAAACGCTCGATAAGAATTTTAAAGCGGCATCTATATTTGTTTTTTTACTTTTTGGTTTAAACTCAATTAACTCTCTAATAATTCGTAAAACGTGACTTTTTCCTTTTTTTGGCGGAATAAAAAGTTCTACATCATCAGAAAATAAAACTAAACCTACTTTATCGTTGTTTTGAGTTGCAGAAAAAGCAAGTGTGGCTGCAATTTCTGTAATAGTATCTTTTTTAAATTGGGTTGATGTACCAAATAATTCTGATCCAGAAATATCTACCATTAACATCATCGTTAACTCACGTTCTTCTTCAAAAACCTTAACATAAGGTTCATTGTAACGTGCTGTAACATTCCAATCTATAGTTCTAATATCATCACCAAATTGATATTGGCGAACTTCAGAAAAAGTCATACCTCGTCCTTTGAAAGATGAATGATATTCACCTCCAAAAATATCATTAGACAAGCGCTTTGTCTTAATTTCTATTTTACGAACTTTTTTAAGTATTTCTTTAGTATCCATGAGCCCATCCTAAATCCTTCCCAAAGGGAAGAACTTTTTTGAATTGATTTTTAAATTATTTTTATTTTATTCAAAAGAATTTATTTTCTTCATTCAGATTTTTCCCCTTTGGGGAAATTAAAAGGGGCTTATGGCACTTCTACTTCGTTTATAATTAAGTTAATAATTTCTACGGATGTTACATTTTCTGCTTCAGCTTCGTAAGTAATACCAATTCTATGACGTAAAACATCAAAAACAACAGCTCTTACATCTTCAGGAATTACATAACCTCTTCTTTTGATAAAAGCATAACATTTTGCAGCTTTAGCTAAATTAATACTACCCCTAGGTGATGCTCCAAAACTAATTAAGTCTTTTAAATCAGCTAAATTATATTTCTCTGGATAACGCGTTGCGAAAATAATATCTAAGATATATTTTTCGATTTTCTCATCCATATAAACTTCATTTACAACTTCTCTTGCTCTAATAATTTCTTCTACAGAAATTACAGGATTTACAGTTGCAAAACTACCAGATAAGTTTTGACGCATAATAATTTGCTCGTCTAATAATTTAGGATAATCGATAATTACCTTTAACATAAAACGGTCTACTTGTGCTTCTGGTAAAGGGTAAGTACCTTCTTGTTCAACAGGGTTTTGCGTTGCCATTACTAAAAATGGTTCGTCTAATTTAAAAGAAGTATCTCCAATTGTAGTTTGGCGTTCTTGCATTGCTTCTAAAAGAGCAGATTGTACTTTTGCGGGTGCTCTGTTAATTTCATCAGCCAAAACAAAATTTGCAAAAATTGGCCCTTTTTTAATTTCGAAGCTATTTTTCTGCATGTTGTAAATCATAGTACCAACAACATCTGCAGGTAATAAATCTGGTGTAAATTGAACTCTACTAAAAGAACCTTGTACAGCTTTAGATAAAGTATTTATGGCTAAAGTTTTTGCTAAACCAGGCACACCTTCTAATAAAATATGACCATTACCTAACAAACCAATTAACAAACTTTCTATCATTTGCTTTTGCCCAACAATAACCTTATTCATTTCTAGAGTAAGAATATCTATAAAAGCACTTTCTCTCTCTATTTTCTCGTTAATAGCTCTAACATCTACATCCATTGTGTATAATAATTTAATATTAAATATTTTAGAAAAACAAAGCTACAATTTTAACAAAATTAATCTGTTAAAACAAGGTTAAAGATAATTCGTTATTTTTTTTTACATTAGAGGTTATTATTGCGTTTTATATGAAAAAATTAACTGATAAATATATTTGGAAATCCTTAAAAAAAGGAGATTTAAATGCGTTTTCAGTTCTTTTTGAAAGCTATTATTCAAAACTTTATAATTATGGCTTAAAAATCTCGAAAAACGAGGCGCTAACAGAAGATTCTTTGCAAGATTTTTTCTTATATATTTATGAACATAGAGAGAATTTAAGCGATCTGGAAACCATTGCGCCTTACCTTTTTTTATCATACAAACGCTTTTTATTAAGAATGATGAAAAAAAAATCAAGATTTAAATATTCTGATATTTCTAACGAAAACACGGTTGATTTAGAGTTTACTGCTGATGAAATAATAACAAATCAAGAAACTGAAACGTTTAATAATGCCAATCTAAAGAAGTTATTAAACAACTTGCCTAAAAGACAAAAAGAAGCAATTTATTTAAAGTATTATAGTGGCTTAAAAGCAAGAGAAATATCTGGAATTATGAATATAAATTACCAAAGTGTAGTAAATTTGTTGCACAAAGGCATAAAGAGTTTAAAAGAAGATGTTTCTATTGCAAAATTATTTAACTAGCCTTTAATCGAAATTAAAGAGTATAAAAAAACAAAAGTGGTCTTATTATAATTAAATAGGATATTATGGTTAGAATGGATTATTAAGATGACTAAGAAAAAATACAATGATATAACCGATTTTTTAGAAGATGAGTCTTTTGAAAATTGGGTATATCAAAAAAATGGGACAGATATTAACTTTTGGGAATTTTGGATAGCCAATAACCCCGATAAAAGTGATTTAGTAAAGTCTGCTAAAGATTTAATTTTAGGTATTTCTTTTAAAAATAATAATGTTTCTGAAGAAAAAGTAGCATTAGAATGGCAAAAGTTACAAGCTAAAATTAAAGCTAAAGAGGCAAAACCTAAACAAAAAGTTATATTATTAAAAAAAGTTAGTATTGCTGCTACAATCTTAATAATTGTTACAACTGGGTTTTATTTTTTAGATAAAAACTCAAAAATTACGCATAAAACACATTATGGAGAAATTTTAAAAGTAAAGCTACAAGATGGTAGTGATGTTACTTTAAACTCTAACTCTAGTTTGTCTTATTATAAAAACGATAGTAGAAAAGTCTGGTTATCTGGAGAAGCTTTTTTTAAGGTTGATAAAAAGAAAGCTACCAACGCAAAGTTTTGGGTGATAACCCAAGATTTATCTATTCAAGTATATGGTACAGCGTTTAATGTAAATGCCAATAAGAAAAAAACAGATGTCTTTTTAGAAGAAGGTGATATTTGGTTGTCGCTTAAAAATGGTGAAACCAAACAAATGCTTCCTGGCAATTACATATCGTATTCTGCAAAAGAAAATAGAGTTTTAGAAGATAAGGATATAGAAAATTCTTCGCTAAAAACTTCTTGGAAAGATGGTACTTTGCTTTTTGAAAAGTTATCTTTGGAAAAAGCGATGGAAAAATTAAAAGAATCTTATGGTTATTCTGTAGTTTTTAAAGATGATAAAGCTAAAAACACTTTAATTACAGGAGCTGTGCCATTAACAAATATAGATATTTGTATTGAGGCTATAGAAAAATCGGTAGATGTAACTATTATTAAAAAAGACAATAGTTTAATTATCAGTAAAAAATAGGTGTAACTTTATCTTGTTAAATGATAAAAATAAATGTTCATAAAACTCTTTTATCATTTTTATTAATACTATTTATCTGCTTTAAAATAACTAGTCAAAATCAAGAGCAAAAGCAAATTCCTTTATCTGTATTACTAAATAAAATTAGTAATAAACATAAAATATTTTTTACCTATAACGTAAATTTACTATTAAATAAATTCATTTATGAAGAGGGTTTTAAAGATCTTTCTTTAGAAGAATCTATTTCTTTATTAGAAAAAATAACGCCATTTGTAATTGATGATTTAGGCAATAATTATTATGTAGTTTATTACAAAAAAGATGCAAAAAGTGTAAAAAATAAAGAAAAAAACAAGCCTACTTTTAGAACAAATGTATCTCTAGACACCATTTATAAAGGGCAAAAGATTACAGTAAAAGGCATTGTTTTAAGTTCGGATAATACACCTCTTACAGGTGCAACTTTGCAAGAAGAAAATTCTTTAGTTGGCATTACTACGAATAAAGACGGAATTTTTGAATTCGATATTCCAAAAAATAATTTAATTAAAGTTAGTTTTTTGGGGCACGAGTCTAAAAAACTAACACTTACTGCAAATAAATTTTATACAATAACATTATTAGCAGGTCAAGAATTAGAAGAGGTTAAAATTGTTGGTTCTAGAAATAAAAATAGAGTACTAAATGACTCGCCTGTTGCTATAGATTTTATAGATTTAAAAAAAACAGCTTCTAAGAACAGCCAAATAGAAGTAAATCAATTTTTACAATATGTAATTCCTTCGTTTAATGCAACAAAACAATCTGGTGCAGATGGAGCAGATCATATAGATCCTGCAACAATAAGAGGTTTAGGACCAGACCAAACTTTGGTTTTAATTAATGGTAAAAGAAGGCATCAAGCATCATTAGTAAATTTGTATGGTACAAGAGGTAGAGGAAATTCGGGTACAGATTTAAATGCAATACCAATTTCTGCTATTAAAAGAATAGAGCTTTTAAGAGATGGAGCATCTGCACAATATGGTTCTGATGCTATTGCAGGTGTTTTAAATATTGTTTTAAAAGATTCAGATAACGAATTAAATGTTGGTTCTACAATTGGTTTTTACAATGCAGATACAGAAAGTATATTGCCAAATAAAACAGATGGATTTCTCTACAAATTAGCCTTAAATTATGGCACAAAAATAAATAAGGGAGGTTTTGTAAATATTACTGCAGAAGCACTTTCTTCTGATAAAACATATAGAAAAGGCACAGAAATTAGAGAGAATTATGGGCAAGCAGGTATAAAAAATGTAAGTCTATTTTTTAATTCAGAAATACCAATTCATAATAATGCTAAGTTTTATGCGAATGGCGGTTTTAACTATAAAAATACAGAAGCCTTTGCATTTACACGTAAAGCTGATAGCGAAAGAAATGTGCTCGAAATTTACCCTGATGGATTTAATCCGTTAATAACATCACAAATTGTAGATAATTCCTTTTCCTTTGGATTGATAACAAGTTTTAAAGATTGGAATATTGATGCCAACAATACTTTTGGTAGAAACAACTTTCATTATTTTATTAAAAATACTTTAAATGCAACTTTAGTAGAAAACTCACCAACAGATTTTGATGCTGGTGGTCATCAATTGATGCAAAACACAACAAGTATCGATTTTTCTAAATATTTTCTAAAGGATAAATATGGTTTTAATATTGCTTTAGGAGTAGAGCATAGGCTTGATAAATATAAAATATTTGCAGGTGAAGAAGCTTCTTATGAGTCTTATGATGTTAACGGAAATAGTATAACTACTGATACTCAATTTTCTGAATACCAGATGTTTAATGGGGTAATTAGGCCTGGTGGTTCTCAAGGTTTTCCTGGTTATGCTATAGAAAATGAGGTAGATAGAGATCGTTCAAATTTTGGTGTATATGTAGATACAGAAGTAGATTTTTCTAAAAAATTTATGATTGCTGGTGCTTTACGTTATGAGTATTATAGCGATTTTGGTAGTACATTAAATTACAAACTTGCCTCTAGAATAAAACTAAATAATAAGTTTAGTGCAAGAACTTCTTTTAGTACAGGTTTTAGAGCTCCGTCTTTAGCTCAAATTTATTACAATTTAACCTTTACAAATTTTATTGGAAATGTAGCAACAGAGTCTTTATTAGTTGCAAATAATAGTGCGATTGCCAGAAGGTTTAATATTGATCAACTAAAAGAAGAAAAAGCGAAGAATTTTAGTTTAGGATTTACATCAAAATTAAGTTCAAATTTTAATATGGCTGTAGATGCGTACTATGTGGCAATTAAAGATAGAATTATATTAAGTGGTAATTTTGATGCAAGTGTTTTAGGAGGAAATATAGATAATGTTCAATTTTTTGCAAACGGTGTAAACACTAAAACTACAGGAGTAGATTTGGTGTTAAATTGGCAAAAAAAATTAAAAAATGGATTACTTTCTTTTGATTTTGCAGGAAATATTAATCACATGGTTATAGAAGAAATTAATAATAAAATGTTAGCAGAAGAAATTTTCTTTGGGCAAAGAGAACAACAATTTTTATTGGCATCAGCTCCTAAAAATAAATTTAGTTTCGGAGCTAATTATCAACTTAAAAAAATAACTACTGCTTTAAAAATAACTAGATTTAGTGAGGTTAAGTTAATAGACTGGCAAATAACTAATGATTTATCAGATTACAATAATTCAGCTTCAGAAAGATTAGCTGCGGCTGCAGATACTTATAAAGCTAAAGTTACTACAGATTTGCATTTAGGATATCAATTAAATAAAACTTTTAATCTGCAAGCAGGTGCAAATAACTTGTTTAATGTGTATCCAACAGAACAAGATAATTTTACAGATAGTGGTGGTAAATGGGATGCTACACAAATGGGAGCAAATGGCGCTTTTTATTATTTAAAGTTTAATATAAACCTGTAAAATCTAAATAGTTAATACGGTTTTGCCAATTTCTTTAAAAAAAAGGTAATTTTTTAGAGTATACTTTTTCTTTTTTTGTCTTCTTATATAAAACAGCTCTTACTTGTAACATACAAATAGGGGGTATTCAAATTTTATTTAACAATCAAATAACTTATTTATGAAACAAAAGTATCTTTTAAAATTATTGACGATTACTTTTATGTTTATGCTTCCTATTGGATTAATAGCACAAACTATAAAAGGGAAAGTAACTGATGCATCAGGAGGTGTTTTACCTTATGTAAATGTATTGGTAAAAGGAACTACAAATGGAACTATAACAGACGATAATGGAGAGTTTACTGTTAGCGTTAAAAGTTTGCCAGCAACATTAGTAGTATCTTCTATGGGATTTGCAACGAAAGAAGTTAGCGTAAATTCAGCAAAATTTATAACGATTGTTATAAAAGAAGATAATGCTTTAGAAGAAGTTGTTGTAATTGGTTCTAGAAACCCAAATAGAACAGCTATAGACTCACCTGTGCCTATAGATATTGTTGATGTAAAAGAATTGGCATTGAGTTCTCCTCAAGTAAATTTAAATCAACTTTTAAATTTTGTTGCACCATCATTTACATCAAATACACAAACAATTTCTGATGGTACAGATCACATTGACCCTGCATCTTTAAGAGGTTTAGGGCCAGATCAAGTTTTGGTTTTAATCAACGGAAAAAGAAGACATACTTCTTCTTTAGTAAATGTAAATGGTACTTTTGGTAGAGGTAGTGTAGGTACAGATTTAAATGCTATACCTTCTGCATCAATTAAAAGAATAGAAGTTTTAAGAGATGGTGCTGCTGCACAATATGGTTCAGACGCCATTGCTGGGGTTATTAATATTGTTTTAAATGAAAGTGTTAATGAACTTTCTTTAAATGTAACATCTGGTGCTAACTTTAGTAAAAATGCAAACGGACAAACTGGAGGTGTAGATGGCGAAACTATTAATATTAGTGCAAATTATGGTTTGCCTATTGGTGAAAATGGAGGTTTTATAAACTTTACTGGAGATTTTGATTTTAGAGAAGATTACAGTAGAATGAAAGAATGGGAAGGAGATATTTTTAATCTTTACAATACTGTAGAAAGATTTGCTAGTAATGATGGTTATGATTTATCTCAATTATTAGACGATGATGTAAGCGATGTAATTCAGTATGCAAATGCTGCTGGTATTAATTTAAATGGAGCTTCTACAAAAGCAGATTTACAAACTGTTTTATCTGCAGATAATACTACTGCAGAATTAGCAGCAAGAGGTTTAGAGCGCAAAGATTTTAACATGAGAGTAGGGCAATCTAAAGTTCGTGGAGGTAGATTTTTTGCCAACTTTAAATTACCTTTAGATGATAATGGAACAGAACTTTATTCTTTTACTGGTTTAGGTTCTAGAGATGGTAATTCTGCTGGTTTTTACAGATTACCAAACCAAAGTAGAACATATACACCTGCGTATATTAACGGATTTTTACCAGAAATTAACTCAACAATTACAGATAAGTCTTTAGCTGTAGGGATTAAAGGTAAAATTGGCGAATGGAATGTAGATTTTTCGAATACTTTTGGTAAAAATTCATTCGATTATATTATTGGTAACACTTATAATGCGTCTATGGGTAACTCTTCTCCAACAACTTTTGATGCAGGTGGATTTGCTTTTTCTCAAAATACTGTAAATTTAGATTTAAATAAATTTTTCGAAAACACATTCCAAGGTTTAGGTGTTGCTTTTGGTGCTGAGTATAGATTAGAAAACTACGAAATTATTGCTGGCGAAACAGCTTCTTACTCACAATATACAGCAAATGGTGAAGCAATAACAACTTCTACACAAGTGCCTTTAACAGACTTTTTTGGAGCAAGTAGACCTGGTGGATCTCAAGTATTTCCTGGTTTTAGTCCAAGTAACGAGTTAAATAGAGGAAGAAATAGTATAGCAGGTTATGTAGATTTAGATGCAACTTTATCAGAGCAATTTTCTTTAACAGCTGCTACTCGTTTTGAAAATTATTCAGATTTTGGATCTACAGTTAATTTTAAATTGGCATCAATTTTTAAAGTTTCTGATAATTTTAGAATTAGAGCTTCTTTTAATACAGGTTTTAGAGCGCCATCTTTACATCAATTAAATTATAATGCAACTTCTACTATTTTCGATCAAAATGGAGATCCGCAAGAAGTTGGTACTTTTGCTAATGATAGTAGAGCAGCAAAATTATTAGGGATACCTCAGTTAAAAGAAGAAACATCTAGTAGTTTTAGTGCAGGTTTTACGGCTAAATTACCAGAGTCTAATATTACGTTTACACTAGATGGTTATGTAGTTAATATAGATGATAGAGTTGTTTATACAGGGCAATTTCAAGGGCCAGGAACAGGTACAGAGTTAGATAATCTTTTAGCGCAAGCAAATGCTTCTGCAGCATCTTTCTTTGCAAACGCAATAGATACGCAATCTAAAGGTTTAGATTTTGTAATTACTCATAAAGCAGATATTGGTTCAAATTCTAGATTAACATCAGATTTATCTGCTACATTATCTAAAACAGAACAAGTTGGTGATATAAAATCTTCTGAAGTTTTAAAGAATGCGGGTTTAGAAAGCACTTATTTTCCTGAAGATAGTAGAGTTTACTTAGAAGAAGCTGTGCCAAGAACTAAGTTTAACTTAACTAATAATTTTACAACTGGTAAATTTAATGTGTTTTTAAGAAACGTATATTTTGGTGAGGTAACAGAAGCTACTACTGTTGTTGCAAATCAACAAGTGTTTAGTTCTAAAGTGGTTACCGATTTGTCTTTTGGTTATAAAGCATCAGAAGATTTAACTTTAACTATTGGTGCAAACAACTTGTTAGATGTTTACCCAGATATGGCGGATGCTGCTTATGGTAACAGAAGTTCTGGACGTTTTGATTGGTCTAGAAGAGCACAACAATTTGGTATTAGTGGTAGATTTTTATTTGCAAGATTAAGTTTTAACTTAAAAT
>QGCY01000147.1_pt1 | contig 14682 bp, 9 predicted proteins | sample 4708041 | NCBI WGS metagenome assembly QGCY01 (sample SAMN08941164, study PRJNA450518) | Sediment metagenome, whole genome shotgun sequencing project. | biome: grassland soil; feature: grassland; material: soil; isolation source: soil 14 days enrichment with methanethiol and mixed carbon source ... | reverse complement strand
TCTATGATCTATCTAAAAAATTAGGTGTTTCGCCTTGGTATTGGTGGGCAGATGTACCTGTAAAAAAGAAAGATGAGGTTTACATCAAATCAGGAACCTATACTGATGGAGAACCTGCTGTAAAATATCGTGGAATTTTTATTAACGATGAAGCACCTGCTTTTAGAAATTGGGCTATCGAAAAATTTGGTGGACAAAACCATAAATTATATGAAACAGTTTTTGAGTTATTGCTAAGAAATAAAGCCAATTATTTATGGCCAGCAATGTGGTTGCCAACTATTTTTAATGAAGACGATCCTTTAAATCCAAAAACTGCGGATGAGTATGGTATCGTAATGTCAACCAGTCATCACGAACCTTTAATGCGTTCCCATAACGAATGGTATAAATTCGGAGGAGGAGAATGGAATTACGAAACCAATAAAGAAAAATTGCAGGAATTTTGGCGAGGTGGTATTGAGCGTATGGGAGATTACGAAAGTGTGGTTACTGTGGGTATGCGTGGTGATGGAGATGATGCTATGTCCGAAGAAACAGCAATAGAATTATTAGAAGAAATTATAAAAGATCAGCGTGAAATTATAGCTGATGTTACAGGAAAACCTGCCAACCAAACACCTCAAGTTTGGGCAGTTTATAAAGAAGTTCAAGATTATTTCGATAAAGGCATGCGTGTAGATGAAGACATCATTATGCTTCTTTGTGATGATAATTGGGGAAACTTAAGAATACTTCCTAAAAAAGAAGATTTAAATCATAAAGCAGGTTATGGAATCTATTATCATTTTGATTATGTGGGTAGTCCAGTTTCTTATCGTTGGTTAAATACAACGCAAATAGAACGTGTTTGGGAACAGATGAATCTTGCCTACATGCATGGTGTAAAAGATTTATGGTTGGTAAATGTAGGTGATATAAAACCAATGGAATTTCCTATTAGCTTTTTTATGGATTATGCATGGAATCCAGATGCAATTCAAGCAAAAGATTTACCAAATTATTACAAGAAATGGTCTCAAGAACAATTCGGAAATCAATTCAACGCAGAAATTGCAGAACTACTTTCATTGTATACCAAATACAATGCGCGTCGCACACCAGAGATGTTAGAACCAGAGACGTATAGTGTTAAAAATTATAGAGAAGGGGAAAGGATCGTAAAAGAATATAATGACTTGGTAAAGAAAAGTGAATATGTTTATAAGCAACTTCCAGTAGAATATAAATCTTCATATTATCAATTAGTACATTCGCCAATTTTGTTAAGTGCTAATATTAATGAAATGTATGTGGCAGCTGGTTTAAATAAATACTATGCCAGAAGAGGTGCTGCTGCAGCAAATTTTTATGCTGACAGAGTAAAAGAATTATTTTATAAAGATGCAGAGTTAACCAGATATTATCACGAAGAACTTGAAAACGGCAAATGGAATCATATGATGTCTCAAACTCATATTGGGTATCAAAGTTGGGCACATCCACCACTAAATAGTATGCCAGCAGTTTCTTATGTTCAAATACAAAAAGCTGCTGAGTTGGGTTTCTTTTTAGAGTATGGTGAAAAGCCATTTTGGGGATGGCTAGATGTTGAAGCAGATTGGGTTTTTAGTGAAACATTTCAGCAGTTCGACCCACTAAATGATCAAGAATATTACATAGATATTATAAATAGAGGTCAAGAAAACTTAAGCTACAATTTAAAAGCCAAAGAAGACTGGATTAAACTATCAAAAAATGAAGGCACAACCGAGTTTCATGAAAAGGTTTATGTAACAATTGACTGGGGAAAAGCACCTAAAGAAAAAGCAATAGGTGAAATTATAATATCAGGAGCAGGAAAAGAATATGTAATTAAAGTGCCTATTAATGGTACAATTACTAAAGGCGAAGATTTTATAGAAAACAATGGAGTCATTGCTTTTGAAGCCGTAAATTATTCAAAAAAACACAATTCAAAAGATATTAAATGGACAGAAATTGAAAATATTGGTCGTACAAATTCGTCTTTAATTGTTGAACCAGTTACAGCAGATAGACAAGAAATCAATAAGAATACACCAAGAGTTGAATATGACTTCACTGTATTTACAGCAGGTGATTTAAAAGTTGAAACTTTTGTTGCACCAACGCAAGATTTTAAAAAGAAAGATGGATTAAGATTCGCAATCGCTATTGATGATGAAGAGCCGCAAATTATTAATATCAATGAGGGTGAGGAAATGCCAGATTGGAAATATGCAGAATGGTGGACAAAATCCGTTGGCGACCATATTAAAACTAGAATATCTAATCATAAGGTTGACAAACCAGGAAAACATACTTTAAAAATATGGATGATAGATACAGGTATTGTGTTTCAAAAATTTGTTATTGATGCCGGTGGTGTAAAACCATCTTATTTAGGTGCGCCAGAAAGTAAATATATAAAACCATGATAAAACGTTTTTTATTACTTTTTTGTGTTGCAATTTTTATTTCATGCCAAACTAAGGATGCTAAAAAAACGATTAAACTAGCGCATAGTTTAGATATCTCACATCCTGTACATGAAGCTATGGTTTTTATGGCAAAAAGAGTTGAGGAAAACTCAAATGGAGAATTAAAAATTCAAATTTATCCGAGTAGTCAATTAGGTTCAGAACGACAATGTTTAGAATTACTACAAGTAGGTGGTTTGGGAATAACTAAAGTTTCAGCAGCTGTAATGGAGAATTTTTCGCCACAATTACAAGTTTTTGGATATCCCTATTTATTTAGAGATAATGAGCACCGTTTTAAAGTATACGATGGCGACATTGGAAAAAAATTATTATTAGATGGTGAAGAATTTTGGCTAAAGGGTCTAACGTATTTTGATGCAGGTAATCGATCGTTTTACTCAAAATCTAAAGCTATTGGAACTCCTGAAGATCTTCAAGGTATGAAAATTAGGGTAATGCAAAGTCCAACAGCTATAGATATGGTTAAAACGCTTGGAGGTGCACCTACACCAATTTCTTGGGGCGAATTATATACAGCATTACAACAAGGTGTTGTTGATGGTGCAGAGAATAATTTACCAAGTTTTTATACATCAAAACATTATGAAGTTTGTAAATATTTTTCGGTGGATGAGCACACTTCAGTGCCTGATTTACTCGTGATAAGTACGATTCTTTGGAACAGATTAAGCGAAGAAGAAAAAGCCTGGTTAACAGAAGCCGTAAATGAAGCTACAACATATCAAAGAGAGTTATGGGCAAATGCGGAAAAAAAGGCAATGGAAGAAATAAAAAAAGCTGGTGTTAAAGTAATAATGCCCAATAAATCATTATTTGAGGAAGAATCAAAATCAATGTTTGAACATTTAAAACAATCAAATCCAAAGCTTTATAAATTGGTAGAACAAATTAAATCAGTACAGTAATAAATGAAAAATAAAATAGACAATTTAGTAAGTTGGGTTTTAGCAATACTAATTGCAGTTATGGTTTTTGATGTCTTATGGGGCGTTTTTACTCGATATATTTCAGGAGAACAAAGCTCTTGGACCGAAGAATTAGCTAGATTTTTATTGATATGGATTGGAATTTTAGGAGCTGCTTTTGCTTCAGGTAAAAATATTCATATTGCTATCGATTTATTAAAGGACTATGTGAGCGATAAAATGAATCGAAAAACAGATTTACTTATCACTGCGATTATTGTATTATTTACAATAGCGGTTTTTTTAATTGGTGGCTTAAGATATGTATTTATCTCATTTAAATTAGGTCAAACTTCGCCTGCTTTGGGCTTACCAATGGGATTGGTTTATAGTGTTTTTCCATTATCGGGACTACTTATCATTTATTACAGAATTCATAATTTATTAAAAGACTAATGGAAATAGCTATTCTTGTACTCAGTTTTATAGTATTAATTGCAATTAGAGTTCCTGTAGCTTGGAGTTTAGGAATTGCAGCATTGCTTACTCTTTTGGTTAGTATGCCAGCCATTCCTGCGTTTACAGTTGTTGCTCAGCGAGTGGTAACAGGTTTAGATAGCTTTTCTTTATTAGCAATTCCGTTTTTTATTCTCGCAGGTCATATTATGAATAAAGGAGGAATTGCCAAGCGACTTATTGATTTTGCAAAAGCATTAATTGGTGCATTACCTGGTGGTTTAGCGCACGTTAATATTGTTGCTGCTATGTTGTTTGGAGCCATTGCAGGTTCTGCAGGTGCAGCAGCAGCAGCTATTGGTAGTTTTATGTCGGATCAAATGGAAAAAGAAGGCTACAGTAAAGAATTTGGTGTTGCTGTAAATGTAACATCTGCTACAACAGGGTTGGTAATTCCACCAAGTAATATTTTCATAGTGTATTCATTAGCAAGTGGAGGTGTAAGTATTGGTGCCTTGTTTTTGGCAGGATATATTCCAGGAATTTTAACAGGTTTATTTTTAATGATTGTTTCTTATATATGGGCTAAAAAGAAAGGATATCCTGTTGGCGATAGAAGCTCATTTAAGCAAATATTAAAAACATTTCTTGCTGCGCTTCCTAGCTTATTTTTACTAATAGTTGTAATTGGTGGAATTGTAGCTGGAATTTTTACAGCCACAGAAGCATCATCTGTAGCTGTAATATACTGTTTTGCGCTATCTTATTTTTATAAAGAAGTCTCTTTGAGAAATTCAAAAACCATACTAGTAGAAGCTTCAGAAACTATTGCTATAGTTATGTTGTTAATTGCAATGTCTATGGCTATGTCTTGGGTGATGTCTTATGAAAATATTCCACAGATGATGACGGATGCGTTACTTGGCATAAGCGATAATAAAATAATGGTATTAATTCTTATTAATTTAATTCTGTTGTTTGTAGGTATATTTATGGATATGACACCTGCAGTTCTCATTTTTACACCAATATTTTTACCTGTTTTTACAGCTCTAGGTATTGATCCTGTGCAATTCGGAATAATAATGGTGTTAAATTTATGTATTGGCTTGTGTACACCACCAGTTGGTTCTGTACTTTTTATTGGAGTAGGTGTAGCAAAAACCAAAATACAAAAGGTTATTAAGCCGTTATTGCCATTATTTGTAGCAATGATTGTGGCATTAATTTTAGTAAGTGTTTTCCCTGAATTAAGTTTATGGTTACCTAGTGTATTTGGTTATTAGGTTTTTTTCTAATAGAAGATTTTCTTGCTATAATTTCTGTATTTAACAAAGTAATTTCCATTAATTCTTGTCCTTTAGGTTTTTCAAGATATTCCAAAACTTTAGAAGCTGATATTTCACCCATTTTTACAGAAGGATGATAAACTGTAGATAATTCTGGATCAATGATAGATGCTATAGGATCATCATTAAAACCAATTATGGCAAGTTCTTCAGGTATTTTTATTCCACGCTTATTTGCACATTTAATAGCTCCTACACCTAAGTTATCAGTAGGCGCAAAAATACCGTCTGGAGGGTTCTTTAAATCTAAAAGCTTATTGGTTGCCTCTATTGCATAATCATGAGTTACTCCTTTAAGTTTAATAATAAGTTCTTCATCAACAGGTAGGTTAGCTTCTTTTAATGCATTTATATAACCTTTCTTCCGCTCATTGAAAATACCATGTTCAGATCCTGCAGCCAGATAAGCAATTCGAGTACATCCTTGCGATATGAGATGTGAAGTAGCTTTATGACCTGCCGCAAAATTATCAATCATAACTTGAGAAGCGGTTATATCTTTAGGAATCCTGTCTACAAAAACTAAAGGTATTTTTTTATCGATAAACTTTTGAAAATGTGTTGTTTTTTTGGTGTGCATTGCTAAAGAACAAATAATACCACTTACTCTACTTCCATACAGGGCCTTAGTTAAGGCCACTTCATCTTCATAAGAATCATGAGACTGTGCAATAATTACGTTATATCCTGCTTTTTGTGCAACTATTTCTATACCACTGATAAGTGAAGATAAAAAGGGTTGTGTAACTGTCGGTACTAAAATACCAATAGAATTAGATTTGTTTCCTCGTAGACTTGCAGCTAAAGTGTTTGGGCGATAACCCATATCTTTAGCTGTTTTTTTAATTTTATTAATAGTTTTTTTACTAATACTAGGGTTGTTTCTAAGTGCTCTAGATATTGTAGAGGTAGAAAGATTTAATTCCTTAGCGATGTCGTAAATTGTAACATCTTTTTTATTTGTCATATAATTAGATATAAAAAACAAATTTAACATAAAAATACTTTTTGAATTCTATTGTAAAGATTTTTATTACTTAATTAAATTTATGTAAATTAGAGCATTATTAAAATATGATGTTTAAATTTCATAAAATGTTTAAAATAACGATTATTGTACCTCTAATTTTGTCTACTTTATTTTTTAATTGTAAAAAAAATGATATTAAAATGCAACCGATTGCTTTAAGTGATATTGTTGCTTTTGATTGGTTTGAATATAATGGAGATGATCTCGTCTTTTCTGAAAACAAAAAATCATCCAAAGAATATTATAATCCAATTTTAGCTGGGTTTTATCCAGATCCTAGTATCTGTAGGGCTAATGATAAATATTATCTAATAACGTCATCTTTTAGCTATTTTCCTGGTATTCCTGTATTTGAAAGTTCAGATTTAACAAATTGGAAACAAATTGGACATGTAATAACAAGGAAAGAACAAGCAGATTTTAAAAATGCAGGGGTATCTAGAGGAATGTTTGCACCAACCATAAGGTATAATAATGGTACATTTTATGTTATTTGTACTAACGTTTCTTCTGGCGGTAATTTTATTGTAACTTCCAAAAACCCTGCAGGTCCTTGGTCTAACCCAATTTATCTAGAAGGTGTTGATGGCATTGATCCAGACATATTTTTTGATGATAATGGTAAGGTATATATTACCCACAATGGTCCACCACCAAATAATATATCATTACATGATGGTCATAGGGCAATCTACATGTTTGAATATGATCTAAACGAAAATAAAATTGTTGGAGACTCGAAATTGATTATAAACGGAGGTACAGATTTAAGCAAAAAACCGGTTTGGATTGAAGCTCCACATATTATCAAAAAAAATAACTATTACTATCTTATTTGTGCACAAGGAGGCACGGGTTTTAATCATACTGAAGTGGTTTTTAGAAGCAAAGAAATTTTTGGCCCGTATGAAGTTTATGACAACAATCCTATTTTAACCCAAAAGCACTTAGACCCAAAAAGAAAATACACTGTAACTACAACAGGTCATGCGGATTTTGTTCAACTACCTAATGGAGATTGGTGGTCTGTTTTTTTAGGATGTAGGCCTTATGAAGGCGATTTTTATAATACTGGTAGAGAAACTTTTTTGTTGCCTGTTAAATGGGAAAACGATTGGCCATATATTTTCGATGGAAAACTCCCTATATCACCAACTCATAAAAAACCAAATTTTGAGTTTGTAAAAAATCTAAATAAGCCTACCAATGGTAATTTTAATTGGAAAGATGATTTTAATGAATCCAATTTAGGCTTAGAATGGAATTTTATAAGAGCACCACAAAAACAATGGCATCAATTAGAGAATGGTTATCTTAAAATGCCGTTTAGAGATTTAAGTATAAAAGAGCAAAAGAATTTCACTTTTATTGGTAGAAGACAACAACATTTAAAATTTAATGCAGCAACAAAATTTTATTTCGATTTTAAAAAACAAAAACAAACTGCAGGATTAGTTGCTTTTCAAAATGAATCTCATTACTTGTTCTTGGGTGTAAAAAAGAATTCAAATAATACTATAGATGTTTTTGTAGAGAAAGCCCACTCTAAAACAATAGGAGAAGCACCCATATTAATTAATAAACAGACACTAGACATTAGTGGAGCAGACGAAATTACCCTTAAAATAGAAGGGAATAACAGTAGTTACAACTTTTATTATCAGTTAAAAAACAAAAATGAATGGAAGTCAATTGCTTTAAATGTTGATGCTAAATTATTAAGCACTAAAGAGGCTGGTGGTTTTGTAGGAACTTACCTTGCAATGTATGTTTCAAATAATCATTTTACAAAATAACCTTCAGAACAGAAAAATTTTATATCTTTACGCAACCGATTGCGTTTAAATACTTATTTATGAATCAAAAACATTTAAGAATAGTTCTTGCTATTTGCCTATTTTTATCTTTATTAAATTGTAATGGGCCAAAAAAAGAAACTGAAATTTCTACCGAAAAAATAACATTAAAAAAAGCTTATAAAGAAGATTTTTTAATAGGAACTGCATTAAACTCTGCTCAAATAAATGGTAATATTTCTGAAAAAGAAAGTGCTTTAATAAAAAATCAGTTTAATAGTATTACTGCAGAGAATATAATGAAATCGATGCATATACAACCTACCAGGGATCAGTTTACTTTTGATATGGCTGATAAATTTGTAAAATTAGGTGTTGATAATAATATGTTTATTCTGGCTCACAATTTAATCTGGCACAGTCAATTACCTTCTTGGGTAAATAATATTAAAGATAGTAACGAATTAAATCAGTTTTTACAAAACCATATTGCCCAATTGGCTGGAAGATATAAAGGAAAAATTGGAGGTTGGGATGTTGTAAATGAAGCTCTTAATGATGATGGTACACTAAGAAAATCTATCTTTTATAATCTGTTAGGTGAGCAATATTTAGTTGATGCTTTTAAGTTAGCAGAAAAAGCAGACCCTAATGCAGAGTTGTATTATAACGACTATAGTATGTGTGTTCCTGCAAAAAGAGATGGCGCTATAAAACTTGTTAAAATGTTACAAGAAAATGGAGCTAAAGTAGATGGTATAGGTATGCAAGGGCATTGGGGATTAACCAGGCCAACATTAAAAGAAATTGAAAGAAGCATTTTAGAATTTTCATCACTTGGAGTTAAAGTAATGATTACAGAATTAGATATTACTGTTTTGCCAAGCCCTTGGGAAAATGCTGGTGCAGATGTAAATAAAAGTGCAGAAAATTCAGATAGAATGAATCCTTACCCAGATGGATTACCAGAAGAAATTCAAATACAATTAGCACAACGTTATAAAGATATTTTTAAATTGTTTTTAAAGCATAAAGACAAATTAAGTCGTGTTACATTTTGGGGAGTTAATGATGCGCAATCTTGGAAAAATAATTGGCCTGTAGAAGGTAGATCAGACTATACTTTATTGTTTGATAGAAATAATAACCCTAAAAAAGCTTATCACGAAGTAATGAGTTTAAAATCTAAATAGTGATGAGAAAATTAAACAAATATTTTGGTTTTTTTATCGGAATAATAGTATTGATTTTTTCTTGTAAAAAAGAAAATAACACAGCTAATTTGGCTAACAATGTCTATAATTATGTAAATGATTCTCAAGGTCTTTTAATTAGCTCTACATCTAATTCTAGCCCTATATATTTAAGTAAATCTGATTTTACAGGTGTAAAAAAAATCGCAAAGATTTTTCAAGAAGATGTAGAAAGAGTTACTGGCACTAAACCAGAATTAATTACAACAAACAAAGTACCTCATCACAAAAAAGCAATTATCGTTGGTACAATAGGTAAAAGTGCTTTAATAGATCAATTAATTAAAGAAAAGAAGATCAATGTTTCATCAATAAAAGGAAAATGGGAAACATTTATTATCGAAACTGTAAAAAAACCATTTAAAGACGTTGAAGAAGCTTTAGTTATTGTTGGTAGTGATAAACGCGGAACAATTTATGGCATGTTTGATGTGTCTTACGAAATAGGTGTTTCACCTCTTTATTTTTGGGCAGATGTACCTGTAAAGAAAAAAGAAAACATCTATATTAAACGAGGATCTTATTCTAAAGGAACTCCAAAAGTTAAATATCGTGGAATTTTTATAAATGATGAAGCTCCAGGATTAACTGGTTGGGCTTACCCAAAATTTGGTGGATTTAATTCAAAATTTTACAGTCATGTATTTGAATTAATCCTAAGGATGAAAGGTAACTATTTATGGCCAGCAATGTGGTCTCCAAGAGCTTTTTACGCTGACGATCCTAAAAACGGTGAATTAGCTAATGAATTGGGGATTGTTATGGGAACTTCTCATCATGAACCTTTAGCCAGAGCACATGCAGAATGGAAAGCTCCCTATGCAAAAGGCGATTGGAATTTCGAAAAAAATCCTGAAGAACTTACAAATTTCTGGACAACAGGAATGGAGCGTGCTAAAGATTGGGAATCTATAATTACAGTAGGAATGAGAGGTGATGGAGATGAAGCAATGAGCGAAGAAACATCAACAGCTTTGTTAGAAAAAGTTGTAAACGAACAACGAAAAATAATAGAAAAAGTTACTGGTAAGCCAGCAGAAGAAACACCTCAAATGTGGGCTTTATATAAAGAAGTACAAGATTATTACGATAAAGGAATGCAAGTGCCAGATGATGTAACGCTTCTTTTATGTGATGATAATTGGGGAAATCTTAGAAAATTACCTGAGTTAGATGCAAAACCAAGAGAAGGTGGATATGGTATTTATTATCACTTTGATTATGTTGGTGGACCGCGTAATTACAAGTGGATAAATACAACTCAAATAGAACGTGTTTGGGAGCAAATGAATTTAGCCTATGAGCATAATGTTGATAAAATATGGATTGTAAACGTAGGCGATATTAAACCAACCGAATTTCCTTTAGAATTTTTTATGGATTTTGCTTGGAATCCAAATAAATGGAATGCAGATAATTTACAAGATTATTATGTACAATGGGCTACAAAACAATTTGGAAAAGAATATGCTCTTGAAATAGCAGATTTAATTAGAAAATATACCAAATACAATGCACACAGAAAACCAGAATTATTAAACATATCAAAGTATAGTTTAACTAATTTTAATGAAGCAGATAATTTATTAGTAAAGTTTAAAGATTTAGAAAAACAAACACTTGCTTTAAAAGCAAAATTACCTAAAGAATATTTAGATGCTTATTATCATTTAGTAGAGCATCCTGTTGTTGGTGCTACTACTTTAAATGAATTATATATTGCAGCAGAAAAAAATAAATTTTATGCTAAAAAGAATAGTATTAAAGCTAATGAGTATGCTAAAAAAGTAAAAGAACTTTTTAGTAAAGATTCTTTAATCACAGAATATTATCATAAGGAATTAGCTAATGGAAAATGGAATGGTATAATGGCACAAACACATATTGGTTATACCTATTGGAATTCTCCAAAACAAAATAACATGCCAGAAACTTTTTTAGTCGATGTTGAAAAAGCGACTATAGAAGTTAAAGAAATTACAAACAAAGATAAAGCTGTTGATATTCCAAAAGATGCAAAAGGTTTTGTAGAAAACAACAATTATATTTCTTTTGAAGCAGATAAATTTTCGAATAAAACAGAACCAAGTCCTTTTCAATGGAAAGTGGTTAAAAATTTAGGAAAAACAGGTGCATCTGTAATATCTCTACCTATAAAAAAAGGTAGAGTTGCTTTAACTAAAAACTCCCCTAAACTTTCTTATAATGTTCATTTTAAAAATAAAGGTAACATTAAAGTTCATGCCTATTTTTCGCCAACAATTAATTACTCAACAAGAAAAGGTATGTATTTTGGTTTGTCTTTAAATGATGAAAAACCAGTAAAAGTTAATTATGATTCAGACCCATTAATTTTTAATTATAATGGAAAAGTGCCTAGCAAATGGCATGATAATGTTTCTGATAATATTAAAATTATTACTACAGAATTTAGCATAAGTAAAACTGGAAACCATACTTTAAATTACTACAGAGTTGATGAAGGGCTAGTCTTGCAAAAAATTGTAATCGAAACTGGTACTAGTGGTATTCCTAAAAGTTATTTTGGTCCTCCTCAAAGTCCAAAAGCAAACTAATTTCAACGTATTTAACTAAACTATTTTTTAATGAATAAAATATCACACAAATTATCGGTTGTAGAAAAAGTAGGTTATAGTCTAGGTGATTTGGCTGCTAATTTAGTTTTCCAAACCCTAATTACTTATTTGGCATATTTCTATACAGATATTTATGGTCTAGATACTAACCATGCATCTGCCATTATGTTAATAGTTGGATTAATTGCTGCCTTTGGCTTTAATCCTATAATTGGGGCTTTAGCAGACAGAACTACATCAAAATGGGGTAAGTTTAGACCTTGGATTCTTTTTACTTCAATTCCACTTGGTGTAGTAGCCTTATTAGCATTTAGTACTCCTGATTTTTCATATAAAGGAAAAGTGATATACGCTGCTGCTACCTACACTTTACTTTTATTGTTATATGCAGCTAACAATCTCCCTTACTCTGCTTTAAGTGGAGTAATTACTGGTAGTATGAAAGAAAGAAACAGTATGTCTGCCTTTAGATTTGTAGCGGTTATGTTTGCTCAATTTTTTGTGCAAGTTTTTATGCTATCCATAATAGAAACTGCAGGAAATGGAGATAAAGCAATTGGAATTGAAAAAGTAATGACATGGCTCGCAATTATTGGAACAATCATGTTAATAATTACATTTATTACTACTAAAGAAAGAGTAATTCCAAAACCAGAACAAAAGTCTACTTTAAAAGAAGATTTAAAAGATTTATCCAAAAATAAACCATGGATTATAATGTTGATTTTAACAACATTAGTTTTTATAACATTAGCCATGAAAGGTGGTTCTTATGTATATTATTTTAAGAATTATGTAGATTCTAATGAATTGACATCTTTTATAAGTCCAATTTTAGATTTTATGACCAGTATTGGGGCTAATTTCTTTGGAGAAGATCCTGTTTCTGCAGGTTTTGGCTTATTTAATGCTGGTGGAATTATTTTTATGATTGTTGGTATTGGACTTTCAAAACGATTAGCAGATAAATACGGAAAAAGAGATGTGTTTAAAGTGTTTCTTTTAGTTTCAACTCTATTCATTATTGCGTTTTACTTCTTTTCAAAAAAATCGGTAGAATTAATGTTTATCTCACAAATTCTGCATGGTTTTTTCTATGGAATTACAATACCTCTTCTATGGGCAATGATTGCTGATGTTGCAGATTTTTCGGAATGGAAAAATAATCGAAGAGCAACAGCAATCATATTTTCTGCAATGATGGTAGGATTAAAACTTGGCCTAACAATAGGTGGTTCTCTAGTTGCTTGGATTTTAGGATTGTACAACTATCAATCTCAAGCAAATACACAAGTAGAAACTGCTATACAGGGTATAAAAATGTTAGTTAGTATGTATCCTGCAATTCCGTTTTTAATTGGTACCATTCTTTTGTTTTTCTATGAAATAAATAAAAGTATGGAAACAAAAATAGAAACAGAATTGAGAGCAAGAAGAATGTAAAATTATATATAAGTATATAGATTAAGTAAAGTATTATGCCAGAAAAAAACATAGATCATATAGATTTTGATGATTTAAATGAAAGAGCCATATCTCAACCAATAGTTAATCATATCTACACTGCAGATCCCTCTGCGCATGTGTTTAATGGAAAAATTTATATTTATCCTTCTCATGATATAGATGCTGGAGAAGCGTTTGATGATCTTGGTAGCCATTTTGCAATGGAAGATTGTCATGTAATTTCTATGGATAGTGTTGATAGTGTTGGTGTAGATCATGGAGTTGCACTTCATATTAACGATGTAAAATGGGCAGAAAAACAAATGTGGGCTCCTGATGCAGCACATAAAAATGGTAAATATTACCTGTATTTTCCTGCAAAAGGTTATGATGGTATCTTTAAAATAGGAGTTGCTGTTAGTGATTCTCCAACAGGTCCTTTTAAGCCACAACCAGAGGCTATAAAAGGAAGTTTTTCTATTGATCCTGCTGTTTTTGAAGATGAAGATGGTAATTATTATATGTATTTTGGAGGTCTTTGGGGTGGGCAATTACAACGTTGGAGAACTGGAGTTTTTAATGCTGATAAACCAGATAGCCCAACCGCTCATTTGCCCCAAGATAATGAACCTGCGTTATTACCATTGGTGGCTAAGTTAACCGATGATTTATTAGAATTTGCAGAAAAACCTAAAGAAATTAAAATTGTAGACGAACATGGAAACTTGCTATTGGCAGGTGATAATGAACGACGTTTTTTTGAAGCTTCATGGTTACATAAACATGAGGGTAAATATTATTTCTCATATTCAACAGGAGACACCCATTTTATATGTTATGCAATTGGAGATAACCCATATGGACCTTTTACGTATGGTGGTCGTATTTTAAATCCAGTAGTAGGTTGGACCTCACACCACTCCGTTTGTAAAGTAGAAGGTAAGTGGTATTTGTTTTATCACGATTCATCACTGTCAAAAGGTGTTACACATTTACGTTCTATAAAAGTTGCAGAAATAACGCATAAAGAGGATGGAAGTATAGAAACTTTAAATCCATATAAAAAAGTTGAAAAAAATACTAAATGCATCACATAGGTTGCAATATTGCTAGTTCAATCAGATGAAAAATCTTTTGATAATAGAAAATTAAGGTTATAAAGTGGTAAAGAAGAAATATTTAAAAATAATATCAATCAATACCTTTAAAATTGGAATAGATTTAATTTGATAATTCCATAATTAATAGAATTTATTAGAAATGAACAAAAAAATCGATCAGCAATCAGCAGATAACATCAGAGCCTTAGCTGTAGCAATGGTAGAAAAGGCAAACTCAGGACATCC
>QGCY01000146.1_pt1 | contig 14749 bp, 15 predicted proteins | sample 4708041 | NCBI WGS metagenome assembly QGCY01 (sample SAMN08941164, study PRJNA450518) | Sediment metagenome, whole genome shotgun sequencing project. | biome: grassland soil; feature: grassland; material: soil; isolation source: soil 14 days enrichment with methanethiol and mixed carbon source ... | reverse complement strand
TGCGCCAGAATAAAGGGTCAGTCTAAACCGGGTGCGCGACGGTTTCTCTGGCGCACAACGCTTTGCTTTTGTACGCCCTACTGCGGAACGGAGTTCCGCTAACTCTCTTCGCGCGGGTGACCAGCTTCGCCTGGGTGATGGCTCACCGGCTTATGTGACGGGCGTTGAGGCGACCGGCATTATTGAGCCGGTCTACAACTTCTCAGTCGATGGCTGGAAAACCTACCATGTCGGCGCGCTCGGCGTCTGGGTGCATAATATATGTTCTGATGAATTATTTCAGATGATTGCCGAAAGCGGTATGACGCGAAGGGAGTTCGACCGTTTGATCGGAGGTTGGAGTAAAGGAACCTATGACACTGTAGCGGACAGCATATTTGATCACGCAACACGACATTTTGAAGGCGATATCGCAAGATACATGCGCATCGGAGGAGATATTCAAGGACAGATCGCCGCAAGATCGCGTGGTTGGAGTTTGCGTAGAACTCAAGTGTACAGGCAAGGTACGCCGGAGCAATACGTTGCGAGGACCTGGGATGGGCCGAATGGAAGATTTGCTATCATCGATGATAGTGGGCTCTTAAGAACATGGGGAATAAATTAATGTCTGAATTGTCTGCGTTGATAGATGCCGCGCAAGACGCTTATACGCAGGCTCGACATGAGCGCGGAAAGATTTGGGGCAAGTCGGTCCCCAATTCGGCAGATACATTTGCTGCAGATTTAGTATATACGATATATGATCTGGAGTCGTCGTGTCGTGCAATGAAACTGCGCTTTGATCGAGGCGCAGAATTAACAGCTGAAATTCGAAAGAACTATCTGAGCTTCCTCAGGTATTATGAGGACGATGACTTTTTGGCGGCACGGTCGGAACTTCAAGAAACGTGGCCGGGCATCTATAGTTATGCGCTTGCTGTGCAGAAGCTCGACCTGTTTTTGAGAGATTTGCTCGGTGAATAACCCATTCGTTTGGCATCGGTTGTTATTTCTGAAAACAATCCGGTGCTCTGCAGGCACGGGACCTGATGGCGGGAAACTGCATGTTTCGGGTCCCGGATCAGCAGTGCATCATTGTCATGCTGCACAGCATCCGGGATGACGTGAGGTCGTGCTTCGCTCATTCCTGCGCATGCAGGGATCTGGTTTGACATGGCTGGTCCAGTTTCCCGCCTTCGCGGGAAAGAGCGAAAACCTATCAAAACGACAGATGCCCGCGTCGGCGGGTATCGCGCGTTGCGCTCAACACCGCCCTGGATTTTCTTATCCAACCCCTCTGCGCGCCACCCTAAACTTGGGGCATGAACCCCGCGCCATCATCTGCCTCTGATTACACCTCGCTGACCATTGGTCAGCTGATCGGGCTGAACCTTGCGCGGCTTTATGCCTGGTGCATGCGGCTTCAAGCGTCCGGCGAAACGTTCGCACCGTGTGACTTCGCGCGAATGGTGATCTCAACCGATGCTATGGTGCATTCCTATGTGCGCATGCTGGCCTCGAACCAGCTAAAGCAGGCCGGTTTCGTCTTCGCGGCTAACGCGATGCGTACTCCGATGGGTGAGCGACAAGCGTGTAGGTCGGCTCAAGCCGAAGGTGGAGCCGACGGCATGGTTTGCTGTAGCTCTCGCACACCTTCGGTGCGCATAGAGCTTGCTCAGGGCTGTCGTGTTGGCTCTCGTGAATCAAATGCTCACATAGAGCCCGCTCAGGGTTGTGATCTCATCTCAATGGCCGCATTGTCTGATCGGCTTCAGACGATAATAGAAAACTTTGAACGCGCAGAAACACTGGCGAGCCATCTGGCCCGCGTGATCGTCTGCGCGCTGGTGTATCTTGAGCCTGAAGTTCGCACGTCTCTCGTGTTCGGTGAGCAGACGGAACCAGCATTCCCGCCTTGTCGTCATATCGCGACACCGCAAGAGCCGTGGCCGCCGCCAGACCGCGCGACGTCTACCCGTTCACTCGCTATCTGACTTCACTCTTTCAAATCAAAACTCATGCGCGGCAGGGAATCCCCTGCGGCGATAGAGGTGTATCTGATTGCTCGGGAAGCGACTTTGTCATCCCGTGCGAAGTGCAGCGCGAAGCGGTGCTCTGCAGACACGGGACCTGATGGCGGGAGACTGCATGTTTCGGGTCCCGGATCAGCAGTGCATCATTATAATGCTGCACAGCATCCGGGATGACATGAGGTCGTACTTCGCTTATCCCTGCAACAGCCTTGGGCGCGCTCTATGTGAGCGGAGCCACTGATTTTCCCTTTAAATGCGCCGAGCGGATGATTCTGTTTTCAAGGATTTCGGGCGTCGGGGTTTCGTGCGGGGTGAGCAGCAGCAGTCATATTTAGCTGGCTTTCTGGTAGCGTTTGTCGGGCGGAGTTCTTGAAAGTTCTGATTGACAACATTTTGTCTTAAAATAACAAAAAAATATGATTTATTGGAATGAAACGGTGAAGATTTCGCCATTTTGTGAAAATAAATCTCATTTGAGTGCATTTTTTCACTTGCATAAATCTGGCTTCTGAAACACAGGGCAAAAATGAGCTTGGGAACAAAAGGAGTCCAAAATGCTCGATAATGCAATTGAAAATCGCCTGATAGCGAGCTTAAAACCCTGGAGAACCAACGCCCGAACCCATTCGAAAAAGCAGATCGGTCAGATTGCTGCCAGCATTAAAGAGTTTGGGTTCACCAACCCGGTTCTGATCGATGATGCCGGAAACATCCTCGCAGGCCATGGCCGCGTGAGGGCAGCATCGACACTTGGATGGACTGAAGTGCCGTGCATCTGTCTCTCGCATATGACGGCCGCTCAAAAGCGCGCTTATGTCCTCGCGGACAACAAGATTGCGCTCAATTCTGGCTGGGATGAAGACCTTCTTGGAGAGGAACTCAAAGCGCTTCTCGATCTTGAAATTGATTTCGATGTCCAGCTGACGGGATTTTCCATTCCCGAGATCGACATGCTGGTCGATAGTATCGAGCCGGAAGAGGGTGGCAATCCGGCAGACGATCTCATCCCCGGAACCGATGAAGTTTCGCTTCGATGTGCCGCCAGCCAGATATGGCAATTAGGGCCTCACAGACTGATCTGCGGAGACGCGCTTGATTCAAAGGTGATTGAAGCTCTCATGGCAGGTGAGAAAGCTGAAATGATCTTCACCGACCCGCCCTATAATGTGCGGATCGACGGGAATGTGGGTGGCAAGGGCGCTATAAAGCATCGCGAATTTGAAATGGCGTCTGGTGAGATGTCGCGTGTTGAGTTCACCAACTTTCTTAAGCGTTCATTTCAGAACCAGGCTGATGTCAGCAAGGACGGCTCAATCCATTTTGTCTGTATGGACTGGCGCCACTTGCGCGAACTCCTCAATGCGGGCGAAGACGTATATGACGAGCTCAAGAACGTCATTACCTGGGTCAAAGACAATGGAGGCATGGGCACGTTCTACCGCTCCCGCCACGAATTGATCTTTGCATTCAAGAAAGGTACGGCGCCGCACATCAACACTTTTGAACTCGGGCAGCATGGGCGCTACCGAACTAATGTCTGGTCCTATAAAGGGATGAACTCCTTTGGGGCGGGCAGGCTTGACGAACTTGCTATGCATCCGACTGTCAAGCCGGTTCAGATGATTGCTGATGCCATCAGGGACGTTTCAGGACGTGGTGGAATTGTGCTCGACCTCTTTGGTGGTTCCGGATCGACGCTCATCGCTGCCCACAAGACGGGACGGCGCGCCTATCTCTGCGAGATCGATCCGCAATATTGCAATGTCATCATCGAACGCTGGGAGAGATTTGCGAACGATGAAGCCGTGCTGGTCGAGGCTAAAGCGATGGAGGCAGGCAATGTCTGAGGATGATGAGATTGGATATGGCAAGCCGCCGAAAAAGAACCAATTCCAGAAGGGACAATCCGGAAATCCTAAGGGCCGGCCCAAAGGGAAGAAAAACAGATATTCGACTGGAACGAATGACCTTAATGAGATGATACGGAGAGTTGCTGCAACGGAGATCAGTGTCACGGATGGTGGACAGTTGAAGCAACTACCAATTTTTGAAGTGGCGATAAAAACCGCTATGGCAAAAGCTGCGAAAGGTGACCTCCACGCATTTCGTGCCTGCGGAAAGATGGTCTCTGAAGCTACAGAGAAGACTGAGCAGAAGCGATTGGAGGCGCTCAGCGATGCGAGAACCTACTTTTCGCAATGGCCGATCCGCTGTCGAAATGAGTTTAGAATGTCAGATCCGTTCTCGTTGCCGCTACCGCATCCTGATCATCTGGATATCGACTTTGGCACTGGCGAGGTTAGCTGTGATGGCCCCATCACCAAACAACAGATGAACAACTTTATGATCGGAGTTGACGCGAAAGCACGGCTTGCAGCTGAGGTGATCCTTTGCAAGCTCAATGGCATCTATGACCATGAAGAGTTTGAACTCGTCTGTGCCTTTTATGTGCGTTTCTCAGAACTCATTCCTGACAGCGACCCAATCTGGAAGATTTTCGGGCCCGATCTCATTGATCGGATTTTGGACCATCGTGTGTATTACGCTGAGAAACCCGTGCCCTGGGACCTTGATCGTCGAAGCGGTCCTTCGGCGAGTGTGAACATGCTTTCAGTGGTCAATCATTCTGAAACAACGGCCGGGAGTCGCAGATCGTATGTGGCTTTCAGAAAATTCATGCGTGAGAAGGTCATGGAAGAGATGGATGACATCTGGATTGACCGACTTAAGTCTGAGAATTTGAAGTCCCGGGATATCGAGCTCGATGTCATAATGTATCGATATGAGATGGGGCGTTTCAGTCTGGACGACTTCGAGTTCACGTCAGAAGAAACAGCGAAGCTTGAAGACCCGGTGGCCCTTCGAGGGTACATGCAATGGGACCATGATTCCTGAACATAACAGGCAGCCGCCTCTGGCGCGGACTACTCAACATTGGTCCAGCAAGAGACTTCACAGCGAAGCGGCTTTCAATTCTTGTGATTGCGAGCCGTTTTTCTCATCTGAGTGATGATCCCCAAAACTTCCATCGTGGCACAGATGCTCGAATTGATGACTGGACTAGTCGCGCTGAACGAGCGCTAGTGTCTTAAGTAGGTCGATGCTCCAAGAGGAGCGCGGCCTCCAATCAGTACAGGCGACAGCGCCTGAGAAATTGATTGGAACTATTTATGACACCTGCGAAAACCGACAAACCTAAAACGAAACTCGAGCAACTTTGCGCCGCGCTCAGATGGAAATCCGGGCGAACTCTGGGAGAGCTATCTGAGAAATTCGGATGGCAGCCGCACACGACGCGCGCGGCACTGACCCGGCTCAGACAGGCAGGACATTCAATCGACAAGATCTCTTCCAGGGACGGAAAGCCCACCCGGTATCGGATTAGTGCTCAGGATGGCGCAGAGATATGAAGGTCGATATCGGTGAGCTCGAAAACATGGCCCGCTCCGAGCTGGCTGAGCGATATGTTTCCGTACTCGGTACAGAACCTCCCAAGCGAATTGGAAGTAAGACACTCGCGCGTATCATTGTGTGGGAAGAGCAGGCCAAAAAGTTCGGCGGCCTCAAGAAAGGCGTGCGCGCTGAATTGGCGAAAGTTGTCGCTGAGCAGAAAACACGTCCTCCTGAAGTCCGGGCGCGGTCTGGCACCAGACTGGTCCGCGAGTGGAATGGCGTCAAACATGTGGTCGATGTGGATGATGATGGCATCCGCTACCTCGGCAAGACTTACAAGTCGCTCACGGCAGTCGCTACGAAGATCACGGGCGCTCATTGGTCTGGCCCTCGCTTCTTTGGGCTGACCCCGAAGAGAAGCCCATGATCAGCCTGAATGCAAAACGCATTGTCCGATGTGCGATCTATACCCGCAAATCGACCGAAGATGGGCTCGATCAGGAGTTCAACTCGCTCGATGCGCAGCGTGAGGCCTGCGAAGCCTATATCGCTAGCCAGCGCGCTGAGGGATGGAAACTTCTCCCGACGTCCTACGATGATGGTGGTAAATCTGGCGGCAATCTCGACCGACCAGCGCTTCAGAGATTACTGGAGGAAGTCCGGGCGGGAGAGGTTGATCTCATCGTTATCTACAAGATCGACAGGCTGACGCGGTCGCTCGCTGACTTTGCGCGGCTTGTGAACGATTTTGATCAGTCTGGGTGCTCATTCGTCTCGGTCACGCAGAGCTTCAATACATCAACAAGTATGGGACGGCTGACTCTCAATGTCCTGCTCTCATTCGCACAGTTCGAGCGCGAAGTGACTGCAGAACGTATTCGCGACAAGCTTGCAGCCTCCAAGCGCAAGGGCATGTGGATGGGCGGGCTCGAGCCTTTTGGATACCGGCGTCATCCTGACCCCAAAACACAAAGCCTTGTGATTGACGACAATGAAGCGGTGATCGTCCGCGAGCTTTTCTCACTTTATCTGGATTTTGGGTGTATGACGAAGGTCGAAGGCGAGGCTTTCAAACTTGACTATCGATCGAGAGTTCGAGAGTTCAGTTCGGGGCGAGTGCAGGGTGGGCGGCCTTTCTCGCGTGGTTATATCCATAAGATCCTCACAAACCCAATCTATCTGGGAAAGGTCCGGCACAAGAATAAACTCTATCCAGGACTCCATTCTGCAATCATCGATGAGGAGACCTGGAACAAGGTTCAGGCAAGGCTCCGCGACGGCGCTGCAAGACAACGAGGGAGTGCAGCAAAGACAGATCCTTCGCCGCTAGCGGGAAAGCTTTTCTCGACCTGCGGAATGAGGTTAACGCCAAGCCATACAAAAAAGGGGCAGGTTCGTTATCGGTACTATGTGACGAAAAGCAAAACCAAAGACGCGTCTGATCGCCTCGACTGGAAACTGCCTGCGCACAATTTCGAGAGGTTTGCGTCTGATTCAGTGAAGAGATGGATTAAAACTTACGTGCGTCTACCAGATCGAGATTTTGGTCCCGCCCAATTTGGTTTGCTCGACCTGATCGCAAAACTGGAGCTAGGGCAGAGCGAGGCTAAATTCACTTTGGATCTTCAAAAACTGCGCGTATCTACTGGCGACAACGCTGTTGTTGAAAATATCCCGGCACAATTCACTGAGCCCTATCAGTTTCGCAGGCGAGGCAATGAAGCGCGGATCATCTATGGCGGACAAAAGACAAAACCGGATCCCGTTCTGATCAGGGCAATTGCTAAAGCCCATCACTATCTCCATGCGGTCAAAGCAGGTGAGAGGATTATCGATATCGCGAAACGCGAAGGCACCGACAAAACCAATATTCGACGTCGACTGGAACTTGCTTTCCTCTCGCCGAAACTCGTTGAAATGATCCTTAGGGGAGAACATCCTGCGGAACTAACACTCGACAGATTGATGAAAGCGGACATTCCGATGGATTGGGCGGAGCAAAAGCTAAGGTTGGCGAAAAGTTGAATAAATTGACTAAATCAGCGCACTCATTTTGGTTTTATTTTTGTTGATAGCAGTCAGATACGCTTGTTGCCTTCCTGATGGAGTTTTTACTAAGATCTGAGCTCAACAGCACAACAAATAGACGGAAGAAAAAAACGGTCTCAGTGAATTGAGCTTTCACATGTGTACGCTATCCTGAAAATAATGAATTTTGTGAGTTGCTATGATCAGGAACGTTTTTTTCAGTTTCCATTTTTCCAACGACTATTGGCGCACTCAGCAAGTTCGAAACATCGGTTCGCTAGATGGTCAAACGATTTGCAACGCCAATGCATGGGAAGAATTCAAGCAAAAGGGTAGCGACGCGATCGAAGAATGGATCGACAATTCATTGAAGGGGAAAACCTGCGTCGTGGTGTTAGTGGGAGCTGAAACAGCGTCCCGCCCGTGGGTTCGCAGAGAAATCGTTAAAGTTTGGAGCGCTGGAAAAGGAGTAGTTGCAATTCGTGTCGATAGGCTTCTCGATCGGTATGGGAAACCAGCAGCCGCTGGAATTAATCCACTCACGAAAGTTAACTTCAAGGCGAGCTCCAAGACTTTGGCCGATGTTGCGTGCTTAAAGACCCCCGCTGGTAATTCCAGTAAGGAAGTTTACACCAGCATAGCTGATAACATCGGCGACTGGATCGAAGAGGCTATAGCCATACGAAAGGCTAACTGAGCACATGATGGAAAAGCCTCTTTATGAACTGATTTTTCTCGGGAACATACCTGCAGCGATCCAGGAGTTGCTCGAACAAAGCCTCCGTGACCGAGTCGAACAATTTGGTTTGGTAATCGGCGACGACCTGAGAATCTGCAAAGGGTCAGAAGATCGAGCAAAAAACCAAGCAGCAAGCCGCGCAGCCATATATTTCGGAGATGGCAGCGACACTGATTTAGAAGAAGCGATCCGTTTGAAGGGTTTGAATGTGCCCATCATACCGGTGGTGTCCGATCTCCGAACATTCTCTACGAATGTCCCTGCCGAACTGGCTTCGTTGAATGGCATAGAGCTAGTGCATGGTGCGGTTGGAGCAGAACGACTACTTTCTTCGTTGCTCGAATGTGCAGGTTTGCTTCGCGAACAACGCAGAGTCTTCGTTAGCTATCGTCGCACGGAATCCCGTGCCGCCGCCGTACAATTGCATGATGAACTGTGCGCGCGCGGATTTGATGTGTTTTTAGATACCCATGACGTGAGACCTGGCGAGGTCTTTCAGGATGTCCTGTGGCACCGGCTTTGCGATTCAGACATGATGGTAATGCTCGACACGCCCACCTACTTCGAAAGCAAATGGACGAAGCAGGAAATCGGACGCGCACGCGCTAAACAGATCCATGTGTTAAGAGTGATCTGGCCTGACGTTGAGGCCAACCGTATGGCTGACCTAGCAGAAACGATCTATCTCGAACCGCATGAGCTTGAAGATAAAGATGGCCCTCTAATTGAACCAACGATACAACAAATTGTCGATCATGTTGAGAACATTCGAAGCCGAAGTGTTGCATCTCGCTATTTGTCCATAGCCGGAAAGTTCCGTTCTGAAGTGGAACTAATTGGAGCTAGTGTCGAAGGGATTGGAGCTCATCGAGCCATAAGAGTCAGGCTGACTGACGGCACCGCACTATTGGCGTATCCAATTGTGGGCATTCCCACGGCCGAAACGTTGAACGATGTTGCGATGAAAGCCGCATCCGCCTCCGATAACCCAGCTCCAATTTTGGTCTATGACGACGTCGGCATACGGGATCTTTGGATAGAACATTTAAAATGGCTTGATGACGAGATAAAATCTGTCAGAGCAGTCAAAATACATAAAGCGGCATGGGACCTGGCGGTTTGGGAGCCTCGCTCATGAGCAAAGCAATCTTTCTTTCAGCAAGTGTACCTGACCCCCGCCGAGGGCCAGAATATACCGCCACCGCTGACAGCGTTGCAATACAAGCGGCAGTTTCAGCTCTCGTGCATGTGACACTAGGACGTCGACGTCTCATCTGGGGCGGGCACCCGTCAATTACACCTATGATTTGGGTCGTTGCAGAGGCAATGGGTATAGACTACGGAGCATGGGTCACGCTTTATCAATCTCGCCATTTCGAAGAAGATTTCCCAGCTGAGAACGAAGCATTTAAAAATGTTATTTTTACTGAGGACATCGAACGGGACCGATCGCGCAGTCTTCTGGAAATGCGAACTCACATGTTCAAAGAAAGTAGCTTCGATGCAGCCGTCTTCATAGGAGGCATGGAAGGTGTACTGGACGAATATAATCTGGTCACCGAAATCCAAAAAGAAGCAAAGATTGTCCCCGTTGCGGCTACCGGAGGTGCAGCGTTGGAGCTGGCGTCTAAAGCGAGCGATGCTGGAGCACTCAGAACAGACTATGATTTTGTCGCTTACTTTCATCGAACCTTAGAAATTCCTGTTCAAGAACGACGATTTATTAGTCCAGCCGAACAGCCAGAAGACCCTCTCGATCGGCTTTGGAAACCAGAAACTCGGTAATCCCATGAAAGTGACAGAATACGACGCACACGTTGCGCTATCTGATCAATACAAGGAAGATGAGAATGGCGAGCCGTTCAGCGATGAACATCGGCGTCGTATTGCGACATTCGGCATCGTCTCAGAGATAGGCTCATTGATTTCGGCACTTAAGAAAGAGCGCCTCCGCGAGCATGGAAAATCTACGGCGAGACACGCTAAAGCAGCGGTTTCGGAGGAGATTGGAGACATTATCTGGTATTGCTTCTCCCTTGCGAGAATTGAAAATAATGCGAAGCCAGTGGATATACTGGCGCAAGACATCAAAGACCTTCGCACCGAACTGATTGGTGACAACATTTCTGCGAAAAAGTTTCGCAGCGCTCTTAGTAAAGAAAATCTCGATGCATTTCTCGCAGAGGCAAAAACTTTTCCCCGGCTAGGGGAGCGCACCTTCGAAGACTATCAGACGCTCGCCTTTAAGACCGCTCGTACAAACGACAACACACTCATTGATGTCTGTGCCTCCGTACTATGGCAATTAGGTGCGGAACTGATGCGATCCTTTCTGCCTGAGAGCGAGAAAGAGATCAACCAAACGCTGCCGGATCGTCCTATCAATCGGATGCTAGGAGAAATTGCGTGGCATTTATCAGCAATCGCCACGATTTATGGTCTATCCTTAAACAAGGTGATTTCCGAAAATGTCGAGAAAACAGGCTTCCGCACGCAAAGGCCTGAACCTACGCCTCTTCACGATATTAACTACCCTGAGCACGAACAACTTCCGAGACAGTTTGAAATTCAGATTATCACGATAGCTGAAGGCCGTTCCCGGATGTATTACAAAGGACGACCGCTCGGTGACGACCTTACCGATAACAATCACACCGATGATGGGTATCGTTTTCACGATGTCTTGCATTTGGCGAACGCGGCCATCCTCGGATGGTCGCCAGTCTTACGAGGCCTGCTCAAAAAAAAACGTAGGAGCGTTGCCAGAACCGATGAGGTTGAAGACGGCGCACGCGCTCAAATAGTTGAAGAGGCCGTCCTGAAAACCATCCACTCGGAAGCCCAGAAGCTGGTCAGCTCGGGTGAGAACCGTGCATTATTTGAGAGCCGCGATGATATTAGCTTCAGTTTTCTCAAATTTATAAGGGGTCTGGTGTCCGGGCTAGAGGTAGATAAAAACACCTACTGGGAATGGAGAGAGGCCATTTTTTATGGCTGCTACTTGTATAATGCACTTCGCGCACATGGCCAAGGGACCATCACAGTATGTTTGGATAAACGCACCATAGAATTCTCAGAGCATGTTCATCTGGACGCAAAGGGAGCTGTGTCTGGCTTCGGCAACCATATCATTGATTTTGATTCTAAAGATGCGAAGCTTGAACAGCTTCGCGAGAGGTTGACCGCTGGTGAAATAGAAAGGCTTTCGGGCACGGCAGTCGAAAACTTGCTACGCCTCTACATCGTCAAATGCGCAATTCTGCAGTCGATCGGATTGACGGACGATAATGCAGTCAATTTCCAGGAACTGGATTTATTCGAAGTCACAAATCAGAACTTCAGCTTCCGCGCGACCGGAAAGGTACAAGAAGCTATTTGGAGTCGCCAAGTCATTACATTCCGGGTCAGTCTATCCGGAACTCAGAACAGCATTAATTGCTCTGCGCTGGCAGTCTCGGATTCGCGCTGAGAAGCATAATCAGAGTCGACGAGTTCTTCTATCTTGGAGTTCAACCCCCAATCTGGCGGATAGAACGGTTGAGGCAGCGCGCCTGATGACTTGAATTTTTGTTTGATACGCGTTCGGCCCGCCACTCCACTTACATCAGGAAACGCAACTCGTGAGTACTTCGAAATCTCACAGAATAGGTTCTGACAGTCGATGAACTGAAGTGGGCGGCCCCACAATGAGGGAAAATCTATGTTTCGTTGCTCGAACATCTCCTCCTGTTGCTCCGCCATTGCCCTAATGATGGCGCTCGGCTCAACATCACGTGCGTTCGTGAAACACTTGCTTATGCCATCCAATGCCCCAGGACCCGGAACTACGAATTCTTGCTCAGAGAAATTTGTCACTCGACTGTAGTTTATATCGGTAACGAACTGGTACGCCAGAAATGGCCCCAGCGATGGTGCTTGTGAAAGGATCCTGAACCCTTCTTCCATTGACGAAGCGTCATTCAACCGACTAGGAAATTTCTCTCTTATCATCCACTCAAGCAAAGCAAGGTGATTGGAGTGCTTTCTCACGTAGCCAAAAACGCGGCTCGCTGACGGCATGATATACGCTGCAGCGTAATTTCGTATGCCGCGAGCATGACGGTCTGTAAGAAACTCATCGAACCGCTGGAAGTCGTATGTTGCCAGACTGAGCTCACCGAACTCGTCCTCGAGTGATCGCCACGTTTCTATTTTGTTGAAGAGCTTAAAAAGCAACACTCTAAAGAATGTGTCTTCTATCGAGAATGAACGTTGCTCAGGGAAGATCACGTCTCGGATCAAAAATTGGCTAACTCTATCAGACGCTCGATAGGTGTTCGTGAATTTATAGTCTTGAAAAATCGGATCAAGACTGAGTTCTAACGCATTGGAACGCTGAATTCTTTTGAAGAAAATCCGTTGCCTCTCTGCTGCAAAGTACCAGTACGCGTCAAATACTGGCGTTGTTTCCAACATTGTACCTGCGACTCGAATGGTCTTACTCATTGTCATTGTTGTGCATTCTTCACCAAACGTTATATGCGTAGCGTCTCTGACCGTATCAGTACGCAGAGTAAAAAGCTTCCCGACGTCTTACAGCAAATGACACCGGGATCTACTCGTCCATCCTCATATTGAAACTTATATGGAGTCGCGATCTCCTCAGAAGATATTTTGTATCGCTCTCTGAGATGGCACCTCCACGGCTCCGGATACTATTGTCTGACTTTGCAGCCCCATCACCGCTGTTCACAACTTTTTTGATTAAATTATTAACCGATAAATCATACGGCACCACGCCGTTATTGTTTCTTCGACATTGAAACAATAACAGAACACGTTAAGTTGTGAGAGCGGGTTGCACCGCTGTTCCTGTGCGTGTTGCGCTAATATTGGGAAGACGTCCTATGGCAAGTAAAAACGTTTTTATTAGCCACCATCATGGCGACGATAAGCATGTAGACGGCTTCACAAATATGCTGAAACGTGGAGATTACCACGTCCGAAATTCTTCTGTTCGCATGAAACCTGCCAACCAACGCCGTGTCGATCAGGGCCGGGTCAAGGACGAAACCATCAAACGGATTTTGCGCATGAAAATGCGGTGGGCGTCCACCGTAGTGGTGTTGGTCGGCCCCAAGACCCACACAAGGCCATGGGTCAACTGGGAAATTGAACAAGCGCATAAGCTGGGCAAGCATATTGTCGGCGTATTTTTGCACGGCGGAACTCAGGCCAATGTCCCAGAAGCGCTCGATGATTTTGGGCATGCATTAGTAAATTGGAATAGCAGTAGCATCATCAGCGCAATCGAAGGAGAGCAGAGGTTCGAAGCACCAGATGGCAAACCACGAGCGCCGGTTCATCAATCCTCGACGTCTCAATGCTGATTAGCGAATGCCGGAGCAGAGAGTCTACATCTATGTTGTCGATCGAGACTTTGGTTTCGCGCCTAATCCATTCCACGGATTTTGTACTCTTGCCTGCTGCAAACCAAAAATTCGCTCTGTAGCGAAAGCGGGAGACTGGGTGTTCGGCATTGGTGGCACACGACTTAAAGCAACCGGAAAATGCATCTACGGCATGCAGGTCTCCGAGCATGTGACATTCGATGAATACTGGGCAGACACAAAGTTCAGAGCCAAGAGACCGATCCGCAATGGCAGCCGTACGGTAATGCTTGGAGATAATATTTACCATCGAGATGGCACAACCTCGCCCTGGCAGCAGGAAGACTCGCACCACAGCCGTCCGGATGGAAGTCCGGAGGTAACAAACATCACCAACGACACTCAGAAAAACAAAGTGCTCATTTCAAATCGCTTTATCTATTTTGGAAGCCAAGCACCTCTCGTCCCCGAACCGATCTTTGACGAGATGGGTTATGAAAACCGGCGCGCTCACCGTACTTATAAAGCGTCAGATGCCGTACCGCTGTTGAACTGGTTTGAGGCATTCAATCCAGATCGCGCGGACCACGTGAGAGGTGACCCATTTCAATTTAGGCAAAGCGGCGCTCGTTACTCCAGCGGTACGAACAAAATCATCACTTGAAAACAACTCAGTCAAATATCGAGGTTATTCTGTAGTTCGAGATTTGAGTGTTTCCAGCGTCCTCATCAAGAGCGTCAGGGGTGTCGTCAGACCTTGAGTTACTTCGTTGGTGATCGTTGCCCCCTAATCGGGTGATACAAATTCCCAGTTCCTGAAATTTTAAGTCCCTGTTCCTGATTTCGGGAAATCGTGAAATAGCACGTAATTGCAGGCATTTTCGGCCGTGCACATTAAAATTCCCTGTAAATTTTGAAATAACAGGGAAATTGGGAAGGGGTTCTAAAAATCGGCGGTCAGAGATTTCTCTGATTTTTGGTTTGAATTTCGGGGATTTCAGAAAAATCAGAGACCGCGCAAAATGCCAAAATCCCGCGAAAGCGTGGGCATTTTGCGTCAGTAGAAGGGGTATTCTGATTTTTAGAAAATTCTCTGGCGGACTGGGGAGGATTCGAACCCCCGACCCCTTGGTTCGTAGCCAAGTACTCTATCCAACTGAGCTACCAGTCCGCGCCGAGAAGAGGTGGGCTGAATACCCAAAGCG
>QGCY01000145.1_pt1 | contig 14766 bp, 17 predicted proteins | sample 4708041 | NCBI WGS metagenome assembly QGCY01 (sample SAMN08941164, study PRJNA450518) | Sediment metagenome, whole genome shotgun sequencing project. | biome: grassland soil; feature: grassland; material: soil; isolation source: soil 14 days enrichment with methanethiol and mixed carbon source ... | reverse complement strand
GGTTTCGGGTGGGTAGTTGCTTGTCATCCATATATAAGAAGCATAGATGAAAAATCCCAAGGCAACGGCAAGCAAAAGCCCGGCAAGGGTTGATAACCCAAGCCTAGCTTTGCTTTTACCGGAGAACGGTGAATCGTCGCTTAAAATACGGTCAATAAGCAGATTTTCAGCGGTGGCCAGTAGATTGCTCATGTTTTATCTCCGGCGCAGAAGGACGCTTGCTGCTAATCCGGCGGCAAAGGCAACGGCCATAGATTGGCCGGGTTTTTCCTTGATACGGCTTTCGACGTTTTTATATTTTTCGCGGCCAGATGCTTGAAGTTGGCTCCAGCGATCTGAGATCGTATCTTTTAACTCGCTTGTGTGAATTACCCCGTCTTGTTTAACATGTTTGGTTAATTCAATAACGTTTGTTTTTAATGAATCCAGATCTTCGCGGATATCATCAATTTCACTGTAGCTTGATTTTTTATTAGACATTTTTGTCTCCTTTCGCGTTTTGTGATAGGTCAAACGCGTGGAGATTAAGATAGTTCCCCAAAAAGGGGATTAGGCATTAGCGTTATAGAACATATAGCCTACACCGCGGATGGTTTTGATGGTTTCGCCATTGTCATCGCCGAGTTTTTTGCGAATACGAGCAATTTGAATATCGATAGCTCGATCATAGACGTCGAATTCGCCATCGCGCGTGAGATCAAAGAGGTGCTCCCGTGAGAGCGCTCGATTGGGGGCCATGACCAATGCCTCGAGGAGTTGAAACTCCCCTGTGGTTAGTTCAAGCGAGGTGTCGTTCCCATTAAAGGCCTGATATTGCGCGCGATCCAGTCTCCAGTGATCAAAATGTATTTGGTCCGGCGTCTGTTGTGAAATTGCGCTATTTGTTTCGTTGTTGGTTTCGGTGCGTCTTAGTACGGCTTTAATACGTGCGGCGAGCTCGCGCATTTCAAATGGCTTGGTTAGATAATCATCGGCACCCATTTCCAGGCAGATAATTTTTTCTGTTGTGTCGCTTTTTCCGGATACAACAATGATGCCTGCGTTACTCTTGCTTTGGAGTTGCGGTATGAGCGTTAGGCCTTCGGCGTCCGGAAGGACGAGGTCTAATAGAATAGCGTCGATGGTGGTTGCATCTGCTTTTTCTAAGGCGCATGCAGCGTCACTGGCAGTTATGACACGATAACCGTCATTCTCTAGATATTGTGAGATAACGGTTTGAAGATTCTCGTCATCATCAACGCTTAAAATTGTGCCTTTTTGCATTGTAATAGTCGTAGCATGTTTTGTTACAAAACAGAAACAAAGTTTTTCACAAATGATACGAGGCTGACAAAACAGGGTTACGAAGCTGGCTTAGTCTGGGAACTGTAAGCACAACAAAAGGAGCTTCAACCATGTTTAGTAATAATGCCTTAGTTAATCAAAGCGAACGCTTGAGAAAATTTGCCCTTCGTCTCACTAAGGATGGCTGTGATGCAGAAGATTTATTGCAATCAACTTTGTTGAGAGCCATTGAAAAGAAGCATCTATTTAAAGAGGATACCAATCTGTATAGCTGGGTTTCTAGAATGATGTTTAATTTGTTTGTTTCTCAATATCGCCGCAAAACTAAATTTGAAACACAATATGATCCGGCGCCCTATATTGAGAAACAAACTATTGAGGCTAATCAAGATACAAAAATTGAACTACAAGATGTTCAATATGCGATGGATCAATTATCGTCTGACCATCAAGATATTTTAGTCATGGTGTGTGTCAAAGGCATGCCATATGCCGATGTGTCTGAACAATTGCAGATTCCTGTCGGAACAGTGCGGTCGCGCTTATCTCGGGCAAGAGAAAGTCTTCAAAGTGTTTTAGATACGCCAAGAGACAACCCACATTATGTTCCGCCAGTTTCTCAGCATGCACAGATGTTGGCGGCAGCTTAACCAATTAATATTGAGAACCCGGCTTGTGATATCGCCGGGTTTCTTTATGCGGCTTTTTTCTGGGTTTGTTTAAGATGTTTTAGGATTTCTCGTTTAAGGTCAGCTTCAACGATAGGTTTTGGTAAATAAGCATCCATTCCGGCTTCGATACATTTGTCTTTATCACCAACCAGAGCATGTGCTGTCATGCCGATGATAGGGGTTGGGGGCAGTTTTTTCCGTTGCTCTGCTTTGCGAATTTCTTTGGTGGCTGTGAAGCCATCCATCTCCGGCATTTGAATATCCATCAGGATAATATCGTAATGGTTTTTACTCCAAAGTTTTACGGCCTCGGCGCCGGTTTCGGCGATATCAAAGTCTGAGCCTATTTCTTCGAGGATATAGCTTAGTACGACAATATTTCCTGCATAGTCTTCCGCGACTAGGATTTTGCTTCTGCCTGTGAGTGCCGCCCGTATTTGGTCATTGAGTTTGCTGGTGTCGGTCTTTTCTTTTTTATTGGATTCCTTTGTCGACATGCGCATGGGTAGTAGCAGTGTGAATGTAGAACCATTTCCAGCTTCGCTGCTTAGGAAGAGGTCTCCGGCCATGAGCTGGACAAGATTACGCGAGATAGGTAAGCCCAGACCGGTGCCGCCATATTTGCGTGATACGGATGAGTCCGCTTGTTTAAATCGTTCAAAAATCAGATCAAAGTTTTCTGGGTCAATCCCAATTCCGGTATCAGCCACATCAATGCGTAAGAAATCATGGCCTTCGCGCGCTTCTATTTCTGCCTTGACGGTTACACCGCCGTGGTCAGTGAATTTAACCGCATTGTTGATCAGATTCACTAGAATCTGGCGGATACGTTTGTCGTCTCCGTAAAAATCGCTTCCTTTAAGGGTGTTATAATCGAATACAAAGCTAATACCTTTTTCTGATGCCTTGAGTGACATCATGCTAATTACATTTTCAAAAATATCATCCAAGGTGAATACATGTTCGTCTAGCTCTAATTCGCCACTTTCGATTTTTGAAAAATCGAGGATGTCATTGATTAAATCTTTTAGAGATGCGGTGCTGCCTAATAACGTATTGACGAGTTGCTTTTGCTTATCGTCAAAATTGCTTTTGGTTTTATCAAAGATTTCAGCAATGCCACTGATTGCTGTAAGAGGGGTTCTGATTTCATGGCTCATATGGGCTAGAAAGTCACTTTTGGCACGATTGGATTCTTGTGCTGCTTGTTTTTCGGCTTCCAGTTTTTGCGTCGTCTTGATGGTGTGCGTGATATCGGTATGCGCGCCAACCATTCGGATTGGCTCGCCGTTTTGATCAAAGAGTGCTTTGGCACGGGCTTGAATCCATATCCAGCGCCCTGATTCATGGCGCATACGAAATTCTTGACGATATTCTGAAAGTTCGCCGTTTAGGTATTGTTCGACATAGGCCCAAAGTTCTTCAACATCGTCGGGATGTATCAGGTCTTTAAAGTCTTGTGTGGTGCCTATAAATGATTGACGATTATAGCCCAACATTTCAAAGTATCGACGAGAATAAAACACTTTGTCATTTTTAATATCCCAGTCAAAGATTCCATCTTCGGTGCCTTCGATGGCGAGCGCGAAGCGTTCTTCTGTATCTTTAAGAGAGGCTTCTACATGACTTCTTTTACGTCGAGTGTGCAGTAAAAAACCGTTGAAGATTAGTAATAATGTTGTGCCGATAACAACACTGATCAGTAGCGTTTTTAAATACTGATCTTTTTTTCTGTCTAGCGTTTGGAACTGATGATTTAGTAGTGTGTATTCTTCTTCGAGGATTGCGAGATTGGTACGAATAATATTATCTTTGAGATTATCAACGATCTCAACATCTTTGAGGGCAGATTTATCGACCTTTGTCGCTATTGTTTGGGCACGTTCTTCAAGGCTTTTTGAAAAATCAGTAAAATAATTGCGGATTTCGCTTAAGCGACTTTCTTGGGATGGATCATCATTGACCAATTCAGCGATGGTTGCAATATGTTCCGAAACGCTAATTTTCTTGATTTCGTATTCTTCAAGAAAGGTCTCATTGCCTGTAATGATATAGCCTCGTTGAGCGGCCAGCATGCCTTCAATAAGGGTGGAGAGTTGCTCTGCTTCGGTGATAACATCGTGTGTATCAATCACTAGATTATCACTTTTTTCCAGCTCGCGATCACCCGTGATGAGTGAATAAGAAAGGGTTCCCGTACAAGCGAACAGAATAATTGTGAAAAAAGCAAAATTACGGACAAATATTTTATCCAACAGCGTGATCCTTTTTGAAGATTTAAGCCATCCATACAATATTTGACGTGGTTTGGCCATAAAAAAGGCGCACCTCTCGGGAAGGGCGCGCCTTTTGGTTGAACTGTTTTGACGTATTACGCTGGCGGAGAGTGTCCTTTGAGAGCGTGTATTATTGCGGCTATGATGAAGAGCGCAATAAATACAATAAACAGTAACTGCGCAATGTCAGCTGCTAGTACGGCAATGCCGCCAAGGCCAAGCACGCCAGAAATAATTGCAATGATTAGAAATGTAAAAGCCCATCCGAGCATTTTTCTATCCTTTCGTTAATTATGTTTGTTTTTATCGACGTCTAACCAAACGGTAGGGAAAGGCAAAAGTTCCTTAAAGTTTTAATGGAACAAATCTTATGAGAGATGCGTTGGAAAGGGCGGTTGTATTGAACGCACCAAGGAAAGGATTTAAAAATGATTCACTTTAAAAAAATTATGTTGAGTACTGTTGCTCTTGCGGGGTTTGGCCTTCAGCCAGCTCTTGCAGAAAATTTTACATCCCACCATTTGGTGGAGGAAAAGCCTTATGAGATCTATGCCGAAAATTTATCAGCAGATCAAAAATTAGAGCTCAAACGATATTTAAATTATGTTGAAAGAGAGCCTTGTCAGAATTATCGACCGGCACCGGATGGGTTTACAAAAGAAGGGTGTGATTTGATGCCAGAAGCTTATCAGCGTCAGCTTGTGCAAATTAATATCCCGGCTGAACCTGTTACAAAAATGCATGTACGAAATGTTTTAACAGATTATGAATTACAGTTTGCTTTTGATAGTGCTTTGATAGAGCCTGCCGCTGGGCATACATTGGATCAGGTCGCACACGAAATTGACCGATATAAGCCGTCTGAGGTGACTATTGCCGGTTATACAGATAAAGCGGGGCCATCGGATTACAATGCCGATCTATCGAAACGTCGCGCCGAAGCGGTCTCTCATGCTTTGAATGATCGAGGTATTTCAAACCGTATTTTGGATGAAGAAGCCTATGGTGAAAATTATCCCGCTGTTAATACGAAAGATGGTGTTGCGTTGCGTGAAAACCGGCGCGTTGTTGTTGAGTTTCGTAAATAATTATTGATAGAGAATGACCAAGGGGATATTTAAACAGATATTCCCTTGGTTCCTTTTACTGGTTGGGCTTTGCTATGCGCAAAATGGTGACAGATTTTGATATTCAGGCTCTCATTGATCATCAGCTTGGATGGGAAGATGAGAAATGGGTTCGCGCTTATATCCAAGAAAATGGCTGGGCCCAGAAACGTTTCCAAGAGTTACAAGCCCAAAAACGAGCGATCCTTCAGTGGTGGGATATGAAGAATATGCATTAAATACCGCTATTGTACTCCAGAACCTCTTATTTTTTCGATTTATTGGTAGGAAAGACGCGCCCTCATTATTTGACGCTTTTTCTTACTTGCTTTTTTTTACTTTAGTCACTACAAAACTGTAATAATATAACATTACAGGGGCGATAATGACTGCGAACGCAGTCAAATTTCGACCATAAGCAAGGCAGATGATACTGCGTAAACGGATATGACTGAAGATCAACACGAGCACTCCCATGAAGCATCTGAACATGCTCATGACCATCAAGATGGCACTTGTTCGCACGGCCATTCAAATCTGAAAGGTTTTGAAAAGCCTGACCACCATTCAGATGCGTTTAAAGCCGAAGCTGTGACATCTGAGGATGATCATCGTCACCATCATTGCACGCATGATCACCATCATGATCACTTTATTGAGGGTACGGTTGAACCGGATGGCCCGATTAAAGCTGGGCTAATTCAGTTATTTTCCAAAGCGAAAGATACGATTAGCCCTGTGAAGACCACATTGGCCGATACCCAGGCGGCGCGTTATATTTCGGAACAAGTCGAAAATCTGAAAAATACCAAAACTGGTAAAGCATTAGGCAATATTCCCAAGCGTTATGGTGTTTTAGGTGCTTCATTTGCTGCGGCGGCATCAACTTATATGGTGTCCCCTGACCAGATTGGATTGAATATTGCGGCGATTGCGGCGGGCTTTTATTTGATGCATCACACAAGTGAATATGCGCTATCTGATATTGAAACATTGGGTGCCAAAGCAGGGTGGTCAGCTATGGGGATGGGGGTCGTGTCAGGGCTTGTTCATTCCGCTAATGAAGCTGCGGTATCGATTACATCGGTGGTTCACCAGAATACGGATTTAGCGTTGTCGGCGGTGGTTAGTCATCAGCCTTTTCATACGTTGGGTATCTTAGGGGCGGTTGCCGCGATTGCAGGGGTTACTAAAGATAAGGAGAAAAAGCGTTTTTTAGGTGTCCAGTTTAACGCTATGAATTTTTTGACGGTTGGGACCGCCGCATTGGCTGGACAGATTTGGGCGGGAGAGCTCTGGGGCGGTCTTGGCGCCGCAGCGTTGGCAAGTGGTGGTTTGTTTTTATATTCGCGTGTGAAAGAAGGTGCTGCATGCTCCCACGATCACGATCACGACCATGGTCATCACCATGGAGGCATGGCTTGTGCGCATGGCCATGGCCACGATCATCAGCATGAAGAAAAAAATGCGTTAGAGCGTTACTTCAATCAAAAAATACCCAAGATTTATAGTGGAGGCAAAGCGCTTTTATCTTTGGGGGCACTGATGGGAGTATCCCACTTTACCGTGAAGAATGCTGTTTTAATGACGCAGGATATTAATTTAAGCCCGGCGCAGCTGGGTGTTGTTATTGCAGCCGGTGCGGCCTTATCCGAAGGGTATTTGAGTATCCGCGCAGCGTTGAAAAATAAATCCAGCTTTGCCTTTGGTAATATTATGGGCTGTAACATCACCAATACGATGTTGATTGGCGGTGGCTTAGGAGCGGCCTCTTTAGGGGTGAATGGTTTGGACGGGTTGCAGATTGAGCCCTTATCAGAATGGATTGCGCAAAATCTGGATTATTTAAAAGAGATCGCTATTCCGGATTCCTTGAATCCCAAGACTTTATCGGGTGCGTTTCATACCGGGGTTTTTGTGGGAGCGCCGCTGTTGGCCGCAACGATGATGGCCATGAATGACGGTAAGATATCCAAACGTCAGGGTGAGATACTGGCAGGGGCATTTGCTTTATATCTTATGGGATCTAGCTATTTGGGTTCACCTTGTCATCAGCATGTTTATGGGGATCTAGTGATCAGCCATTGTTCGGCGGATATGCAGGAGACAGATGGTTTTGTTGATCCTGCTTTACCTCGTTTGCAGCTGGAGCATATCGATTAAGGGTGAGGCTCGTCATTGGTTCGGAAAGTCGGCTGGTTAAGCCATTCCCGTTTTGCTGCTTGGTAAACTCTATCTAGCATTTCACCCGGAATGCCGTGGCTTTTTAAATGATTTTTAGCGTGTTCCACGGCTTGTTGGTTTGTATTATAAGGGTTACCCTGAATGAGTGGATCGTAAAAAATTCGCCATAATTGTCCGCCTGGTTCCCCGTGCATGGGATCTAGTGCTGCATAAAAACCAGTGGTTTCAGCACCATTAGGGCCTAAGAGTGCAATATCAACGCCGGAAGGTTTGCCCGGGATAAGTTCAATTTGAAAGTCTGGCTGGTAAGATAGTGTATTGCTTTGAGCTGCGGCGGCGGAGCCAAATAAAGATGAGGCCGCAATGCCGCCCATACCTATTATAAATTCTCGTCTGTTCATGTTTTTCTTCATGCCTCTTTATCTACGCAGTTAAAAAAATGCTTGATCAACTATTGATGCTGCTATACAAAGCGTTACTTTATAACACTGTTATTTTATAACACAATAAAAATGTGTAGAGATTTATCATGAATTTTTCGTCATCAACAGTTGCGGGTGTTGGAATAGGAATGGCCTTTGAATTGGCCATGCATATTTTTGTTCATTATACGGTGCCGGGTGCCGGCTTTGCCGCGTCTATTGCTCAGACTTTGTCGCCGGTTTTTAATTCAGTGGGGATACAAACTGCGCTGTCGGCTTCTCCGGCGGTTGCGGCATTGCCTACCCTTAGTGTTTAAGGTTCCTCTTGTCAGTGGTGGGTCATCGGATTAAGCTCTTTTGTGATATAGATTTTGTCACAGGATTTCTCTAAATGCATATGAACTCAATCAAGCAATGGCAGCACGGCCATACCTTTGATCAGGATAAAGCCTTGGAGGGGGAGCGCCGTACGTTGATCGTGTGCATGTTGACCTTTGTAACCATGGTGGTTGAAATTGTGGCGGGGATTGCTTTTGGCTCTATGGCGCTATTAGCGGATGGAATTCATATGGGGTCGCACGCAACGGCGCTGGGGATTAGTGTCCTTGCCTATGTATATGCCAGAAAAAATGCGAATAGTCCCCGATTTGCCTTTGGTAGCGGTAAGGTAAATGCGCTGGGCGGTTATACAGGGGCGATCTTGCTGGCTATTTTTGCTTTGACTATGGCATGGGGCAGTGTTGAGCGCTTTTTACATCCGGCGCCGATTGCGTTTGATTGGGCGATTGCGGTGGCTGTGATTGGGTTGATTGTTAATGCGGTCTCGATGCTTTTACTGAATGTGAATGGGCACCATCACCATCATCACGACCATGATCACCACCATCACCATCACCATCATGATCATGAAGACTTAAATTTGCGATCAGCTTATTTGCATGTTTTGGTTGATGCTTTGACCTCGTTGTTAGCGATTGCTGCGTTGCTGGCGGGGAAATATTTTGGTGCCGTGTGGATGGACCCGCTGATGGGGATGCTGGGCGCTGTGCTGGTTGTGCGCTGGTCATGGGGGTTGCTGAAAGAAACCAGTGCAAAATTATTGGACCATCAAGCGCCTGAATCTATGCGTCAAACCGTTAAAGAGGTTATTGAGGCTCAGGACGATAACCGTATTTATGATTTGCATATCTGGTCGATTGCACCGGGGGTATATGCGGCTATTATCGGTGTTGTAAGCCATGCGCCACAATCACCGGATTATTATAAAAGCTTAATCCCGGCAGATCTTGGTCTGGAGCATGTTACTGTTGAAGTGCAGGCATGTAAGGATTAGTCTTTCGTGCTTCAAGCATCTCTTGAAACTGTAACAACATAACACTATACTTTTGTTCTTGTGTAAAGACACTGTACAAAGTGAAGGGATTGTTATGCTCTTAGAGACCAAAAATATCGTTATTCGCCGTGAGGCGGATTTGTCACTTTCCTTTCCTGATATGATGATGTCTAGGGGGCAATCGATTCTTCTGCTTGGGGCTTCGGGATGCGGAAAAACAACTTTTTTATCGATTTTGGCGGGGTTGCTGAAACCCGATCAAGGGCAGGTTGTGATTGATGGGCAGGACTTTTATGCTCTGAGTTCTGTTGCGCGGGATCATGTGCGCGGACAACGATTTGGTTTTGTGTTTCAGACCTTGCATTTGCTTCCATCACTGACCTTGTCGCAAAATATCCAATTGGCGGCAGATATGGCGGGCGTAAAGCCGGAAGACGGGCGGTTGGTGCATTTGTTGAAAACATTGGGGCTTGCCGATAAGGCGCACCGCAAGCCAGGTGCTCTCAGCCAGGGGGAGCAACAACGTGCGGCGATTGCTCGCGCTGTTTTGCTGAAGCCTGATATTATCATGGCTGATGAGCCAACGTCTGCGTTGGATGATGTCAATGCGAAAGCGGTTATGGATTTGTTAGAAGCTCAAGCCAAAGATACAGGGGCAGCGTTGCTTATTGCCACACATGATGGGCGCATTATTGATCGCTTCCAAACTGTTATTAACCTTGAAAATAAAATGGAGGCCGCGGCATGAATGCGATCACCCTTGCTATTGCATCTATTCGCTCGCGTGTTTTGCATGCGGGGCTTTGTACAATATCGGTGATGATGGGGGTGGCATTGTTATGTGCCATTTTTCTGTTTTCACAAAATGTAGCTGCCGGCTTTGCGCGTAATGCGCAAGGCATTGATATGATTGTAGGCACTAAGGGCAGCCCGCTGCAATTGGTTTTATCGTCTGTGTATCATGCCGATATTCCTGCTGGAAATATTACGATGAATGATTACGAGGATTTGAAGAAAAACCCTCGTATTCGTCAGGCTATACCGCTGGCGCTGGGGGATAATTTTAAAGGCTTTCGTATGGTGGGTACGACGCTGGATTATTTGAAGCTTTATAATGCTGAATTTGCGAACGGTCGTGGTTTTGCAGCGCCGTTTGAAACCGTAGCGGGTGCGGATACGGGGTTAAGGCTGGGGGATAAAATTGCGCTTACACATGGCTTTGCTGCGGATGGAGATGATGTGCATGATGAATTTCTTTATACAATCACCGGCGTTTTAAAGCCAACGGGCACGGTCTTGGATAAGCTTTTAACCACGCAGATCAGAAGCGTTCAGCAACTTCATGAAGGTCATCATCACCACCACCACCATCATCATGAAGATGAGGACGAGCATGAACATGGGCATGATGCGCATGAAGAAGAAGCCGATAGGGTCCATCAGATTACATCTGTGTTGTTAAACGTTCGTAGTCCGGTTGATTTGATGAATATGCCCCGACATGTCAATGAAAGCTCTAACCTCATGGCGGCGGTTCCATCTTACGAGATGGCGCGTTTTGCTAAAAGTCTGGGGATTGGTCGCCAACTGATCATGATTTTGGGGGCGGGGTTTGTATTGCTCTCGGCTTTTATTTTATGGGCGACTTTGTCTTCCGGTCTGGCGTTACGTCGTTATGATTTGGCGGTGCTACGGGTGTTGGGTGCAACGCCGTGGCGTTTGTTTCATACGGTTATAGCTGAAGCGTTATTGATCAGTGGTGTTGGCGCGCTGGCGGGTGTGGTTTTAGGACATGTGATTTGCTATGTTGCGGTGATATCAATTGAAAGCCTGCGTGGCCTTGTTCTGCCAGAGGCTTTGTTCATGCCACAAGCGATGGATGTCGGATTTGTCGCGCTTGGTTTAGGGGTGGGGCTGTTAGCCGCGCTTGTGCCCGCGGTTAGTGCGGCACGCACCAATATCGCAGGATTGTTGGCCCGGGGTGTAGTATAAGGAACTGTTGAATGAAATTGTGGCTCGCACTCGTTGGGTTTTATTTATTTTTCGCGCCGTCGGTGCATGCGTTTACTATCGAGCAGGTCGAAACTGAGCAAACGCTTAGCATCGAAGATTATATCAAGGATTATGTCGATGTGCCTGACGGTGGGGTGGATTGGAAGCTTTTTGGAACCACCCAAGAAATTTCGATCGAGACAAAAACCGATGATGGTTATGATATGACCTATTCCAAGCCTGATTTTCAGCCAGAAGTTATGGCTTTAGCGGGTAAGGAAATAAAAATTAAGGGCTATATGTTTCCATTGGAAAGTACGGATAAGCAGGCATTGTTCTTGTTCGGGCCTTTTCCGTTGACGTGTCCGTTTCAGTATCATGTTGGCCCGTCTATGGTGTTGGAAGTCCATGCGGACCATCATCCGGTGACGTTTGATTATGAACCGGTTGTGATTACAGGTGTTTTGGAGCTTGTTCCGGATGATCCTGAGTATAGTGTTTTTTACCGTTTGAATGACGCCAAGCAAGTTCAATGATTTTTATCAAAATGATACGCTGGAAGTTGTTTGCTAAAAGCAAAGTGGTTCCTTATAGTTTTACCTATGGTGCAAAAACGAGAAATGCAAAAACGAATTAGCGAAGTTGAAGCGTATTGTAACGAGCACGGCATGCGATTTACGCTGCCGCGGCGTGTGGCGCTGGAGGTTATTATTGCTAGCGCGCAGCCGATTGGGGCGTATGATGTGATAGAGGCGATGGGAAAAATAACGGACAAGCCCAAACCCACTACGGTTTATCGTGCGCTGGATTTTTTGCAAGAGCATGGCTTTATCCATAAGATTGAGAGTTTGAGTGCTTTTGTAGCATGTCATGCCGGCCATAATCACGAAGGATCACAGTTTATTGTTTGTAATGATTGTGGCTCTGTTGAGGAAGTTCATTTATGTCACTTGCCCAAAGACTTGCAGAAAAAGGTCGAAAGCACCGGTTTTAAAATGGAGCATTGGAACACTGAAATTCACGGCATTTGTCAACGCTGTCAGTTATAGCCCTATCTCATTTGCGTTTGTTGATGTCGCCTTTGACGAGGTGTTTTTGGTTTTGAAAGAACGAATTGAGCGTGAATTACTATGAGTACACAGCAATCCCCCCTTGGTATTTTTGAACGTTATCTTTCTCTTTGGGTAGGGTTGTGCATTGCCGCCGGGGTAGGACTGGGCCTGTTGGTGCCGGGAGTGTTTCAAGCCGTTGCGGGCCTTGAATATGCCAGTGTTAATCTGGTGGTAGCCGTACTGATTTGGGTGATGATATATCCGATGATGGTTAATATTGATTTTGCCTCCCTTAAAGATGTCGGGAAAAAGCCTAAGGGGTTATGTATCACGCTGGTGGTGAATTGGTTGATTAAGCCTTTTACGATGGCAGGGCTGGGGGTCGTGTTTTTTGACTATTTCTTTGCAGGTCTGGTAAGCCCCCAAGATGCCAAAGAATATATTGCAGGCATGATTTTGCTGGGGGTGGCGCCATGTACGGCGATGGTGTTTGTGTGGAGCCAGCTTGTGCGGGGTGATGCCAATTATACGCTGGTGCAGGTGTCGGTGAATGATATTATTATGATTTTTGCCTTTGCCCCGATCGCGGCATTTTTGTTGGGTGTTAGTGATATTATCGTGCCATGGGAAACGCTTTTGCTTTCGGTGGTTTTGTATGTGTTGGTGCCCCTAGTTGCGGGCTATATTACCCGCAAAAAGCTGGATCATTTTGAGCGCGGTGATCGTATCGAAATATTTACGGCTCAAATCAAGCCGCTTTCAATTATTGGTTTGTTGGCGACTGTTATTTTACTCTTTGGTTTTCAGGCCGAGACAATCGTGGACAAGCCTTTGGTGATTGCTTTGATTGCCGTACCCTTGCTTATTCAAAGTTATGGTGTTTTTGCGATTGCTTATGGGTGGGCATATTTTTGGCGTGTTCCTTTTAATACGGCGGCACCTGCGGCATTGATTGGTACCTCAAACTTTTTTGAATTGGCGGTCGCGGTGGCGATCAGCTTATTTGGCTTGAATTCCGGTGCGGCACTGGCAACGGTGGTTGGTGTGTTGGTCGAGGTGCCTGTGATGTTATCATTGGTTGCTTTCGCAAACCGGAGCCGACATTTGTTCGAGGCAAGCAAGCTATAATTTGATTGTAGTCTTGCATAAAAATTAGGGTCTTGTATAAGTAGTTCTGTTGCTATGACCAGCTAAATTCTGATCCTCGAAAGCATTTGGCTCAGTGCCTTAATCAGGGGCAAGGTGCTTTTTCTTTAGAGATTGGAAGCATACCAAGGAGCATTCATATGTTGGATTTGGATCCAGTTTTACTTGCCCGTCTTCAGTTCGCGTTTACTATTTCTTTTCACATTGTTTTTCCGGCTTTTACCATTGGTTTGGCCAGTTGGCTTGCCGTTGTTGAGGGGCTGTGGCTCAAAACAAGGAAGAATGTTTATAAAGAAATCTATAAATTTTGGATTAAGATTTTTGCAGTTTGCTTTGGTATGGGCGTTGTTTCCGGTGTGGTCATGTCTTATCAGTTTGGCACGAATTGGTCGGTGTTTTCTGATAAGGTGGGCAGTGTTATTGGTCCCTTATTGGGGTATGAGGTGTTAACGGCTTTCTTTTTAGAGGCCTCCTTTTTGGGGGTGATGTTATTTGGGTGGAACCGAGTCAGCGATAAGATGCATTTTGTCGCGACGCTTATGGTAGCGGTTGGTACGCTGATGTCGGCTTTTTGGATCTTGGCAGCAAATAGTTGGATGCAGACACCACAAGGTTTTGAAATTGATAGCAACGGTATTTTGTTGCCGACCAATTGGCTGGAAATTATTTTTACGCCCTCTTTTCCTTTTCGGTTTGTGCATATGGTGTTGGCGGCTTATTTGACAACAGCCTTTACGGTGGGAGGGATTGGTGCTTGGTACCTTTGGAATAAGCGCTATATTCCTCACGCCAAGGTGATGTTGGGTATGGCGATGATGATGGCTGTATTTATTGCGCCTTTACAGCTTATTGTTGGTGATTTGCATGGCCTAAATACGTTGGAGCATCAGCCCGCAAAAGTCGCAGCGATGGAAGGGATATGGGAAACTGAAAAAGGGGCGGATTTGCGTTTATTTGCTATCCCGGATCAAAAAGCTGAGAAAAACCATTTTGAGGTTACTATTCCCAATGCGGCTAGTTTGATTTTAACCCACCATATTGATGGGGAAATTAAGGGGTTAAAAGAATGGGTACCGGAAGATAGGCCGCCGGTTGCGATTGTTTTTTGGTCGTTTCGTGTCATGGTTGGCCTTGGTATGGCGATGATTTTGACCGGCATTATGGCGGTTATCCTTTATTTTAGGAAAAATCTATTCGAAACGCGCTGGTTCCAGCTTTGGTGTATGGCGCTGACGCCTGCTGGTTTTATAGCCTTGTTAGCGGGATGGTTCGTGACTGAGGTTGGCAGACAGCCTTATGT
>QGCY01000144.1_pt1 | contig 14781 bp, 15 predicted proteins | sample 4708041 | NCBI WGS metagenome assembly QGCY01 (sample SAMN08941164, study PRJNA450518) | Sediment metagenome, whole genome shotgun sequencing project. | biome: grassland soil; feature: grassland; material: soil; isolation source: soil 14 days enrichment with methanethiol and mixed carbon source ... | reverse complement strand
TTTAACACACTTACACATAAAACAGATGGTATAAACTATTATAAATATTTTGATGAACAAACAGCTTTAAATATAGAAAATAAAAGAAGAGGAAAACTTTTAGAAGCTGATATAGATTCTGTTTTAAATACTGATAAACCGAATGTAATTCTAATTCTTTGGGAAAGTTTACCTGCCAAAATTGTTGGTTCTTTAGGTGGTGAGCCCAATGTTACCCCTAATTTAAATAGACTATCTAAAGAAGGAATTTTATTCACAAATTTCTATTCTAATGGAGATAGAACAGACAAAGGTATCCCTGCTGTTTTAAGTGGTTATTATCCACAACCTATAGAAAGAATAATGCGTACGCCCAACAAAACTAGAAGTTTACCAATGTTGCCTCAAAAAATGATAGATTTAGGTTACAAAACAACTTTTTATTATGGTGGAGATTTAAATTTTGGAAATATGAATACCTATTTACGAAATGCGGGTATTACCAATTTTGTAGATGGAAGTGCATTTGACACCAAAGATTGGAGCTCTAAATGGGGTGCTTACGATGATGTTTTTATGAAACGTTTGGCCAAAGATTTATCAACAACACCAAAAGAACCATTTTTTAATATTGCTTTAACTTTATCTAGCCATGAGCCTTATGATATTAAAGGTGAGTATAAATTTGGGAATAATACTCATGACAATACTTTTAGAAGCGCACATCATTACACAGATAAAACCATTGGTGATTTTGTTGAATTTGCCAAAAAACAACCTTGGTATAAAAACACATTAATTGTAATAATGTCAGATCATGGACACAGTTCTCCAAAACATGATGGCCCTTATTTTTCTCCTAAAAAATTTAGAATTCCTATGCTTTGGTTGGGTGGTGCTTTAAACAAAAAAGGAACCGAAATTCCTGCTATTTCTAGTCAAGTTGATTTTTCTTATTCTCTTTTAGATTTAGTAAATGGCGATAATAAAGATTTTACTTTTAGTAAAAATATCTTTAATACATCTAACAAACAATATGCTCATTATATTTTTAATAAAGGTTATGGAACCATTTCTAAAGACGGTGTTTTTATTTACGATTACATCAGTAAAAAACCAATTCTAGATGATGGTAAAAATACAACTCAACTAGATTCTTTAGGAAAAGCGATTACTCAAAATGCTTATCAAGATTTTCTAAACAGAAAATAGATTAAGCTCCAAATTGCGTTAAATGATGATCTAAATGCTTGTAAAACATAATATTCCATTCTTCTTTAGTTAATTTACCAAAAGAAAGCGATTCTTTACCATCAAAATAATTCTCGCCCAATTCTTGAGTTTTATTGATATAATCTATCAATCTTTTTTTCTCTACAAGAAACTCTTTTTCATCAGAAATAATAAATTGAGGTGCAGTTCTGCTATTTTTAGGATAAGGTTTTGTACCCACAACCGCTTTTTTTACAAAAGCTTTTAGCATCAACTTTACAAAAGCATTTGGTTTAGCGTGTTTGTCTGTATAAACCATTTCGTAAGTTACAGCACAATGAGCTAGCATTTGTGCCGCAGACATTTTACCCCAATTTGGTTGAGTTTTAGGTGATAATTTTTCTATTCTACCAATTACTTCTTCAGTAACACTTTTATCAAAAATATTTTTCATTTTTTATTTTTACTTTGGATTAAAACCTTTAGGAATATATTTCAAAAATAGGTTAGAAATTTATATCTCTACTTGCCATATGACAAGAAATGAATTATAAAATTTCTTTTCTAATTCTACTTAAAGAAGTATCTGTAATTCCTAAAAAGGAAGCAATATGTTTTAATGATGCTTTTTGAATTATTTCTGGACGATTTTGAATTAACTCTTTATATCTATCAGAAGCTTTTTCAGTAATCATACTTAAAGTTCTTTCTTTTAAACTAAAAAAGTTGCGAACCAAATGAGCTCTTCCCCATTCTCTGTATGCTTTGTACAAATTAAAATCTTGATTAAATGTTTCTATTTTTTTAATCCATAACTCACAATTTTCTACAGCTTGTACATATTCTTTGGTAGGTATTTGCATAAAAAAAGAGTTCTCTTCTAATATTAAAGCCTCTTTACCATAAAAATTTGTGGTTACTTCATTACCATTAAAATCAATTACAAAAGAGCGTAAAAAACCATTAATTACAAGGTAATAACCTTTTACAATTGTTCCTTTTTTAAACAAAAAATCGCCTTTTTTTAAAGTCATTTTTTCGTAACCTTTTACTATATTATTTAATTCTTCTTTAGTTAAACCAATATTTCCTAATTCTTTTATTAGAATATTTTTATCGTTCATCTAATGCAAAATTTTAAATAACAATTCTTTTAAAATATCTCCTTGAGTTTGATTTGCGCCAACTCCTTTGCTCTTAACATCTGCATCTCTTAAAAAAGCTATAACTTGTGCCACTTTTCGCATTGGATAATTTCTAGCTGCTAAAAAATAATCGTCAATAAAATAAAAACCAACTCCTAATGCTTTAGAAACTGCACTTTTAGATTTGTCTTGCAAACCATGAAAAAGCAACAATTTTGTAAAAAAATTATTCAGTAAAGAAATGGTCATTACTGTTGGATTGTTTTTCGGATTTACCACAAAATAATTGATAATTCTATTGGCTTTTGCAATGTCTTTAGCACCAATTGCTTTTTGTAATTCGAAATTATTAAAGTCTTTAGAAATACCAATATTTTCTTCTATATGTTTGTCATTAATAATGGTTTCTTTTGGTAAAATTAACATTAACTTACTTAATTCGTTTGATATTTTACTTAAATCTGTACCCAAAAATTCTACCAACATTTGAGCTGCTTTCGGTTCTATTTGATATTTTTTTCCGCTTAAAACTCTACGAATCCAATCTGAAACTTGATTTTCATAAAGCTTTTTGCTTTCAAAAATTAAACCAGATTTTGCAATAGCTTTATGTAGTTTTTTACGTTTATCTAACTTTTTATATTTGTAATTAAGCACTAAAACAGTTGTAGGCTGAGGATTTTGAGCATAAGCCACCAATTTTTCTATAGTTCTACTTAAATCTTGAGCTTCTTTAACAATAATAACTTGTTTTTCAGCCATCATCGGAAAACGTTTGGCAGCAGAAACAATATCTTCTATAGTTGCATCTCTACCATACATAACCTGCTGATTAAAACCTTTTTCAGATTCGTCTAACACAGTTTCTTCTATATAATCAGAAATCTTATCAATATAATAAGGTTCATCACCCATTAAAAAATAAATGGGTTTTACATTCCCTTTTTTAATATCTGAAACAATGGTTCTAATTTCGTTCATTTTATTACTTTTGATTGATGCAAAAACTCAACCTGCCTACATATAATTTCAAACTCAAAAGTAGCGAAAATAAGACGCTTATTTTTGATAAATTAAGAAAAAAGTATTTTGTATTAACTCCAGAAGAATGGGTTCGTCAGCATTATGTTTCTTTTTTAATTGATAAAAAAAAATACCCAGTTTCTTTAATTGCATTAGAAAAACAATTAACCATCAATAATCGTAAAAAAAGAACAGACATCTTAGTTTTTAATGCTAATGGTGAACCAGATATTATAGTAGAATGCAAAGCTCCACAAATAAAAATTACCCAAGCTACTTTTGATCAAATTGCGAGATATAACCTAAAGTTAAAAGCAAATTATTTAATTGTTACCAATGGTCTAGAACATTATTATTGCAAAATGGATTTTAAAAACGAAACTTATATTTTTTTAAAAGAAATTCCTGCTTATAATTAAGATAAAATTAGAAGTAAACTAATTTTTTAAATGTAATTTCGCAACCTTGAAAACTGCAATCGTAATATTAAATTGGAATGGACAAAAACTGTTGGAACAGTTTTTACCCTCTATTGTAAATTTTAGTGAAAATGAAGCTGAAATTTACGTGGCAGATAATGCCTCTACAGACAATTCAATTGCATTTGTTAAAGATAATTTTCCGACTGTAAAAATCATAAAAAATGCAGTAAACGGTGGTTATGCCAAAGGTTATAATGACGCTTTACAAAACATTAACGCAGACATTTATTGCTTATTAAATTCTGATGTAGAAGTTACCCAAAACTGGCTCTCTCCTATTTTAGATGTTTTTAAGGCTGATGAAAAAACGGCTATTATACAACCAAAAATTTTAGATTATAAAGACAAATCTAAATTTGAATACGCAGGTGCTGCAGGTGGTTTTATCGATTTATATGGATATCCATATTGTAGAGGACGAGTTTTTAATCACCTAGAAACAGACAAAAATCAGTTTAATGATATTACTGAAATTTTTTGGGCTTCTGGAGCATGTTTATTTATTCGATCTACAATTTATCATAAAATTGGTGGTTTTGACGAAGATTATTTTGCACATCAAGAAGAAATCGATTTGTGTTGGAGAACTCAAAATATTGGTTACCAAGTAAAATATGTTGGTACTTCTTCTGTTTTTCATGTTGGTGGTGCTACTTTGCAAGAATCTAATCCGCATAAAACGTTTTTAAATTTTAGAAATAGCTTATTAAATGTGGTTAAAAACGTGCCTAAAAAATGGTTTTTATTTGTTGTTTTTTCTAGGTTAGTTTTAGATGGAATTGCTGGTGTTAAATTTATTTTTGAGCTAAGACCTATTCATACTTGGGCAATTTTAAAAGCCCATTTTAGTTTTTACAGAAACTTTTTAAAATTCTTAAAAAAACGTAAGCGTTTACAAAAGAAACGAGATTACAATTTGCACACTAGTATTGTTTGGCAATATTTTGTTTTAGGAAAAACTAAATTTAAAAATTTAAAATAATTTAAAGGTTAGAGCACATCTAAACTTCCTTTACCTTCTCTAATAATCTCTGGTTCAGTATGGGTTAAATCTATTATTGTTGATGCGTAATTATCTCCATAACCACCATCAATAACAACATCTACCAAATTTTGCCATTTTTCATAAATCAATTCTGGGTCTGTAGTATATTCTAAAATATCATCATCATCTCTAATAGAAGTAGACACAATTGGGTTGCCTAAACTTGTTACTAAAGCTCTCGCAATATTGTTATCTGGAATACGAATACCTACTGTTTTTCTTTTTTTAAAAGCTCTTGGTAAATTATTACTACCGGGTAAAATAAAAGTATAAGGACCAGGCAATGCTCTTTTTAGCAGTTTAAAAGTTGGTGAATCTATTTGTTTTATATAATCTGATAAATGACTTAAATCGCTACAAACAAAAGAAAAATTAGCCTTTTCTAGTTTTACACCTTTTATTTTTGCTATTTTTTCTAAGGCTTTTGTGTTGGTAATATCGCAACCTAAACCATAGACTGTATCTGTAGGATAGATGATTAACCCTCCTTTTTTAAGAATATCGATAACCTTATCAATTGCTTTTTGATTTGGGTTTTCATTATATATTTTAATGAATTCTGCCATAAGATAAAAGTACAAAAAAACTCAACTTAATACTAAGTTGAGCTCTATTTTTATGGAAGTAATTCTTTTTTTATGATTTATCAACCAACCTAAAACCTTCTCCATGGATATTTAAAATTTCAACATTTTCGTCTTCTTTTAAATACTTACGTAATTTAGCTATGTAAACATCCATACTTCTAGACGTAAAATAATTATCGTCTCTCCAAATTTTGGTAAGGGCTAATTCTCTTGGCATTAAATCATTTTTATGTATGGCCAACATTCTTAACAATTTACTTTCTTTTGGCGATAATTTACTAGGTTCGCCATCTTTACCAATTGATAAGTGACGCAATTTAGAGTTAAAGAAAAAAGAACCAATTTCAAACTCAAATTGTTCTGATTCAGCAGATTTATCTGTTTCTTTACGTTGTAAAATTGCTTTAATTTTGTGCAATAAAACTTCTGAATCGAAAGGTTTATTTAAATAATCATCTGCACCAACTGCATAACCTTTTAAAACATCTTCTTTTAATGTTTTTGCGGTTAAGAAAATAATTGGCACTTCTTTGTTTGTTGCTCTAATGTCTTGTGCTAAAGAAAAACCGTCTTTACGAGGCATCATTACATCTAAAATACACAGATCGAAATCGCTATTTTTAAACATAATTAATCCTTCTATACCGTCTTTAGCATGTGTAACGTTATAATCATTTAACGCTAAATAATCTTTTAAGACTGTTCCGAAATTTGGATCATCTTCGACTAATAAAATCTTTTTACTTCCCATTTTTAAACTTTTAAATTAAAGGTAATTTCACTGTAAATATGCTTCCTTTTCCTTTTTCACTTTCAACAAACACTGTTCCATGATGTTTATCTACAATTTCTTTAACATAGGCTAAGCCTAAACCATGACCTTTTACATCATGGACATTTCCTTTTTGTTCTCTATAGAATTTATCAAAAACGTGTTTTTGCACGTTTTTTGCCATTCCTATACCTTGATCTTTTATTTTTACAATAAAAAACTTATTGGTGCTTTCTGTATATACGTCTATAATTGGAGCTCCTTCTGTGTATTTAATTCCATTTTCTAAAATGTTTACAAATACATTGGTTAAATGAAACTCGTTTCCTGAAATTTCTGATATAATTGCCTCAAAATGAGTTTTTATCGTTCCATTTCTATCATTTATTAATAAACTTACATGATTAATAGCATCGTCTATTACATCATGAATATCGATAACGCTTTTGCTAATGTCTAATTGGTTTTTTTCTAATCTAGAAATACGTAAAACATTTTCTACTTGCGTATGCATTCTTTTATTTTCGTCTCTAATCATATTAATATAACGCAAAACTTTTTCGTTATCACTAATAATTTTAGGATTTTTAATAGAATCTAAAGCCAAGTTAATCGTTGCAATTGGCGTTTTAAATTCGTGTGTCATGTTATTAATAAAATCCGTTTTAATTTCTGATATTTTTTTCTGTTTTGTTAATTGGTATAAAGAACTTGAAAACGCAATAATGATAATAAATATAAAAAATAAAGACAACAATAAAATATTAGAAATACCCGATAATATATGTTTGTTTTTTGATGGAAAAGTTACATATAACAGATATTCAGGGTTACCCTCTCCGTCCTTAATTAATGGATATTTAATACTATTTTGTTTGTTAATTGTATAATAACCCGATTTTAGTTTTGTGGCTAATTCATCATTACTATACACTCCATATTTAAAGTCTAAATTAATATTACGTTTGTTTAATTCATCTTTAATTGTTGCATTTAATTCTTTATTACTTATTCTTTTGTGTATTGGTTTTGTTTTGTTTATGTTTCTAAAAACCTCTTCAAATTCACTTTTTTCTATACTTCTTAATCGAGAGGTAAATGAATATCTTTTTTCATCTACAGAAGAAAAAAGGTTATCTGGTCCTTTTATTAATTTTGATTGAAAAAAATCGTTTTTACCTGTTATTCTTTTTACAATTATACTATCATTATCTAAAAAATCTGTAGGCATTTTAAAATTTTCTTCTAAAATTGTACCTCCATAAGTAAACTTTTCTTTGGTGGTCGTATCAATTTCTTGAAACAGAAAATTCTTAATTTGTGCTTCATCTGCCATCACCGAATTTTCTAAAATACCTTCGTATTTCTTTTCTAAAAAAGCTCGCTCTTTTTCATTAATTCTTTCAGCTACTCTACCTAAGGAAATCTTAACGTCGTTCTTAAATTGTTCTCTTTTACTATCTACAGCATTGTTTATCCAATACAGCTGAACAGCAATAATTCCAATCAAAGAAATGCTCATTAAAATTACGATAAGAACAAACATTTTTTTGCCCATAAATCAAAGTTAAGCCAATAAAAAATTGCATTTCGCGTTTTTAACGTTGATTAACAAAAAAAATAGAAATTTAAGACTAATTTAACAATAACATTAAATTTAAATAAAGCTTTTAGAATTTTTCTGTTAAAATATGATGGATTTTGTGCACTTGATTTTGAGTTTCATCAAGAGAATTATTAAAAATAATATAATTAGATTGATGCATTTTTTTTTCATCATTCCATTGATTTTTCATCCTATTTAAAACCTCTTGTCTAGAGCAAGAATCTCTAGAAATAACTCGATTAATTTTAGTTTCTAAATCTGCATAAACTGTAATAATTACATCACACTTTAAATGACTTTTACTTTCAAATAAAATGGCATTCTCATAAATAATATAGTCTTTTTCTATATTTTGTTTGATAAATTCTTGAAAATGATTTTTTACTTCTGGATGCACAATTGCATTAAGCTCAGATAATTTTTGTTTATTTTTAAAAACAATATCTGCAATGTATTTTCTATTTAAAGTAGCATCATCTATATAAGCATCTTTACCAAAAGTAGCTGTTATTTTTTGTTTGATGATTTTTGATGCGTTCATCAATTTTTTAGCTTCTACATCTGTCACATATATAGCCACATTTTTATAAGCAGCAAAAAAGTTTGCAACTGTAGTTTTACCACTACCAATACCACCTGTTAAACCAACTATTATCATTTATTTCTGAATTAAAAAATCAATTTTTGAAGGTGTAATTTTAATACTCTTTAAAAAATCTGGTTTTGCAATTACTTTTGGTATTAAATACCCTAAATTATTTTTTTCTGATAAAGCATAATCGCATTCAATAACAAAAGATGAAGCTGAAACTTTTGTAAAATTAGATAAAGCAACTACAAAAACAACTTCAATATTTTCTGTAAGTGTGGTTAAATTAACAGATTCTGGCAAGTTTTTAATGATAAAAGGTACTTGTAATGTGCCTTCTGTAAACTTATCAACTTTTCCAGAAATGGTAACTTTTTTTTGCTTAAATTTTAAGTTTTGTTGTTTAACAGGTTTAATAATACTGACTTCTTTATTAAAATCTGACTTTACATCTTTTAAAACCAACTTAGTTAAATTTAAATGGCTTATTTCTTTAATTTGAGATTCTGGTCCGGAAATTACAATAGAATCTGGATGATAATTTATTTCGCCTAAAAGATCGTAACCAATATGATAATCGATTTCTAAATCGGGTTTTAGAGCTACTTTTTTAGAAGCCAAAACTCCTAAATTTAGATAAATGGTATCTTGAATAATTTCTTGCAATTGAACACCAGAAATTAATTGCTTTTGAATTTTTAAGGCCTGATTTCTAGGTAAAAAATAATATTTTGAAGTATTTTTCTTATTCAATTTAGAGGCCTCTAACCGAATTTTTTTATTGCTAATTTTAGACCTTAATATTTTAAAACCAGATGCTTTTACAGCAATATCTATTTGTTTAATTGGTGTTTCTTGTAGCAATTTATCTTGCGCAATATTTGTATAATCTACTGCATAAGTTATTACAGAAGTATATTCTTTAGAAAATGTAATTAATAACCATATTACAGAAGATATGATTAAAAAACTAATAAATGTTTTCGGTATTTTCTTTGAAGATTTCACCCAGATTTTAAATTTATTGCAATCTACTGAAAAAGCTTGTAAACAAAAAAATGAGCTTAATCTAAATCTAGAAAAAGCTCATTAAATATTTTTTGTTAAAAAAATTACTTTTTTGCTGGTGCTGAGTATTTTTTACTCATTTCCATAGAAATTGCAGAACGTTCAAATTTAATTTTTCCTGCTCCAGTTTCTAAAGTAATGGTGTTGTCTGTAGCGTTAATTTCTACAATTTTACCGTGAATACCACTTGTGGTAATTACTTTAGCTCCTTTTTTTATTTCAGCCTGAAAAGCCTTTTCTTTTTTCTGACGGCTAATTTGTGGTCTTAAAATAAAAAGATATAATACTAAAATCATTGCCGCAAATGGCAACATACTTGCTAAGGTTCCTGAATCCATTATAAAAATTAAATTATGATTTTGCTTTTGGTGTTACCATACCTTTAAGAGTTAAAATTTCTCTTCCAGTTTCGGTATTGGTAATTAAAGTAATGTTTTTTTGTTGTCTGTTTCTTTTTCCACTTGTATTAAATCTTACCTGAATGTCTTCAGTTTCTCCTGGTTTAATAGGTTTTTTAGGCCAAACAGGTACTGTACAACCACAAGTAACTTTAGCATCAGTAATAATTAAATCTGTTTTACCAGAATTTGTTACTTTAAAAACTGTTTCTACAATTTCGCCTTCGTTTACAGTTCCGAAATCAAATTCTTTGTTTTCGAAAGCAATTGAAGCTGCTCCTTTTTTAATAGCTACATCTCTAGACTTTGCTACTTCTAAATTTTCTTTGTTAATTTTTGCAGCTGCTTTTTCTTTTCCACAAGAAACGAATAAAGTGGTAGAAAGTATAAAAGCGAATAATATTGTTATTTTTCTCATAATTCTATAATTTGTGTAAAAATAATAAAAATTGTCTAAAATGATGAGCTTATAGCAAACCCCTACCTATTTTAACAATTCTTTTATCTTTCATAAACTCTTTCGATATTTTATCTAAAACTCCGTTTATAAAGTAACTACTTTTTGATGTTGAGTAATCTTTGGCAACTTCTATATACTCATTAATAGTAACTCTTACTGGTATAGACGGAAAATTAAGAAACTCGGTCATTGCCATTTTTATTAAAATCATATCTATATCTGCAATTCTATCAGTTTCCCAATTAGGAGTTTTTGCAGTAATATCTTCTTCGTAAGTTTTGTGTTTTAAAACTGTTTTTTTAAACAAATTAGACACAAATTCTTCATCATCTTTATCTTTGTATAATCTACTTAAAATAAAGGTTTTATCTGGCTTACATTTGCTTAACGTTTTTACTATCCAAGTATTTACAAAAGGAATATCATCTACCCAAGAAATCATTTTATCTTCGTAATATTCAGATAACTTTTCGTTTGGTGCTATAATTTCTTTAAAAAAATCGATTACAAATGCTTTATCAACCTTAAAAGAATCTTCTGTGGTGTTTATGTATTTTTTGTACAAATCGCTTTTTTGCAATTCATCAAAAATAATTTTCACATACTCATCATCTAACTCCCAATTATCTAGCTTATTTAGTTCTACATAACCTTCTAAACTGATGCTTTCTGCAAGTTGATTAATCAGCTTATTGTCAATAAATTTAGTGTTGGGTTTTAAATCTTCTTTAGTGGCAAGAATTTTCTTTTTAGATAGCGCTATTTTTTTAGCTGCTAATTTTTGTACTTCAATTATTAATTGAAAATTTAAAACGTACAAATCGTACATTTTTAAAATACTGTGTTTTAAAAACTTTTCTTCTCTAATAATATCATCATTATGAGATTGTTGTATAGCATACACAGATTGCATTACTTTAACTCGAATATGTCTTCTGTTAATCATTGTAAAGAACTTAAATCGCTTTTTAATTTGCTTTGCAAAAATAGTATTAATTTAGTTTCTCAACATCACTTTTTTAATTCTTTTTTAAGAAAATATATCTTTCTGAAACTCGTATCTTCGTGCTCAATATTTTAACTCAATTCTCTTTTGAAAGCATTACAATATTTAAACAAATATTTTTCTAAATACAAATGGCGAATTTTAGCAGGATTGTTAATAACAGTCTTATCTAAACTACTTGCGCTACAAGTTCCAAGAATTATTAAAGAATCTTTTAATATTGTAGAAGATTATAAAAACGGAGCTGTTACAGATTTAGCCATTGTTAAAGACGAACTTTTAAAAAACGTACTTATTATAGTAGGTGTTGCTCTATTAAGTGGTTTTTTCACTTTTTTAATGAGGCAAACAATTATTGTAACTTCTCGATTAATTGAGTTCGATTTAAAAAACGAAATCTTTCAGCAATATCAAAAGCTATCACTTAATTTCTATAAAAAAAATAGAACTGGTGATTTAATGAACAGAATTAGCGAAGATGTTGGTAAAGTAAGAATGTATGTTGGCCCAGCTGTTATGTATACCATGAATATGCTAGTGCTTTTTGCAGTAGGTTTTACACAAATGGCAAGAGTAGATTTAAAACTTACATTGTATACTTTAATTCCTTTTCCTTTATTATCAATTTCTATCTTTATTTTAAGTAGAGTTATTCATAAAAGAAGTACAATTGTTCAGCAATATTTATCAAAATTAACCACTTTTAATCAAGAGTTTTTTTCAGGGATAAATGTGGTAAAATCTTACGGAATTGAATCTTCCATAATTAAAGATTTTGATACCATTTCAGATTTAAGCAAAGAGAAAAACATCAACCTACAAAAAGCAAATGCATTGTTTTTTCCTTTAATGATTTTATTAATCGGAATGAGCAACTTAATTGTAATTTATGTTGGTGGAAATCAATATATAAATGGCGAAATAAAATCTGGAGTTATCATAGAATTTATCATGTACGTAAACATTTTAACTTGGCCAGTGGCAGTTGTGGGTTGGGTTACATCTATGGTACAACAGGCAGAAGCATCGCAAGCCAGAATTAATGAGTTTTTAGATCAAGTGCCAGAAATTAAAAACGAAAGTAAAACACCTACAGAAATTTACGGAAAAGTTACGTTTAAAAATGTTACTTTTACTTATGATGACACTAATATTACTGCTTTAAAAAACATCAATTTTACTGTAAACCCTGGTGAAACTTTAGCTATTTTAGGGAAAACTGGTTCTGGTAAATCTACAATTATAGAACTCATTTCTAGATTGTATGATACCAAACAAGGCACAGTTTTGTTAGATGACAAACCAATAAAAGAAGCCAATTTAAACGATGTTAGAAATCAGATTGGTTTTGTACCTCAAGATCCTTTTTTGTTTTCTGATACAATTGGTAATAATATTAAGTTTGGTAAAGAAGATGCAACAGAAAATGAAATTATACAAGCTGCAAAAAATGCTGTAATTCATAGTAATATTGCCGATTTTACAAACGGGTATAACACCATTTTAGGAGAACGTGGTGTAACTCTTTCTGGCGGACAAAAACAACGTGTTTCTATTGCAAGAGCAATTATTAAAAATCCTAAAATTTTAATTTTTGATGATTGCTTATCAGCCGTAGATACAGAAACCGAAGAAAAAATACTTTCTAATTTAGAAAAAGTATCTAAAAATAAAACCACATTTATTATCAGTCACAGAGTTTCATCAGCAAAAAATGCAGATAAAATAATTGTTTTAGATGATGGTAAAATTACACAACAAGGAACTCACAATCAACTAATAACTAAAGAAGGTTACTACAAAGATTTGTACGATCAACAACTTTTAGAAAAAGAATTTTAATGTTTAACATTGCTACCTAAATTATTTTATTAGATTTGTACACATAACAAACAAAAATAACTACTATTTAAAAAGATTATGGCAGAGAGAGTTGAACAGGAGGAAATTTTTTCGCAAGTACTAAGAGCAGGAAGAAGAACCTATTTTTTTGATGTAAGAGCTACAAAAGCAGACGATTATTATTTAACTGTTACAGAAAGTAAAAAATTTACGCATGATGATGGATCTTTCCACTATCAAAAACATAAAATTTATTTATATAAAGAAGATTTTTCTGATTTTCATGAAATGCTAAAAAAAGCAACAGATTATATTATTGCAGAAAAAGGTAATGAGGTAATTAGCGAACGTCATCAAAAAGACTTTAAAAAAGAAGATAGTTTTACAGAAGAACCAAAATCTGCACAGAGTTTTACAGATGTTTCTTTTGATGACATTTAACAGTTTCTACTTGTTTTTAAATTAGTTTTTTTGATAAATTAGTTTACTCAGAATATAAATTTAACAATATAGTATATAATTCAAATTCAATTTACACGTTTCAAAAAACTGTAAGCAATTATGCTTGCAGTTTTTTTATAAAACTTTTTTAATGGTTTTACTTTTTAAAACTGTTTCTTGCCACTCATTTTTAGCAATACTATCTTTAGTAATACCACCACCAACATAAATAATAGCAGTATTATTTTTTATCTGCATGCATCTTAAATTTACAAAAAGCGACGATTTTTTATTGATATTTAGTTCACCCAAAAAACCAGTGTAAAAACTTCTATCATAATTTTCGTTTTCTAAAATAAAATCTTTCGCCAAATTTCTAGGCAAACCACAAACTGCAGGTGTTGGATGTAATGCTCTGATTAATGATTTTAAGTCAGATTTTTCACTAAGTTTCCCTTCTACTTTGGTTCTTAAATGCAGTAAATTACCTGCTTTTATAGTTTCTGTTTTATCAATTTTTAATTTTGATGAAATTGTATGCAATTGATGTTCTATAAAATCGGTAACCAATTGTTGTTCTTCTAATTCTTTGCTTTTCCAAACAGGCTTTTCTTGTTCATTATCAACCTGAGTACCAGCTAAAGACATGGTTTTAAAAACATCATTTTCGATATTTAAAAGCGTTTCTGGTGTTGCACCAAACCACAAACCAACTTTTGGATGATACCAACAATACACAAAAGCATTTTTATAATTTTGTAGTAATTTTTTATAAATATCAATCAAACTAAATTGATCCATTTTTACAAATTCATTTCTAGAAATTACAATCTTCTTTAAATCGCTAGTTTCTATTTTTGAAATGGTTTTTTCAACCAAATTGATGTGTTTTTCTTTCTCAGTTTCATCCACCAAAAAAGTTTTCTCAAGAGCAGCGTCATCAAATTTTAAGTTGATGGTTTCTTGGAATTCTTCAGATTTTTCAGTTGGAAATAACAGGGCTTTTTTATCGGCATTAAAAGGCGCAAAAACAAAACCAGATTCTTTAAAACTTGTGGTATAAATTAGCGCATCATTTGGCCTAAAAAAACCAGAAATAGTATTTTTATTTGGTTTTCTATAAATT
>QGCY01000143.1_pt1 | contig 14962 bp, 15 predicted proteins | sample 4708041 | NCBI WGS metagenome assembly QGCY01 (sample SAMN08941164, study PRJNA450518) | Sediment metagenome, whole genome shotgun sequencing project. | biome: grassland soil; feature: grassland; material: soil; isolation source: soil 14 days enrichment with methanethiol and mixed carbon source ... | reverse complement strand
CGTGAACTCGTCGCGATCATGCTGAACTCCGAGCTTCATACCAATCACTCCAAGCTGGAAGCCTTCCTCGTCATTTATGAAGAGCTTCTGGCCAATCTAAAAGATGTCTCGATCGAGCATAAATATAGAAAATCAGGTGAGATCGTACGAAGTGCCCCAGCTCTGGATCGCTATATTTTCGACGGCAACACCGACAAGCTAGACATTCTAGGGCAACGCTTGGCCGAAGATGTAATCGGCTTTTACTCTCACGTTCAGACCAACCCGGCCTTTAACAATCTGGAGCCTGAAATGGAGCACGCTGAAGCCATCCAAACCGTCGAGAATGTAATTAAAAACGCCAAGGATCTACGCAATCAACTAGAATCCCTGATCCGTGATTTCGAAGAAAGCGGCTTCCAGTCCGCCAATCTGATTTTCTCAAACTAAAACAGAGATGTCTGGCCACCATCCGTCTTTTTAGATGGCTTTTTAGATTTGTGCTTGGGTTTTTCTGCCGTAACAGGTTGGTCGACGGCCTTCCCCACGCTAACGGATACTTTATCAGCACCGTAAAATTCAACTTCGGCAGATTGCTGCGCCCTTAAATCCTGACCACGGGAAATTAAAGCTCCATCCGCATTGCGAACCACGGCATACCCCCGCTTCAGCACATTTTGAAAAGAATAAGCTTCCAGCATTTTATCCATATGCTCTAACCGTAAGGCTGGCTTTTCCAGATATTTAGCACCGGCTTGCGCCAATCGTTCCCCAAGGCGGGTAACCGTTTCTGACTTATAAGCCAAGACATCCCGTGGATGACGAAGCTGATGCCCGACTTGTGAATATGCTTTATCTTTCTGCGCGATAATACGCAGCATTTTATTTTGTAGCGCCTCACCAGCATAATCCAGTGCCTGCGATTTAACCTCTAACAATCGCGCCGGATCGCTTAAACGCGCCACTACATTGCCAAAATGCTGGGAGCATTGCTCAAACTGGCGCTGTACAGCGCCCAGCAATCGGCTCTGTGCCTCCATCAACCCTGCCAATAGCTCACGACGCACCGGCACACAAAGCTCCGCCGCCGCCGTAGGGGTTGGTGCCCGTAAATCTGATGCATAGTCAATCAAGGTGGTATCGGTTTCATGCCCCACGGCAGAAACAACGGGAATAGAACACTCAAACACAGCCCGTACCACAGTCTCTTCATTAAAGGCCATTAAATCTTCCAACGACCCGCCACCACGCGCAACAATAATGACATCGGGTTGCGGTAAGCCATGGTCGGACACATGTTGCAAGCCTTCGATTCCGCGGACAATTTCATCGGCCGCGCCATCACCTTGCACCTTAGCCGGCCACAGCAATACATGCACCGGGAAACGATCACGCAGACGATGCAAAATATCTCGAATCACCGCACCGGTCGGTGACGTCACCACACCGATCACCTGCGGCATCATCGGCAATGGCTTTTTATGCTCCGGATCAAATAAGCCTTCAGCGGCAAGCTTTTGCTTGCGTTGTTCCAGCATCTTTAAAAGCGCGCCTTCACCGGCTAGTTCCATCGTTTCAATAATCAACTGATAATTCGAGCGCTGCGGATAAGTCGAAAGACGACCCGTACAGATAACTTCCAGCCCTTCTTCCGGGCGCAAAGATAATTTGCTCATCACGCCTTTCCAGCACACAGCATCAATCACCGCTTGATCATCTTTCAACGAAGAATACATATGACCGGACGCGGCAATCGACACGCGCGAAAGCTCACCACGCACCCGGACGCGGCCATAGGTTTCCTCGACTGTGCGCTTGAGCGATAAAGCAAGCTCACCCACAGAAAATTCAGGAACATTCGATGCAATTACACTGGGTTCTGTCATGATCACGTGATATAATGGCCGATCATGAGCCACTTGACAATAAAAAGCCTATCTTCTTCTTCCTTTCCCGACGAACAACCTTTCATCAAGGAAATTTGTGCACGCTATCCCTTGGCTCATGCCCTACAAGTCAAAGCAAAAAAACTATCCAGCGAATGGATTACCCAAATCCGGAAAAATGATTCCAATTTGGGTACCATCGAAAAATTGCTGCGCCAATTCCCGTTAAACAGCGCCGAAGGCAATGCCTTAATGAATCTGGCCGAAGCCTTGCTACGCATTCCTGATGCCGCCACATCCAATGCAATTATCCAAGACAAAATTGCCGAAAACACATGGGAAAGCGCCAGCGACAAAAAAACATTTGAAACACAAAGCGCCCTGACCGGCCTAATCATCGGGCAAAAAACCCTCAGCAATAAAGCCACATCTTTTATTGCTAAACCAATTATTCGTAGCTCCGTTTCTCATTATATCAAAAAGCTCAGCAATCAATTCGTACTGGGTGAAAATATTGATGACGCATTCATCCGCGCAGCCCCCTATCACAAAAAAGGCTATCGCTTATCTTACGATATGCTGGGCGAAGGGGCGCGCACAAAAACCGATTCCGAACATTATTTCAACGCCTATAAATCGGCGCTCCACGCCATTGGCCGACGCAATCATGCCGGCAACCCAAAGAATCATTCAGTTCGCGATGTCCCCGGCATTTCAGTCAAACTATCCGCCTTGCATCCTCGTTATCATGTTGCACAAAAAGATCGTTGCATCCCTGAGATCAGTGAAAAATTACTGGAGCTTGCGAGCTTAGCTGCAAAATACAATATAGCCCTGACAGTCGATGCCGAAGAAACAGAGCGCCTAACCCTTTCCTTGCAAATCATCGAAGAAACCCTCAGCCAAGGGGAATTTGGCACATGGGAAGGCTTTGGCCTAGCCGTACAAGCCTATCAAAAACGTGCTTTATCCGTGATTGATTGGGCGCAGCAAAAATCCGAACTATACCGACAAAAGCTGCAAATCAGGCTTGTCAAAGGCGCCTATTGGGATCGTGAAATTAAACATGCCCAAGCCAAGGGTCTCAGCTATTTTCCGGTTTTCACTCGCAAATACCATACCGACATTAACTATATTGCCTGCGCACAAAAACTGTTTGAGCATAAATCGCATCTCTATCCGATGTTTGCTACCCATAACGCCCACACACTAGCAGTCGTGTTACAGCTAGCCGTCGCCAATGACAGCAATAACTTTGAATTTCAGCGCCTGCATGGCATGGGTGGCGCTTTATATGACACCATGCTGGCACAGCTTCCGGATTGTCGGGTTAGTATCTACGCCCCCGTCGGTCCACGCAAAGACTTGCTCCCCTATCTGGTGCGCCGCCTATTGGAAAATGGTGCAAACTCATCCTTCATCAATCAGTTGCTGGATGAAACCAAACACCCTGATACCCTCAGCACCGATCCGTATGAAAAAGCAGCACACCATGATTTTGCCGCCCACCCAAAAATAGCTTTAGGGCCAGACCTCTACCGGGATGAATTCAAACAAAATCCACGTCAAAATTCATTGGGCATCGATCTGGAGGATGAAGCGCTCCTCAACACATTACAAGAAACTTTAACAAGCTATGCTGATAAACGCTGGAGCGCGGCCAACCTGATTGCAGGCAAGCGCACCCAAGGATTTACCCGGCTTGATAGCTTTTCCCCAGCTCACAAAAACACCAAAATCGGTTCACACACACAAAGCATTGAAAGTGACATTGATCGCAGCATCATCGAAGCACAAAAAGCCTTTAAAAAATGGAACAGCACAAAACCATCTGAACGCGCAAAAACACTGCATAAGGCTGCAGCAATTTTTGAGAAAAATGCATCGGAGCTCATGGCTCTCCTCATCACCGAAGCCGGAAAAACCATGGCCGATGCACATGACGAAATCCGCGAAGCTGTTGATTTCTTGCGCTATTACGCAGGCCAACTCACCAAAGATAACCCGGATCAAGCCATCACATTACCCGGCCCGGCAGGTGAAAAGAATGAATATCGCCGCACAGGCCGCGGCGTCTTTGCTTGCATATCGCCTTGGAACTTCCCGCTCGCCATCTTTACCGGCCAAATTGCCGCAGCCCTTGCCGCCGGAAATAGTGTCATTGCAAAACCTGCCGAACAAACGCCTTTAATCGCCGATCTTGCCGTAAAGCTATTGCAACAAAGCGGCATCCCCAAAGGCGCCTTAAACCTGATCATTGGCGCAGGCGACATTGGCGATAAACTGGTGAACCATCCGGAAATCGCGGGCGTTGCCTTCACCGGATCCGGCGAAGCCGCGCGCAGCATTAATCAATCTCTTGCCAGCCGCACAAATGGAATTATACCGCTCATCGCTGAAACCGGCGGCCTGAATGCAATGATTGCAGATAGCTCCGCCCTGTTGGAACAAGTCGTCGATGACGTAGTGCGCAGCGCCTTTGGCTCAGCGGGGCAGCGATGCTCTGCCCTTCGGGTGCTATGCGTACAAGACGACATTGCCCCTGCCCTGATCCGCCTTTTAGGGGGCGCCATCCGCCAATTAAAAATCGGCCCTTCAGAAAACATCGATACCGATATCGGCCCGATCATTGATGACGAAGCCCTGAATGCCTTAAAACTGCATCGCCAAAAACTGGATGGCTATGCCTCGCTTCTGGCGGAAACACCTCTGGACCCAGCCCTTGAAAAAGAAGGGCATTACTTTGCGCCTTGCTTATATGAGCTTCCAGATCTGCACGCCATTAATCACGAAACTTTTGGCCCCATTTTGCACCTGGTCCGGTATAAGCGCCGCGAACTTGATGACATCCTTGAGCAAATCAACGCCAAAGGCTACGGTCTAACTCTTGGCATCCATAGCCGTGTGGAAAGCTTTATCGACAAAATCACCCAACAAGCCCGCGTTGGAAATCTCTACGTTAATCGCTCAATGATTGGCGCCGTGGTCGGCAGCCAACCCTTCGGCGGCATGGGGCTTTCCGGCACCGGCCCCAAAGCAGGCGGCCCTGATTACCTCAAAGCCTTTATGAGCGAGCAAGTCATATCCACCGACATCACCGCCACTGGCGGCAACGCAAGTCTTGTATCACTGGAAGATTAGGCTATACTGCCGCCGTTTAAAGAACACCCCTTCTTTCCAAATCGAAAGTGCCCAAGGCACGTGGCAGGGAAAGATAAAAAGGAAAACACATGAATATCTTACTCATCGGCTCTGGCGGCCGCGAACATGCCCTGGCTTGGAAACTGAAACAATCCCCCAAATGCACAAAACTATACTGCGCCCCGGGCAATGCAGGCATCGCACAAGAAGCTGAAATCGTCAATATCAGTGTTGATCAAATCGATGCGTTGGTTGAATTCACCTTAAACAACGCGATTGATTTCGTTGTTGTCGGCCCCGAAGCTCCACTGGTAGATGGCTTGGCCGATAAGCTACGCGCCCAAGATATTCCGGTCTTCGGCCCATCACAAGACGCCGCGCAATTAGAAGGCTCAAAAGGCTTTATGAAAGACCTTTGCAAGGAATTTTCGATCCCTACCGCGGCCTATGAACGCTTTACCGATATCGACGCCGCCATTGCCTTTATCCAAAAAACCGGCGCACCCATCGTCGTAAAGGCAGACGGCCTTGCCGCCGGTAAAGGAGTCATTGTCGCCATGAGCGAATCCGAAGCCATCGAAGCAGTCAAAGACATGCTCTCCGGCAATAGTTTTGGCGCATCGGGAAGCTCCGTCGTAATCGAAGAATTCATGGAAGGCGAAGAACTTAGCTTCTTTGCCCTGACCGACGGCGAAGCAATCCTACCGCTGACCTCAGCCCAAGATCACAAACGTGTTTTTGATGGCGACAAAGGCCCTAACACAGGCGGCATGGGGGCTTATTCGCCCGGCAACCTGATTAATGACGAGCTGGAAGAACGCATCTTAACCCAAATCATCCAGCCAACCGTTGACGGGCTAAAGCAACGCGGCACCCCTTATAGCGGCGTTTTATATGCAGGCCTGATGATCAAAGACAATCAACCCAAGCTGATTGAATATAACGCCCGCTTTGGCGATCCGGAATGTCAGGCCATCATGATGCGTCTCGAAACCGATCTGGTTGATCTCTTACTAGCCACAGCGCAAAGTAAATTGGCTACCTTTGGCCAAGCAAGCTGGTCAAGCGACATTGCCATGTGCGTTGTAATGGCTGCGCAGGGCTACCCCGGCGCTTATGAGAAAAATACCGCCATCAACGGCCTTGAAGATGCCAACAAAACCCAAGACACCGTTGTCTTCCACGCTGGCACCGCCGAAAAAGATGGTAAAATCGTCAGCATCGGCGGCCGCGTATTAGGTGTGACATCGACTGGGGCCGATATCCATGCCGCCCGCGATAAAGCTTACAGTGCCGTTGATAAAATCAACTGGCCGCAAGGGTTCTGCCGCAGGGATATTGGCTGGCGTGCGCTATAGATACATCGTCCCATCAATAACGGTGATCGCAGGACCGCTAACAAACAGGCGGTCCCCCTGAATATGCAGCCCCAACGCCCCACCACGATGTGATGCCTGATAAGCACAAAGCTCGACTTTGCCCAAACGCTGCGCCCAATAAGGCGCCAACGTACAATGAGCAGACCCCGTCACGGGATCTTCGGTAATGCCGTCATCGGCACAGAAAAAACGGGAAATAAAGTCGTAATCAGAAACATCCGAAGGCGCAGTAGCGATGATATACCCCGGATACCTCAGCAACGCATTATAATCAGGATCCATCTGACGAATAGTCTTGGCATCCTCATACACCAACATCAGATCACGGGCCTGATATGCTTCAACAGGCATCTGATCAGATAAAGCCTTTAATGCAAATTCAGGCAGCGTTTGAACATCAACAGGCGCTCCTGCACGCACAGGAAAATCCATACGGTAACCACCACCAACCTTTTCAACGGTTAAAGAACCCGCAACCTTGGTATCAAACGTCACAGAAGTTAAATCAGGCTGAACGATGCTCATCAACACATGCGCCGAAGCCAGCGTCGCATGCCCACATAAATCGATTTCAAATGTAGGTGTAAACCAACGTAATAAAGGATTATCATGCTCCCGCATCAAAGTAAATGCGGTTTCGGATAAATTCATCTCAACAGCAATATTTTGCATCAGCTCATCCGGCAAAGCTTCATCCAACACCATCACCGCGGCAGGATTTCCTTTGAACAGCTCACGCGTAAAAGCATCCACCTGCCAGAATTTTACCGCCTTACCCATCACATCTTTCCTTTGTTATTCCGTTTTTGCGCAAAAAAATCTTTTAAAACCTGCCCACATTCATCGGCTAAAATGCCGTGAGAGACTTGCGGGCGATGATGGCAAGTCGGTTGGTCATAGAATTGACCGCCATGCAAAACACCGCCGCCTTTTTCATCCAGCGCCCCGATATACACATGCCCAATCCGGGCAAAGCTAATCGCCGCCACGCACATCGCACAGGGCTCTAACGTGACATACAAATCACATTCAGGAATACGTTGCGCCCCGGCCTGCTGACAAGCATCTCGAATGGCCACAATCTCGGCATGCGCACTAGGGTCACAATCTTCGCGCGTGCGGTTAGACCCCACGGCGACAATCTCACCGCTTTGCCGGTCAACAATCACCGCCCCAATCGGAACCTCATCCCGATCATAAGCCTTTTTTGCCTCTTCCAGCGCCGCGCGCATTGCTATATGCTCATCCACCATGAGTGAAAGTGTAAAAGATAACGATATAAAAAGCGAGCGCATTGCCAAGAGAATGGCGCGCGCCGGGTTATGCTCAAGGCGTGAAGCTGAGCGTTGGATCGAAAAAGGCCGCGTGCAAGTCAATAGCAAAACCTTAACCAGCGCAGCTTGCACCGTGACCGCGGATGATGAGGTCAAAGTCGACAATAAAATCATCGGCCAGCCCCAAGAAACACGGATGTTTATGCATCACAAAACCACCGGCACCATCACCTCTAACAAAGATGAACAAGGCCGCCCGACAGTTTTTGAACGCCTGCCTGATGCACTGCCCCGCCTCGTCAGTGTAGGCCGGCTTGATATGAACACCGAGGGATTGCTCCTCCTCACCAATGATGGTGAGCTTTCCCGCTATCTAGAACTACCCTCCACCGGATGGAAACGGCGATATCGGGTCCGCGTCCATGGTCGCGTCGATGTAAAAAAACTGGAAAAACTCAAAACGGGGATCACCGTCGAAGGCATTCAATATAAATCGATTATCGCCACCCTTGATGAAGGAGAACAAACCGGAGCGAACTCATGGCTGAATGTGACGCTGACAGAAGGCAAAAACCGTGAAGTCCGCCGCGTGATGGAAGCCCTCGGCTTACAAGTCAGTCGCTTGATCCGTGTATCTTACGGCCCGTTTAACCTTGGCAACCTTCCCAAAGGCGCCATCGAAGAAATCAAACCTTCCATTTTAAAACAACAAATTCCGGGCTTTTTTAAAGGAAGCAAGAAAACTTGAGAATCATTGCTGGCAAATATGGTGGCCGCCATTTGCACCCGCCAATGGATAACAATATCCGCCCAACCGCTGATAAAGTCCGGGGTGCGATATTTAATGCCCTCCTCAGCCGGATTAATCTGGAAAACATTCGCGTGCTAGACCTGTTCAGTGGCACGGGCGCGCTGGGCCTGGAAGCAATCTCACGCGGGGCGGCACATTGCACCTTTATCGATCGAAATCAACAATCACTGAGAATCGGTAAGGAAAACGCAAAATCATTAGAGCTGACAGAAGATGAATATCATTTCCTCTGCGCCGATGCAGCCGGATTAATGATGAATAAAGCCGATCCTTTTGATCTGGTTTTTCTCGACCCGCCCTATCATAAGAATTTAATCTTGCCGGCCTTAGATGGCTTACATCAAGGAAACTGGATTAAACCCGGTGTAATTTTAGTTGCCGAAACTGAAAGCGACCTGAATATCCAAAGCCATATCCCGCCCGCATTCAAAATCATCGGCAGCAAAAAATATGGCGCAGTGCAAATTAGCTATCTGCAATATTCTTAAATCCACCCCATAAAAATAGCACCAAATAAAACCAAGCCCAACACAATGCGGTAAATGGCAAAGATCTTAAAACTCTGCCGGGCCAACCAGCGCATCATCACCGCAATTGCAATCAAGGCCGACACACAAGACAAAATCATGGCAATCGCCACATCCAACGTCAAGTCTAGTGAGTCCGCTTTCAAAACATCCAGCCCCCCCAAAAGCCCCGCGCCACTGATCGCAACAATCGATAGCAACAAACTATAGCGCGCCGCCTCAACACGGCTGTACCCCGCAAACAAAGCCGCACTCATCGTAACACCGGATCGGCTAGTGCCCGGAATCAGGGCCAGCACCTGCGCCAAACCAATCAATATCGCGTCACGAAAACTTAATTCATCAACCGTTTTTTGTTTTTCCAGCACGGCGCCATACGCATCCGCCCACCAAAGCACAACACCAAAAATAATCGTTGCCGTAGCCAAAATCCAAGATTGACGCAGCCACAAAGGATCAAACCAATGCAGCACAAACCCCGCAGCAATCACCGGCACAGACCCCACCAAAATCAACAAGTTCAACCGCGCCCCCTCATGATGCCAACGACCTGAAAGCAATGGGAGAATACCAAAAAACATGCGTGCAACATCACGGCGAAAATATATCAACACAGCCAACAGGGTGCCCACATGAACCGCAATATCAAATAACAAGTCCATGGCCGCACCATCTGGCGTCGAGACCAGCTTATGGAACAAAAGCAAATGCCCGCTGGAGCTAATCGGCAGAAATTCTGTAATCCCTTGAATCAGGGAAAGAAGCAACAAATGAAAAATTGGCATAAAATTATCGACTTATGTTTGATTCTTTCATTAAAACCAGCTAAACATACATAAATAATAATAATTTAGATACATGATTTATGATTCGGTTTTAAAAACTGAAACACATCATAAACCAGGGTTAAAGATTTTTAATGCGAACGCTATACCATCTTTGGGTCCATCCATTTTCTCGTAAAGTCCGCGTGGCGATTGCCGAAAAAGGGCTGGACCTAGACCTGAGAATCGAAAACATCTGGGAACGCCGCACAGAATTTCTTGCGCTTAACCCAGCAGGAGACGTGCCTGTACTCGTAGAAGAAGACGGCACGACACTCGCAAACTCTCAAGTCATCTGCGAATATCTAGAAGAAGTTTATCCAGAAATCAATCTACTAGGAAACGACCCGGTTGAGCGCTCTGAAACCCGTCGCCTGGTTAGCTGGTTCGATGTAAAATTTGATCGTGAAGTCACAACCAATCTGGTTGGCGAAAAGCTGATGAAATCTTTTCTCGATCAAGGCGACCCGCACGGCCCTTCTTTGCGCGCAGGTCATGCCAATATTCATTACCACTTGGATTATATCGGCTTCTTAACCGAAAAACGCACTTGGCTCGCCGGGGAACAATTCTCATTGGCTGATATTGCAGCCGCTTCGCATTTGTCTTGTGTTGACTATCTAGGCGATGTGCCATGGGAAGAGCACCCAGCTGCCCGTGAATGGTACCAAAAAGCCGTCAGCCGCCCAAGCTTCCGCCCTGTGCTGGAAGACCGTGTCCCTGGTTTCGCTCCGGCATATAACGGCCTTAAAGCCGTTTCCTAGGGTCTCCCCCCTTTTAACAAAGAAAGAGACTCCAGCAATGCCCAATCAGCCCCTTAAACTATTTTGTTTTGGCTATGGCTATTGTTGTGACTATCTAGGTCATGCGCTATCACAACTCCCCCGTGAATGGGAGATCTCCGGCACCACCCGCGATTCTGAGCGCCGCAGCACCCTAAACGAACGTGGTGTCAAAGCCCACCTATTCGACCGCCAGCATCCTTTAGTTGACCCTGATTTTCTCTTATCCGAAACCACACACCTATTAATTTCCACGCCACCCGATGATGATGGTGACCCCAGCTTTCTGATCCATGGTCAAGATATTGCCAAGCTTAAAAACCTGCAATGGGTCGGCTATATATCAACCACTGGCGTTTATGGTGACCGAGATGGGCGCCATACCGATGAAACAACCGAAACCAATCCAACTTCCCGTCGTGGTTCGCGCCGCGCCCGCGCAGAAGAACAATGGATGAGCCTCCACCATCAATATGGTTTGCCGGTGCACATCTTCCGTCTGGCTGGCATTTATGGCCCCGGACGCAGCGCCCTTGATTCAGTGCGCGCCGGCATTGCCCGACGCATTAACAAAAAAGGCCATGCTTTTGGTCGTATCCATGTCGAAGATATCGTAGGCGGCCTGTTACATTCATTCCGTCAACCCACCCCGGGTGAAATTTATAATCTGTGCGATGGAACACCAGCCCCCAGCCATGAAGTCATCGCCTATGCCTGCGAGCTTCTAGGCAAGCCACCGCCGCCCATGATTGATTTCGAAGATGCGAATCTAGCGCCAATGACCCGCAGTTTTTATTTGGAAAACCGGCGCGTCAGCAGCCAAAAAATAAAAGAAACTTTGGGAATGACATTCAAATACCCGGACTTCAAAGCCGGGCTTCGTGGCTGCCTAGAAGCAGAACAATATGCCGATCAAGGTAAAACACAAACCGATCAGGGTACATTAAAAACGCCCAAGATTTTCAGCACATCATCTTAAGGAAACTATGCTTTTTCCTCGGGATCCTGTTCAAGCACTTCTTTTGTCTCGACTTGGTCTATATCAGATTCCTCCGCATCATTGTCAGAACGATCATTCAAATCGCCGGCCTCATCATCTTCAAGCTCCAACACAATATCCGCAACACCGTTACCACTCTGTGATTCTGAAAGCGATGCTTGATCTCGTTGCTTACGCCCTTCAATTGCATCAGCCGCGATCTTAGCTTTCAGCTCCATCAATTCCGCATCCTTCAGGTCAAATACACTCGCCGAGCGAATAAGCAACGACACCAAATCCGACAACTTTTTAGGTACCTCCAACGCGTGAGGCGTATCCAACCGCAGTACAAAAATTTCATTCCGAAAAGCAAGCGTCACCCAAGCATTGCTCAACCGGGAAATTGCATTCAAGGCTTTGATACGCTCCGGCGTCAGATAATGACGCATCGCATGAGGCTGATCGGTAAAGACAGAGCAAGATGGATTAAGCTTATATTCCTTCAAGTCAATCTGCGCATTAAACCCAACCGTACGCATGACATCAATCATATCACCCGAAGCTACAGCACCTCCAAAAGGCATTTCCGATGGGATCTGCACCTCAAAAACAGTAAGTTTCCGGCTACGCCTTTGATCCTCTTTCGTATGCTCAGCTGAAAAAAGAGCAACCGTATAGCCCCTGATCACACCATCCAATCGCGGTGTTTCAAAAAAGGTGTTTTGTACAAAACGCAGCCCATGCTTCTTAGCAAAAGCAGCCCAAGTCCGTTGCTGCTTAAAGAGAATAACCAGCGTCCAGCCGAAAAAATAAAATAGAGTCAGCGATAAAAATAGCCACAATAAAAACCAGAAACTCACCGAAATCCCCTCACTAAACCTCTGTAAAGGTTTTAAATATCTTATAATTCTACCTGTAATAGCCTAAAAACACCAGCCATGCGTTCACCAATAAAAAACAGGAACTTTATTCAATCTTGTTTGAATAAAGTAAAAGCTTTATAATAAAAGAGGAACACCTGATTCATATAAAATAATAAAGACACATGATAACAATCGCGCAATGTCGTGCTGCTAGAGGCTTACTAGGCTGGACTCAACAAGACCTAGCCAAAGCCTGTGGCATGTCTAAGACAGCCATCAATAACTTTGAAAAAGGCAATTCACATATCAAGTCTGAATCGCTGCTCGGGGTAGAGAAAGCTTTTGAAAAAGCCGGCATCTTATTCGGCATCAATGATAGTATTGCCAAACGTCAGGATAAAAGTGAAATTTTAAACTCCCCCCTCGCATTAGCAGAGCTCCTGCAAGATATCTTATCGTCCTTACATGATGGAGATGAAATCCTATGCCTGAACGCAGAAATACGCAAAACACTCCCCATGGAAGAAGGGCATTTAAAAAACTTCCTACAAGAAATTCAACGCAGAAAAATCAAAACACGCATTATCACCTCAAGTCAGGATAAAGCCCCCCTCTTTGAGCCCAATAGCTGTGAGAAAAAATGCCCTCTCGCGTCTGACACTCCGCCCGAGGCCATGGTCAGCGAAATTCTATATGCCGGAAAAATTGCTTATTTTAGCTGGAACAGCTCCGCGATCACTCTGGTTGAATCCAAAAGCATCTACAGCTGTGAGAAAAAACGCTTCGAGAGCCTTTGGATAAAAGGCAAGCCAAGTAATAAGAAAACAACACCGAAAACAAACTCGAAAACGGCTGTTTAAAACCTATCTTCCTGATCCAGCTCGCTGTCCCAATATAAAAAATCCCCCCAACTCTCATGCAAGAAATTTGGAGGGAATTTTCGACCTTTATTACGAAGCTCATAAACGCTGGGCTGCTTGGGGTTTCTAAGAGGGTATATCCCTGCCCTGCTGGGCATTTCATTCCCCTTTCGGGCATTACAACAACGACACGCTGCAACGATATTCTCCCAATGTGTTTTCCCGCCACGCGAGCGAGGCACAACATGATCAAACGTCAGCTCATGCGTTTTATATTCGTGCCCACAATATTGGCACGACCATTCATCACGTAAAAACAAATTAAACCGGGTAAAAGCCGGCATCCGGGATAACGGCACATATTCTTTTAACGCCAAAACCGAGGGCAAGCGCATTTTCATCCCCGGAGAGCGCACTTCACGTTCATATTCGGATACAACATTAACACTACCACGAAAGATCGCTTTAATAGCTTCTTGCCAAGACATAACAGACAAAGGAAAGTAACTTAAAGGCTCATAATCTGCGTTTAAAATCAACGCCGGGCATTGCTCAAGATGCGGCAAGCACTCCCTCTCATATAAAGCCTTCATCATATAATATTCCTTTCCGTGGCGCGGAAAATGGAACCCCATAAAGAATGACAATGGTGGAAGGCATAAGAAAAGAACAAACAGCGAAAAGCTACACCTTCGCGAATCCACGCTCAATAATATTATAGCACAAAATCAAGAAATTCAAAAAATCAGCCGCTGCATCGCAACAACCCAAGTAAGCTTGATTTTTAAACGCATCGCCATAAATCGCAACTGAGGAACAACACACATTTAGCACCTCCGACACGATGAAAGGCAAAACAATGTACACACTCTACTCAATCGCGGGCACTTGCTCGACCGGAATTACGGTCTTATTAGAAAAAATGGCTGCCGACTTTAAAGTTGTCCAACGCGATGATACGCCTAATTACAAGGAAATCGTCGCGACCAATCAAGTCCCTGCATTAGAACTTGAAAACGGACAAATAATCACCGAAGGCGCAGCCATTGCCCTATATTTACTAGAAAAGCATGACGCCGCTTTTTATTCAAAAACAGCCGAAGAAAAAGCTGAATTTAACCGCTGGCTGATGTTTAACTACGCCACGCTGCACCCAGCTTACAGCAAAATGTTTGCGATCAACTTCAAACTACAAGTCAGCGACGAAGAAAAAACTAAACTGCTACAACAGCTCGCCGATCAAACCTCAACGCTTTGGACTATTATCGATGAGCACCTTGGCAACCAACGCTTTATAATGGGTGATGAGCCAACCATAATTGACTACCTACTAACGGTTTACTCTAGTTGGAATAACAACTTCCCTGACACAACCATTACTTTAGGCGAAAATGTCAAACGCCTAATCAACGAAGTAACAGCCTTACCTGAATTCGCCGCAGCTTACGAACGCGAAAACAAGAAATTCCAAGCCGCAGCTTAAAACCAATTCTCCCCAAAGAAAAAAGCCCGCTCTATTGCAGAGCGGGCTTTTTAAATCTCTAACGAATATACGAAATCTTACTCGACGATTTTAGTTACAACGCCGGCGCCAACGGTACGACCACCTTCGCGGATCGCAAAGCGAAGACCTTCATCCATCGCAATCGGTGCAATC
>QGCY01000142.1_pt1 | contig 15009 bp, 13 predicted proteins | sample 4708041 | NCBI WGS metagenome assembly QGCY01 (sample SAMN08941164, study PRJNA450518) | Sediment metagenome, whole genome shotgun sequencing project. | biome: grassland soil; feature: grassland; material: soil; isolation source: soil 14 days enrichment with methanethiol and mixed carbon source ... | reverse complement strand
GATCAGGCAGCTTCAATGTCTTCATCTGGCTGCTGAACCGGCAGGGAGAGCGTTACAGTTGTTCCGACATTCAGTTCACTATCGATCGCGAACCGACCGCCATGCAGCTCGACGAGAGAGCGTGTTAGGGCAAGGCCTAGGCCGGTGCCGTTATGGTTCATGTCCTGATTGGACTCCGCCTGCTCGAACGGGTTGGCAAGGCGTGGCAGGTCATCCTTGGAAATACCCACGCCGGTATCTTTTACGGCAATCGAAATAAAGTCGTGCTCGTTTTGAATCGTTACAGTGATCTGGCCATTGTCGCGTGTGAACTTGATGGCGTTTGAAACAAGGTTCAGCACCATCTGACGGACTGCGCGGTGGTCGGCCTCGATATCGTGAACATCATCAGCGTGCACAAGCTCGAGTTTGATGTTCTTCTCGTCAGCCTTCCGGCGGATCATGCGGATGGCGGCATCCACAGGTTCGACAGGATCAATCGGTTTTGTGTTGATCGTCATCTTGCCGGATTCGATTTTCGCCATGTCGAGAATGTCGTTGATCATGTCGAGCAGGTGCTGGCCGGAAAGAAGGATATCATGCGCGTAAGACTTGTAGCGCTCGTCTCCGAGTGGGCCGAATATCTCTTTCACGAGCATTTCCGAGAAGCCGTTAATAGCGTTAAGCGGCGTACGAAGTTCGTGGCTCATATTTGCAAGGAAGCTGCCCTTGGCCTGGCTTGCATGCTCGGCTTTGGTTTTCTCTTCTGCGTATTTGCGAGTGAACTCACGCGCGCGCCCTTCGGAGCGTTCAAGCTCGGAGATGAGGCGTTTCAGCTTCTTCTCATTGCGAAGATGCTCGTCCTGTTGGTTCTTGAGCTTGGAAATGTCGGACGCAATGGTGAGCATCAGTCCGCCAGAGGTTTCGCGCTCTGCAAGGTGGAACCAGCGGCCGTCACGCATTAGAACTTCACGCTCTTCGCCGACGTCTTCCGTTGCGCGGTCGAAGCGTACAGCGCGGCTGATTTCGACGTTGATGATGTCATGGCTGACGCCGGGGCGCAGCACTTCTTCATCTAGCGCGAATGCTTTCGCGAAAGCAGGGTTCCAGAACATCAGTCGCTTGCGCTCATCCCAGAGCGCAATGGGCATGGAGAAGCCTTCGAATGCGTTACGCAGTCGCATTTCAGAGGCGCGCATACGTTCTTCGAACAGACGGCGATCCGATACATCGATTGCGATGCCTTCGAGCGCGATCTGATCGGCAACGGCGCGCGATTGGGGGCGCAGCGCTCTGAATTCGAAATGGCGCCCGCGGATATTGAGCGTGCCTTTCAACGTGCCTTCGACCGCGCCCTTTGCAACGGCGTTTACAAACTTGCGAGCACTTTGCGCGCCAAAATAAGGCTCAAGAGCGTTGAGCGGAATATCGCTGCCCGGTTCCAGGTTGAGCGATTTGGCCAGAGCCCCTGAAACGGTCAGGGACTGGATGTTGCGATCAATCTTCCACGAACCGACGCCAACATTTGCAGCGAGACGTGTCAGGCCTTCAGAAGCTTCTGCAACCCCCCCATCTGTTACTTTCTGCTTTTTGCTCGGTTTCGCAGCCGGCTTTGTGCCGCCGAGACGAGACCGCGCAGCGCCCAGCAAGCTGAGTACGGCCAGCGTCGGTGAGAGGAATAGCAGAGAGTATAGCAGAATCGCGCCGGTGCCGAGCGCGGTGAACCACGGTTCTGTCTGAACCTGACACACCTGTAGCGGGCCGCCATTATGCGCGACGCAGGTGGATGTGTGGCGGACCCAGTAGCGGTCAAAGCTCGTCAGATCCTGCAGAACATCTTGTCGGTCGAGCCAGCCGATTACGTCTTGTGAGCCTATAGAGCCGCCCTGCGGCGCACCTTGCCCCATGGAAAAGCGCAGGGCTTCGTTCTGCGGGAGGTCAGATGCAAGTTGGTGGAGCGGAATGGTCGAGATGAACTCGGTGCGCCCGACAGTCGACATGATGAGAAGATTGCTCGGGCTTGCCGCAATCGCGACACCGTTTTCTGACATCCAGCGCGCGGTCTGGAGCGTTTGCTCATCGGTGAGGGAGGCGCGGCTGCCCTCAGGTGAAATGCGGAAAATGCGTTGAACAGATGAAATCTGGCTTTCAATTTCCAGAACGGAGCTGCCCGAGTTCAGTCCGACTGTAAGAGCATCGCCAATGATATCGCGTTGCAGGTCGTAACGATCCAGCATGCTCTGCATGTTTGTCTGGAGTCGCGCCTGTTGAAGCTCACTTTCACGCTTAATGTCATCCCAGCCTTTAACGCCAAGTATGCCGATCTGAATTGTCAGGAAAACACCGGTAAGGAAGCTGAGGCGCGACAGCGACGTAGACATGTTGCTTCGGGCGCGCGTGCTTTGCGCTCCGGCATGCATAGCGTCCTTATGTCCGTTATTCGTCTTCACTGAAGTGCCTCGACCGTTCAAGGCATAAAGCCCACGATTCTGATACGGCACAAAATGTTAAGGTGCTGTTAATACTCTTATAGCTGTGAAGGAATCACCAGGACTTGAGGGAATGCGCTCTCTACCTAGCCCTCATTAAGTAATTCAGATGCTTCGTTTTCTTCGCTTCGGCGTTCCGGACCACGATAGTTTTCCGATTTGATGCGGCGTCTGTCCGGGCCAAAATAACTGGCCGTGCGGACGAACGGGCGAGGGGTGTTCACGATGGAGCGTACTTTGCGAAACAGCTCTTTCGCGGTCACCGGCTTGCAGCAGAACTCGGTTACACCGGCATCGCGCGCTGCTATAACTTTGGAACGTTCTGAATAGGCTGTGAGCATGATGATCGGGACAAAAGGGTTCGGACTGTCGTCGCCGGTGCGCACCAGACGGACAAAATCCGTGCCGTCGAGAATCTCCATCAGATAATCGACAATGATGAAGTCGATATGCTCCGAACGCACCATGTCGAAGGCTTCAGCGGCGTCATTGGCTTCGATGAAATGTGAAATGCCGAAACCGCGAAGCAAGGTCTTCACGATTGTAATCATGTGCTTATTGTCATCGACAATCAGCACACTCAGACGGTTCATGTTAGAATTCGACATAAATTGACCCGCACGGCCTGATACACTCAAGAGATCAGACCATAGCGGGTCAAAATTAATACCGTCTTTATCGGGACGGGAGAGTTTTCAATGCACTAATCTGCAAGCGCGCGTTGAACGATATCCATCGCGTTTTTCGACAGGTCACACTCGCGAAGAGCTTCCAGTTCAGCGCGGGCGTTAGCCTGCGCGGTCTCACTGACACGGCGCCATTGCTCGAAAGCTGTCAGCAGACGCGCAGAGAGCGCGCCGTTCAGCGGGTCGACCTTGCGGACAACTTCGCCCAGCAGTTTGTAGCCTTCGCCGGTTTCGCTGTGGAAGGCGACGAGATTGCCCATGGCGAAGGTCGCTACGAGCGAGCGAACGCGGTTCGGGTTTTTCCAGTCGAAGTCCTTATGCTCCATCAAGCCGCGAACGCGCGTGATCCCATCATCGCTTGCCTGCAGAGCCTGAACGCCGAACCACTTATCCATGACGAGCGGTGCATGCTTCCATTTGGCTTCAAAGGCTTGCACAGCAGCTTCAAAGTCCGGCCCGCCGACATTCGACAGCGCACGGAGCGCAGACATGGTGTCGGTCATGTTTTTGGCAGCACGGAAGCATGACAGAAGCTTGGCGCTGTGTTTGTCACCCTCTGCAGACAGCAGATCAATGCAGGCCGCATAGAAAGAGCGACGTCCAGCGGACGCAGCATCCGGTGTAAACTCACCTTCATCGGTGAGGTTTTCATGGATGACTTCGTCGATGACCGGCCAGAGCTGCTTTAGAATGGCAGTACGCACAAGACGCTTGGCTTCGTAGATGGCAGCAGGGTTAGCTGGGGTCATTTCCATGAACAGCTCGCCAACGCCAGGCAGTGTCAGAAGAAGAGACGCAAATGCCGGATCGGTCTCGTGCGTGTCTTTGACCGCAGTCACCATCGCAGACACCAACTCGTCCGGAATAGACGGTGTGTTACCAGCGACAATCGTGTGAGCCATTTCCAGAAGTGTTGCGCGGGCGACTGTCTGCAGCGCTTCCCATTTCGCGAACGCGTCCGTTTCAATCGTCACAAGCTTGAGACGATCTTCCATCGTCAGTTCGTCTTTAATGCGAACCGGCGCGCTGAAATTACGATTTGCAGAGATCAGAGCATCAGCCGCGTTTGGTGCGAGCTGAAGTTCGGTGACCTCGTCAATCAGCAGAACGACATCTTCGTCCTGACCGTCGCGCGGCTCGCCCGTCTCCGGATTGATCTCTGTTCCGTCAGCGGTGAACGCTGTCATGCGTAGAGGAACCGGAACCGGTTTCTTCTCTGTCTGGCCTGGCGTTGGGCCGTTCGCCTGAGTGAGACGCAGGCGCGGGGCATTGCTGCCTTCAACCTCAACGCGCTCAACAGTGATCGTTGGCGTGCCGGCCTGACTATACCAGGTGCGGAAGCGAGACAGATCAAAGCCGGCAGCTTCCTCAAAGCCTTCATAGAATGCTTCGATGGTCGTAGCTGTGCCGTCATACTTTTCAAAGTAGAGGTCCATGCCGCACTTGAACGCGTCTGCGCCGATATAAGTTTTCAGCGCGCGGATAAGCTCTGCACCTTTTTCATAGACGGTCGCCGTGTAGAGGTTGTCGATGGACGCATAGCGGTCTGGACGCACAGGGTGGGCGAGCGGGCCCGCATCTTCGGCAAACTGGCGGCCACGCAGGCGGATCACGTCTTTAATGCGCTGAACCGGGCGAGATCGCATGTCCGCTGAGAATTCTTGATCGCGGAAGACGGTCAGGCCTTCTTTCAAGCATAGCTGGAACCAGTCGCGGCATGTAATGCGATTACCGGTCCAGTTGTGGAAGTATTCGTGCGCGACGATGCTCTCAATCGCTTCAAAGTCACCATCGGTGGCAGTCTCTGCGTTCGCCAGAACATAGGCCGAGTTGAAGATATTCAGGCCTTTGTTTTCCATCGCGCCGAAATTGAAGTCGCGGACGGCAACAATGTTGAAGACGTCGAGGTCATACTCGCGGCCGAATGTATCTTCGTCCCACTTCATAGAGCGCTTCAGGCTGTCCATTGCGTAAGCGGCGCGCTCAGCGTCGCCTTTATCAACGAAGATCGACAGGGCGACTTCCTTACCGGACATGGTGATGAAGTGGTCTGTAAAAACGTCATAGTCGCCGCCGCAGAGCGCAAACAGGTAAGACGGCTTCGGGTGCGGGTCATCCCACTCGGCATAGTGGCGTGTTTCGTCGATAGCGCCAGCTTCGCCCGGATTGCCGTTAGAGAGCAGCGTTGGTGCAAACTCTACATCTGCTTCAATGCGAACTGAGAACGTCGACATCACGTCCGGACGGTCTGGCCAGTATGTGATGCGCCGGAAGCCTTCAGCTTCGCACTGCGTGCAGAAGCGGCCGCCTGACATGTAAAGGCCCGAGAGTTCGGTGTTTTTTTCCGGTGAGATCCACACTTCAGTGGTTAGCTCGAATTCGTCCGGCAGTGAGTGCAATGTCAGGCCAGTGTCGGTGAACTCGATCTGATGCTCTTCAGCAGGTGTGCCATTGATCAGGATTTTGCCCGTCTCCTCAAAAGCAACACCGTCCAGAACCATGCTGTCGCCCGGTTCGCCGGTGCGTTTAACCTGCATCGTGGACAGAACGTGGGTTCGTGCCGTGTTCAGCTGGAAAACGAGGCGGACGTTCGGAATTTCGAATGGATATGGCTTATAGTCCTGCAGGAGGACTGGTGGTGGCGTGTCAGTGCGCATGTTGGCTCCGATGGATTTTTCTGGCCCTAATCTAAGGGCTGAGAGTTCATGCCGAAAGGTGTCTGCGGCTTAAAAATGAGAGAAGTTCTCAATTCTCTGAGGGACAGGGCGAAAACGCCCAACTCGCAGGTCTGGAACCGTCTGCTAATGAGATCGTTGCGGTCAGTTGATCGCCGTCGCGCATGTATTGAATTCGCTGCGGGTAGTCATGGTCCGCATTCAGGAAGGTGATTTGAAGCGTGTCACGATCGCTTTCTTGGAAATCAGTTGATCCCATGCCTTCTGGTTCAGCAGTGTAGACATATCCGTTAGCGGTGCTGGTAATGGTCAGAAACTCGTTGAAAGTGGTGCCGTCGCGGCGTGGGCTGCGGCCTTCGCCCATCAGGCGCTCTTCATCCCAGACGATCCATTCTTCTACCGTTCCGGTAGGCGTGGCCCAGCAGCCGAGTAACCAACCCAGACCAGATTGGGGTGACGAAGCGGTGGACACCGTCGTGCAGCTTGCCATGAGGAAAGCGGTTGCCGGTAAAAATGCAAGTGTCAGTGAGCGCATCAGTATCCCCGTTCTTTTGAACGAGGATACGCTGCTTCATTGAATTCGGGAAACCGGCTATTCTGCGGCTTCAGCAGGTAGCTTGTCTGGCACGTCGTAAACGTCGCGCAGAATGTAGATGCCGGTACGTGCCAGTTCGCGAACTTCCGCACTCGCATTCTCCGGAGCATCAGACACCTGATCCACGAGAGACTTCAGGAGCTTGAGCATTTGCGGGCTATTAGAGATCAGGCGGGCCTGATACTCGATTTTCTCTGGGTCGCGGTCATATTCCGCGCCAGGTACGCGCCAGCCACCCCAGTCGTTTTCGTCTGTGACGATAACAGGAAACGTACCGGGGAACGGATGATGTGAGTTGTCGTCATCAGCGCCCCAGCGGCTTTTCGCGCGGCAAACACGCCAGTTTTCCATAAGCATCGCATCTGCCTGAGACTGGCGCTTTTCCAGCTTGTCTTCAGCGACCAGATCGTTTGCAGAGAACTCACGACCCAGACCGACATCGTAATGAACGCGCAATGGCTCATCCATGCCCTTAACCCACTGAGGGAGTACACGTTCAACAATTGCCCAGGTGCCTACAGGTTTCACGTAGACTTTCTGGTTTTTATGGAACAGGGCCTTAGCCATTGCGTCATCATCCTCCAACTTTGCGACACTATGGCCAGAAGGTCGTTAGATTACGGTGAATACAAACTATCAAAATCCGTCAGACTTGCCGTAACGACAGGACTTTTCTCGATTGAAAGGGCTGATAACCTCTCCGCAAAACGGGCGACGCCAACGCATGCTTCGCCGTAAAAGGTAGAGAGGAGACGCCATGAATTTCGACTTTTCGGAAGATCAGAAATTTCTGGGTGACCAGGCGCGAAAATATCTGAGCGAACAATGCACCACAGCGGAAGTCCGCAAAGTGTTGAATGATGATGGCATGGCCTGCCACGAAAGCCTGTGGAACGGCATTGCTGAAATGGGCTGGCTGGGCTCCGCTATCCCGGAAGAGTATGGGGGGCTTGGGCTCGGCATGTTAGAACTTTGCGTGCTGGCGGAAGAAATTGGTCGTGCGCTCGCGCCGGTGCCGTTCTCTTCTACCGTTTACATGCTCGCAGAGGCTCTGAAGCTTGGCGGTTCAGAGGCTCAGAAGCAGGCGCTTCTGCCAGAGATTGCCGCCGGTAAGGTGATCGGCGCCTATGCGTCATCGGAAGGTCCGGGCGCTCCAGACCTCTCAGCTCTGAAAACGACGTTTGACGGCAGTAAGCTGAACGGCACAAAAATTCCGGTGCTGGACGGCGATATCGCGACCCATGCATTGGTTACGGCTGCTGAGAATGGCGGCGTGTCTCTGGTTCTGGTCGATCTTAATCAGGCTGGCGTAAAGCGCACTGTGGTTAAGACACTGGACCCGACACGTTCGCACGCTGAGCTGGAATTCACCGACGTGGCTGGTGACCGTATTGGCGAAGCGGGGCGGGCTGGCACGTTGATTGATAAGCTGATGGACCGCGCTGCTGTTCTCGTCGCTTTCGAGCAAACGGGTGGCGCAGACCGCGCGGTAGAGATGGCAACAGATTACGCCAAGTCCCGTTACGCATTCGGTCGTCCGATCGGTGGCTATCAGGCCATCAAGCATAAGCTGGCTGACGGCTGGGTGAAAAATCAGGTGGCCCGCTCAAACGCGTATTATGGCGCCTGGGCGCTCTCCACAGATGCCGACGAGCTTCCGGAAGCGGCTGCAGCAGCGCGCGTGGCGGCAAGCGAGGCTTTCTGGTTCGCATCCAAAGAGAACATCCAGACCCATGGCGGCATGGGCTTCACATGGGAAGTCGACTGCCACTTGTTCTATCGACGCGCAAAACTGCTCGCGGTGCAGGTCGGTTCGCCGAAAATCTGGAAAGAAAAACTTATCAGCGCGCTTGAAAACAAAGCTGCCGCGTAAGGGAGGAAAACAAAATGGATTTCAACGATACGCCAGAAGAAGCAGCGTTCCGCGCAGAGGCACGTGCCTTTCTCAAAGCCAATCTGCCTGAGAAGAAGCAAGCCGGTGGCCGTGAGCGTGGTGAGGAGTTTCTGAAGCGCGCGAAAGCGTGGCAGAAGACCAAAGCACAAGGCGGCTTTGCCCAGATCACATGGCCGAAAGCAGTGGGTGGCCGCGGCGGCACGCCTATGCAGCAGGTTATCTGGAATCAGGAAGAGTCGTCATTTGCAGCGCCGACTGGGCCGTTCCAGATCGGTCTGGGCATGTGCATCCCGACAGTGATCGCATTCGGCTCTGACGAGCATAAGAAGCGCTATGTGCCGAAGGCTCTGATCGGTGAGGAAATCTGGTGTCAGCTCTTCTCTGAGCCGGCGGCAGGCTCTGACGTTGCAGGTCTGAAAACACGCGCTGTTCGTGATGGCGACGATTGGGTGATCAACGGCCAGAAGGTCTGGACGACCGGCGCTCAGTTCTCTGACTACGGCATCCTTCTGACCCGCACGGACCCGAGCGTTCCAAAGCATAAGGGCCTGACAATGTTCATTGTGAACATGAAGGACCCTGGCGTTGAAGTACGTCCGATCCATCAGGCATCCGGTGGTCGCGAGTTCAACGAAGTCTATTTCACTGACGTTCGTATTCCGGATTCAGATCGCCTTGGTGAAGTTGGTGCTGGCTGGAAAGTCGCGCTGGTTACGCTGATGAATGAGCGCCTAGCTGTGGGCGGGTCTCCGGGGCCGGACTATGATGAGATCATGAAGTTTGGCACGGAAATGGGGCTGATGTCCGATCAGGCATTCCGTGAGAAACTGGCTGACTGGTACATTCAGGCGCAAGGCTACAAGCTGACCAAGTTCCGTACCCAGACAGCGCTTTCGCGAGGGGATACGCCGGGGCCGGAGAACTCCATCGGTAAAATTCTCACGGCGAACCAGCTGCAGGACATCTGCAATTCCGGCATTGAGCTGCAGGACCATTATGGCCTGATCAATGACGAGGAACTGGCGCCAATGAAGGCGATCTTCCAGTCGAGCTTTATGTGGGCGCCGGGCCTTCGTATCGCGGGTGGTACCGATGAAATCCTGAAGAATATCATCGCCGAACGGGTTCTTGGTCTGCCGCAGGATGTCCGCGTTGATAAGGATATCGCTTTCGACCAGATGAAGTCAGGCTAATCGCTAAAACGAAAAAGAGCGCCTCACGGGCGCTCTTTTCAGTTTGTCGGGAAGGCGGAAAGATCAGCCGATCATTTCAACGCCGAAATCTGTCTGATCCTGCCAGACGATGCGACCCATTCCTCTGATTGAGAGTTCTGGTACACGAAGCTGGATCACTTCAGGCAGCGTCTCGTAAGATTGAAAGCGGATACGTAGCCCGGAAGGGCTGTGGTCAACGACGATTCCGCGGACTTTATAGCCGCTGTCCGTTGTAATGTGCGCTTCCTTATAGGAGTTCACACGACGTTCGCGCGGTAACACGGCGCGCAGTGGCTCTTGAGGCTCCCGTTCGTGGAGTGCATCAATATCGTCTTCGTCGTGCTTTTTACTTTTAAAGAGTCCGAACATTTCCGATTACCCATTTCACCTCTGTCTGAAATTAGCCTAATCAGATTTTGTTTTAGTTACTAAAGTCATCGAAATTTTCGCGGGGAGGCGAGATCCACAAAATGTCAGTCCAGTTTCAGAATGTCCCGGTAAACGGCGTAAACTACCGCGTAGCCCTAGAAGGCACGGGCCCTTTGGTGCTTATGGTTCACGGGTTTCCGGAGAGCTGGTATTCGTGGCGCCATCAAATCCCTGTGATCGCTCAAGCAGGCTTTAAGGCGGCTGCAGTCGACGTGCTGGGTTATGGCGGTTCAGACAAACCGCATGAGATCGAGCGGTATTCCATGCAAAATCTGGCGAGTGATATGGCGGAAATCGCTAAAGCACTATCCGATGACGGGCACGCGATCGTGCTGGGCCATGACTGGGGAGCGCCAATCGCGTGGAACTCTGCGTTGTTGCATCCTGATGTGTTCAAAGCAGTGGGCGCTCTCTCAGTGCCTTACTCGCCGCCGGGCGATCGTATGTTCCTCGATGTGATGGACGATGTGTTCACGAAACGCGGCCTGTTCTTCTATCAGATTTATTTCCAGAAAGAGGGAGTCGCCGAAGCGGAGCTTGAACGTGATCCGCGCGATACAATCCGTCGTTTCTACTACGCTGTATCAGGTGATGCGCCGGACGGGACCTGGCCCAAGGATAAGCCGAATACGCTTGGTATGCTGGACCGTCTGCCAGATCCTGATCCGTTTCCGGCATGGCTTACCGAAGCGGACCTTGATTACTACGAAGCTGAATTCAAAGCTTCGGGCTTCCGTGGACCGCTTAATCGCTACCGCAATCATCCTCGCGACCATGACTACCTTCGATCACGTGACGATCTGAACATTTACCAGCCAGCACTTTTCATTGGCGGTGACAGAGACCTTGTGCTGAAAATGCTTCCAGGTGTCGATGTTGTGGAGCGCATGCGTAAATACGTTCCAAACCTGCAGACGGGCGTGGTGCTGGAGGGCGTAGGCCACTGGACGCAACAGGAACGCCCTGAAGCGGTGAATGATCTTCTGGTCGACTGGCTGAAAAAAACAGACCTGAACTGAAGAGGTTTTGTCACTGGCGCGGCTTGCTCGCGCTGTGATCTGCTTTAGTGTTAGCTCACTCAAAAATCTAAAAATATGACCGTCGGGGAGACACAAGATGATTGGAATTATTGCGCATTTGCCGATTAAAGAAGGCAAGCAGGCTGACTTCGAGGCAATGGCGAAGGACCTGATGGAAAAGGTGCGTGCGAACGAGCCGGGCTGTCTGATGTACACGCTTTACAAGCAGCAAGGTTCTGAGACCGAATATTACTTCATGGAGCAGTACACGGATGCGGACGCACTCGCAGCGCACGGTAAGACCGACTATTTCCGCGCGGCTCAGCCTGTTTTCGGTGAGTGCCTGGCTGGCCGCCCGACGATCACACGCATGGACGAAGTGAGCTAATAGGCGAACGCCTGCGTTTTGTGATAAACTCGGGCGATAAAACGATAAAATAGTCCAAGGGAGAATGAAGCATGGCTGATGGACATGATAGCGAGATGAGACCTCGCGCGACGTTCAAGTCCTTCGTGGACAGTACGCGTGACGACTGGATGATCATTGGTCGCGAGACCGCTGAGTTCAATAAAGGTCTGGCTGACCGCGTGCTCGATCACCTTCGTATTCTGCGCGGCGATTACGGTGGATTTCCGATCGATCGTCTGGAGCATTCGCTTCAAACTGCGACGCGTGCCCATCGTGACGGACGTGATGAAGAGTATGTTGTCTGTGCGCTGCTACACGATATCGGCGATACGCTCGGCAGCTATAACCACCCGGATATAGCTGCAGCAATTCTTAAGCCGTTCGTCAGCGAGCAGAACCACTGGATGGTCGCCAACCACGGTGTGTTTCAAGGCTATTACTTTTTCGAGCATCTTGGTCTGAACAAGAATATGCGTGAGCAGTATCAGGGGCACCCCTGGTATGAATATACCGCGCAGTTCTGCCATCTCTACGATCAGGCGGCGTTCGATCCGGACTATGAGAGTGAGACGCTGGAATTTTTCGAACCCATGGTGCACCGCGTGTTCGAGAAGCCAAAGCAGTCGATCTATAAAAAAGATAAATGATAAAAAAAAGGGCCGGTCAGATGACCGGCCTTTTGATTTGAATTTAAGAGCTGCGCTGGCGACGCGGACGACCACCGCCTGACGTGTTCTGACCGCCGCCTTGATTGTTGCCATTGCGAGCACGGTTCTGGCGCGGCTGCCCACCGGAAGATGAGTTGCCACCACCGGATTTGCCGCCGCGAGGCGGACGACCGCCACGGCTCTTATCGCGGCGCTGGCCGCCTTCGCCGTCAGCTTTTTGCTTAAACTCGGCTTTGCGACGGTCACGTGGTGATGTCGACATTTCAGCCGGTGCATCTTTCAGGTCCTGAGTGAAACCATCCGGAAGCGGTAATGTGCTGAGCGTGACGTTTGTGAGGCGCTCGATTGCGCGGTGCAGGTGACGTTCCTGATCGCAGATCAGCGATACAGCCTCGCCAGACCGGCCTGCGCGTGCTGTACGACCAATGCGGTGGACGTACTGTTCCGGCACTTCTGGTAGATCGAAATTGAAGACGTGGCTGACTTCAGGAATGTCGATGCCGCGGGCGGCGACGTCTGTTGCTACCAGGATGAGGCACTGGCCTTCCCGGAACGCGTTGAGCGCTTTCTGGCGCTGGTTCTGTGTTTTATTGCCGTGAATGGCAACCGCGTCGAGATTAGCCTTGTCCAGCTGGCCTACCAGACGATTTGCGCCGTGTTTGGTGCGCGTGAAGACAATTGAGCGCTGCACTTCGCGGTCTTTCAGAAGACGTGCGAGCAGGACAGCCTTGTCCTTCTGTTTCACGAAGTAGGCAGACTGGTTTACGCGTTCTGCGGTCGATGAGACGGGTGCAACGGAAACTTTCTTCGGGTTGCGGAGAAAATCCTGCGCCAGCTTCTCGATCTCTGTTGGCATGGTCGCAGAGAAGAGCAGTGTCTGGCGGTCCCGAGGCAGAGCTCGCGCAATACGTTTGAGTGCATGGATAAAGCCCATGTCCAGCATCTGGTCGGCTTCATCAAGGATGAGGTGCGTGACATGATTTAGCGTGACAGCCTTTTGCTGCATCAGATCTTCAAGACGACCAGGTGTTGCAATCAGGATGTCGGTGCCTTTTTCCAGTTGACGGATCTGTTTGCTGATCGGAACGCCGCCAAGCACGTGAACCGATCGCAGGCCAAGCAGTTTCCCATATTCGCGTACGCTGTCCGCAATCTGAACCGCAAGTTCGCGTGTTGGCGCGAGGATCAGGCCGCGGGTGCTTTTTGGCGGGCGTTGGCCTTCTTTCTGCGAAGCGTTCAGCATGTGAAGCAGCGGCAGAGTGAATGCCGCAGTCTTGCCGGTACCGGTCTGCGCAATGCCCAGAAGGTCGTGACCTTCCAGAAGCATCGGAATGGCCTGAGCCTGAATAGGTGTAGGTGTTGTATAGCCGAGGTCGTCCAGCGTCTTGGTGAGCGGGGCTGCGAGACCGAAGTCGATAAATTGTGTCATGTAAACTTTCAGAAAGGAGTCCGTCCGCCAGCGCAGAAACTGCGGGCGAAAAGATTAGTCATTTTTGGACGGCCTGCGTGAATCCAGGGCGTGGAGCTCGAATTGCCTTTGAAGAAAAAACCCAAAGACGGCTCAAGGCCATCGGCGCTTCACGCAGTTCTCTCTTTCAGTGCTGCAAAATGCAGGATGCCGCAGCCTATACGTTGCGCTGCAGCAAAAGTCAAAGAGTATTGCATTTGGAGTTTTGCAGGGGAGGGCGAGCCTCCCCGGCAGAGTAAAGGGGCCTAGCCCTTCTGAGCTTCCTGGATCATGCGGATGAAGTGGCCTGTGTGGCCGGATCCGTTGTCGAAAGCCTGAAGTACTGAATCGTCAGCGATCTCGTCCCACTTCGCGGCAACGGCTTCCGCCGTGAGCGCGTCACCCGTACCAACGAACGCGCCTTTGGTTTCGCGGATTTGTGCGATCGAGAAGCCACCAGCCGCACAAGACAGGATCGTGCCAGTTGGCGCATCTTCCTTGACGAGGTTCATGACGCCAGGCGTCACATACTCCGGCTTGAGTGCTTCGAGCAGTGCAGGCGGCATCAGGTTTTCGGTCATCGCAGTCGCCGCTACGGGGCAGACCGCGTTGACCTTGATGTTATATTTCGCGCCTTCCTGCTTCAGAGTATTCATCAGACCAACAAGGCCGAGCTTCGCCGCGCCATAGTTTGCCTGACCGAAATTGCCGTAAAGGCCGGTAGACGAGGTCGTCACGACGAGGCGGCCATATTGCTGCTCTTTCATGATGTCCCACGCCGCCATGAATGGTTTCACGGTACCCATCAGGTGGACGTCGAGAATGATATCGAAGTCGCCAACGGTGAGTTTCGCGAAGGATTTGTCACGCAGAATGCCTGCATTCGCGATGATGATATCGAGGCGACCGAACTCCGACATTGTGTCGTCGATCATTTTTTTGACGCCCGCATCGTCTGCAACGGAAGACCCGTTGGCGATAGCCGTGCCGCCCATTGCGCGGATCTCTTCAACGACAGCTTTTGCGCCGTCCGATGTGCCTTGTGAGCCATCCATTGCCGGGCCCAGATCGTTGACGACGACATTCGCGCCGCGACGTGCAAGTTCAAGTGCGTGACAACGGCCAAGACCGCCGCCTGCGCCGGTTACGATTGCCGTTTTTCCATCAAAACGAATTTCTGACATCTCAATTTCCCTCTGAACGCTTATTCTTTGGCCTGCACGGGGCAGGGCACCACTGGTTAGGGACCACCGCTTCGGGCAGGGGTCAAGACGGACGTAACGTCATGCTCGCGGCATAAAACGCAATTGCGGCAGCGTTGGAAGCGTTGAGGCTCTCCATCGTCCGTTCGATAGGAATGCTGGCAATCTGGTCACAGGATTTTGCGACACCCGGGCGAAGACCTGAGCCTTCCGCGCCGATGACGATTGCGAGCTTTTCAGCTCCGTTCACAGCGTCAGCGATGTTTGTATCGCCTCCACCATCCAGACCGACCACATGGAAGC
>QGCY01000141.1_pt1 | contig 15024 bp, 12 predicted proteins | sample 4708041 | NCBI WGS metagenome assembly QGCY01 (sample SAMN08941164, study PRJNA450518) | Sediment metagenome, whole genome shotgun sequencing project. | biome: grassland soil; feature: grassland; material: soil; isolation source: soil 14 days enrichment with methanethiol and mixed carbon source ... | reverse complement strand
TGCAAACAATAAAATCACCATTCTTGGCCAAGTTTTGGCTGGTGCTGCTGGTGGTGGAGATATCAGTACTGGAGAGGGTTTAATTTTAAAACCTAGTGCTGGTTTAAGCTATAAACTAAACAATACTTTAAGTCTTAGAGCTGCTGGTGGTTATGTAAAAGCAAAAGGTGGTCAATTAAGTAGTACTTTCTTTAATTTCGGTGTAAAATATCATCTATCATTTTTAAAAATGAAGGAATAAAAGCTTATTTTTAAGAAATAATCACATCCCTAAAAAATGAAAATTAAGCCTATTCTATTTTTCAGTTTCATAATTTTGATGCAATCTCAAATTCTTACAGCACAAGATATTTTTATAACACCTCGTCCTCAAAAAATAATTACTGGGAATAAATCTTTAAAAATAAACTCAGAAACTCAAATTGTTTTTAATGATGATACAAAAACTATTGCCCAAAATTTACAGCACTATTTTAATGATGAGTTTCACCTAAATTTAAAAACTACTGATTTTCAAAACCTAAAAATTAATTTTATCGAATGTAAGATTGATAAAAGTTTTGCTGATGAAAGTTATGAACTTAGTGTTACTACTGATAAAATTTCAATTATCGCTAAAAATGAAACGGGTTTATTTTATGGAGTACAAACTTTAAAACAATTGTGTTCTTACAATGCCCATTTTTCTAAATATGAAAAATATTTAGAGGTAAAAGTGGTTAAAATAGAAGATTGTCCAAGATTTAAATGGCGCTCTTTTATGTTAGATGAAGCTCGTTATTTTAAAGGGATGAAACAGGTAAAGTTGCTTTTAGATGAAATGGCATTTTTAAAAATGAATGTTTTTCATTGGCATTTGGTAGATGATCAAGGTTGGCGAATTGAAATAAAAAAATATCCAAAACTAACCGAAATTGGATCTAAAAGAAAAAGTACTCAAATTGGTCCTTTACAATGGGAAAGCCCAATTCAATCTGCAGAACCACATGAAGGATTTTATACACAAGAACAGATAAAAGAAATAATACAATATGCTAAAGAAAGGCATATAACTGTTGTTCCAGAAATAGAAATGCCTGGACATTCTACTGCTGCAATTGCTGCGTATCCTTGGTTAGGAACTTCTGGAAAAGAAATTGATGTGCCTATAAAATTTGGTGTTGGCAAAGATGTTTATAATGTTGCAAACCAAAGAGTAACTGAATTTTTAAAAGATGTTTTAGATGAAGTTATGGAGTTGTTTCCATCCGAAGTTATTCATATTGGTGGTGATGAAGTAAAATACAATCATTGGAAATCTTCTGCATTTGTTCAGAAATATATGAAAGAAAACAACTTAGCAACACCTGCAGATTTACAAGTGTATTTTACCAATTCCATTTCTAAATATTTACAAAGTAAAGGTAGAAGAATGATGGGTTGGAATGAAATTCTGGGGCATAATTTACATCATTATCAAGATAAAAACGATACAAAAACAACTCAAAAATTAGCACAAGAAAGCATTATTCATTTTTGGAAAGGAGATGTAGAATTGGCAACAACTGCTGCTAGTAATGGCTACGAAATTGTAAATTCGCTACATACTCTTACATATTTAGATTACAGATATAAAAATTTACCACTTTCTAAAGCCTACTCTTTTGATCCTGTTCCAGAAAAACTCGATCCTAAATATCATAATAAAGTTATTGGTTTAGGGTGCCAAATGTGGGGAGAATGGATACCTACAGATGGTGAAATGCATTACAAAGTTTTTCCAAGAATTGCTGCTTATGCAGAAGTTGGTTGGACAGATAAAAAACAAAAGAATTTTGGTGTTTTTAAAAAATCGTTAAAGAATTTACAAAAAAGATGGACTGCTAAAGAAATTTATTTTGCTCCTGATGAATATGTAGAAAAAAAGTAATTCGTTTGAAAGAAATTATATCCATAGCACCAGGAAGAACTTGTTTGTTTGGCGATCATCAAGATTATTTAGGCTTGCCAATTATTGCTTGTGCAATCAATAGACACATCACTTTAAAAGCTACAAAAAACAATTCTGAATCTTTTAATATTGATTTGCCAGATATCAATAAAAAACGAAAAATTCAAATTTTTGAAGAGGTAGAAAAACTAGAAAAAGAAGATTTTTTACAATCGTCTTTACAAGTTTTAAAAAGATATAATTGCATTCCAGATTCAGGTTATGATATTTTAATTACTGGTACAATTCCAATAAATTCTGGTACTTCAAGTTCATCAGCATTAACAGTCGCTTGGATTCAGTTTTTATTAAAAGCCTTTGGTCCTGAAAAACTATTAACTCCAGAAAATATTTCTCAATTGGCATTTGAAGCCGAAGTTTTAGAATTTAATAATCCTGGAGGAAAAATGGATCAATACAGCATTGGTTTGGGTAATATTATTTATTTAGAAACTGGAGATGATTTTTCTTTTGATGTTTTAAAAGCTCCCATAACTGGATTAATCATGGCAGATTCTGGTGTACCAAAAGAAACTACGGCTTTACTAAAAAGGCTAAAAACAAATTCTTGGTTAGCTATTGAAGAAGTCCAAAAAAAGATACCTAATTTTAAAGTTGAAACTGCAAATTTTGATGATTTACAAAAATATTTAGATTGTGTTTCATCTGATTTAAAACCTTATTTAGAAGCTGCAATTGGTAATTTTACAGTTACAAAAAGAGCTTTAATAGAATTTAAAAAAGAGCAATTAGATTTAGTGAAAATTGGTAAATTGATGAATCAACATCATCATTATTTAAAAAATCTATTAAAAATTACAGTTCCTAAAATTGATGCTATGATTGATGCTGCTTTAAGTGCAGGAGCTTTAGGTGCAAAAATTGTAGGTTCTGGAGGTGGAGGAAGTATTGCTGTTTTATCACCTAAAAATAAAGAAACCGCTATTAAAAAAGCACTTTTTAATGCAGGAGCAAAAGATGTCTATATTGCTGCTGTAGATAAGGGAGCAAGAATCGAATAAATAAAATACTATGCACAATAATTTGGTAATTTTAGCTGGAGGAATGTCATCTAGAATGAAGAAACCATCTACTTCAAAATCTGTTAATGAACAAGAAACTAGCCAAGCAAATAACAGAAGTAAAAGCTTAATTAGTGTTGGTAATTCTGGCAGACCTTTAATGGATTATCTTTTATATAATGCAAAAAAAGCAGGTTATAAAAACATTTATATTGTTATCAATGAAAAAGGTGGCTTGTTTAAAGAATTTTACGGACAAAAGAGTAAAAACAATAATTTTAACGAATTAAACATCTCTTTCCCTATTCAATACATTCCAAAAAATAGAGTAAAACCTTTTGGTACTGCAGATGCTGTTTTTCAGGCTGTAGAACAATTTCCAGAACTACAAACCCAACAATTTACAGTTTGTAATAGCGATAATTTATATTCAGAAAATTCTTTAAAATCATTAAGAGAAACAAGTCATTTAAATGCTTTAATTTCTTTTGATAGAGATGCATTAGAATTTTCTTTAGAAAAAATTTATTCTTTTGCAATTATGAATTTGGATGATAAAAATCACCTAAAAAACATTATCGAAAAACCGACTTTAGAAGAAGCTGAAAATTATAAAGACGAAAAAGGTAAAATTAGAGTTAGCATGAATATTTTTAAAATGGATGGTAAAATGATGTATCCTTATTTAAAAAATTGTCCTGTTCATCCTAAGCGAAATGAAAAAGAATTGCCAACTGTAGTTTTAAATGCTATAGCAGATAACCCTGAAGCGTTTTTGGCAATTCCGCTTTCTGAACACGTACCCGATTTAACTGCTAAAGACGATATTATCATCATTAAAAAATATTTAAAAAAGCATTACTCAGAAACATTAAATTGGTAATTATTAAATATTTATATTGCAAGTATCCTAACCATTAATAAAATTTTATGATCAATTTAAGTACATTAGACTATGTATTAATCATTACATTTTTTTTAATCACTTTATTTATTGGGATTTATGTCTCTAAAAAATCAGGAAAAAACTCAACCGAATTTTTTCTTTCTGGTAGAAATATGCCTTGGTGGTTATTAGGGGTTTCTATGGTTGCCACTACTTTTTCTACAGATACTCCTAATTTTGTTACTGATATTGTAAGAAAAGAAGGAGTCTCATCAAATTGGATGTGGTGGGCCTTTTTAATAACTGGATTATTAACTGTTTTTGTTTACGCAAAATTATGGCGAAAATCGAATGTAAAAACAGATATAGAATTTTACGAATTGCGGTATGGAGGTAAACCTGCCAAATTTTTAAGAGGATTTAGAGCTTTATATTTAGGCTTTTTATTTAATATTTTTGCAATGGCTGGTGTAACTTTAGCTGCCATTAAAATAGGAAGCATAATGCTTGGTTTACAACCTTGGGAAACCATAATTTATGCAGGCACAGTTACAGTTATTTTTAGTGCTTTAGGAGGATTTAAAGGTGTTGTTTATACTGATTTTTTATTGTTTTTTACAGCAATGGCTGGTGCAATTGGTGCAGCTTATTATTTAGTAAACTTGCCAGAGATTGGCGGAATTCAGGCTTTAATCACTCATGAAAATGTGGTAGATAAACTTTCTATTTTACCCGATTTTAATAATACAGAAGCCATTATTACACTTTTAATAATTCCTTTAGCTGTACAATGGTGGAGTTCTTGGTATCCTGGTTCAGAACCTGGAGGTGGTGGTTATATTGCACAAAGAATGTTAGCTGCCAAAGATGAAAATCATGCAATTGGGGCTACCTTTTTCTTTAATATTATGCACTATGCTTTACGCCCTTGGCCTTGGATTTTAGTTGCCTTAGCCTCTTTAATTGTATTTCCAGATATTGCTAGTATTCAAGAAGCTTTTCCTAATATTTCTGAGAGTAAATTAGGTGATGATTTAGCGTATTCTGCCATGCTTACAAAATTACCAAGTGGTTTATTAGGCTTGGTTTTAGCTTCTTTAATTGCTGCATATATGTCAACCATTTCTACGCATTTAAACTGGGGATCATCTTATATAGTGAATGATTTTTACAAACAACACATCAAAAAAAATGCTTCAGAAAAACATTTGGTTGCTGTAGGCAGAATTTCTACAATTTTATTGATGATTTTTAGTGCACTTTTTGCATTGTACTTACAAAATGCAAAACAACTTTTCGACATTATAATTATGTTTGGTGCAGGTACAGGTTTAATTTTTATTTTAAGATGGTTTTGGTGGAGAATTAATGCTTGGAGCGAAATTTCTGCCATGATTGTTTCTGGTGTAATTTCTTTAATTTTTTCATCAGAAAGTATTAGTAGTTCCTTTTTTGGTGCTGATGGCTTTTTACCTCTTTGGGCTAAATTACCAACAATCGTTTTTATTACCACTGCAATATGGTTATTATTTACCTTTTTAACTAAACCCGAAAAACACGAAGTTTTAGAAAAATTTTACTTAAAAACAGAGCCTGGAGGTCCTGGGTGGAAAACAGTTTTAAACAAAATACCTAATAATAAAACTCTATTAGAAGCCAATAAAAACTGGAATGTACCTTCTGGAATTTTAGCTATGTTATTAGGTTGTGTTTTAATTTACAGTTGTCTTTTTACCACTGGTTATTGGATTTATGGTAATTACAAAACGGCTATTATAACCACAATTATAGCTATTATAGCTTGCGTTTTATTAATTAAAACCTGGAAGAAAATAAAAAGTGATGTTTTGTAAATTTTAATTTTTTAATATTTCTCTTAAAATTATTTTAAAAATATCGTATATTCGATGCTTTATTTTAAAACCCTTAAAATTCCCCAATATTATGGACAAAGACACCATAAGACAAGTCCTTTTACTTGTAATAACAGCTATTGTATTATATTTTTCTGGCCTTTACATATTTTCGATTGGTAATTTAAAATCTCTTGAACAAGGTTTAATCGTTATGATTTTCTTCTTCGCATTTTTCCCTTTTTTAAGCGTATTTACAAAATTGACTTTTAAGGTTTTAAAATTATTGATAAGAACAAAAAACTACTTATAAAAGTATATTTTTCTATAAAACTAAAAGCTGATATTTAAAAAATATCAGCTTTTAGTTTTTGGATAAACAAGGATTATTCTTTAATAAATTAAGGGTTTTACCTGATAAGTTAAGTCGATTTAACAATTATCTTTGTGGCAAGCCCCCAGCTTTATTAATTATTTGAACTAGGTTAATCTTCATTCTACCAAAATCGCCTTGCTAGAATGAAGATTTTTTAATACTATCGAATTAACTTTTTATACTTAATACGTTTTGGCATTAAATCTCCACCCAAACGTTTCTTTTTATTTTCTTCGTAATCAGAAAAAGAACCTTCAAAGAAATAAACTTGGCTATCTCCCTCAAAAGCTAAGATATGAGTACAGATTCTATCTAAAAACCATCTATCGTGACTAATTACAACAGCACAACCTGCAAAGTTTTCTAATCCTTCTTCTAACGCACGTAAAGTATTTACATCTAAATCATTTGTTGGCTCATCTAAAAGTAAAACGTTTCCTTCTTCTTTCAAAGTCATTGCTAAATGCAATCTGTTTCTTTCTCCACCAGAAAGTGTATTTACTTTTTTATTTTGTTCACTTCCAGAAAAATTAAAACGACTTAAATAAGCACGAGAATTTACTTGTTTACCTCCCATCATTACTAAATCTTGACCATCAGAAAAGTTTTCCCAAATTGTTTTATTAGGATCAATATCTGAATGAGCTTGATCTACATAAGCTATTTTAGCAGTTTCACCAACTTTAAAGTTACCATCATCAGGAGCTTCTTCTCCCATAATCATTTTAAAAATTGTCGTTTTACCTGCACCATTGGGTCCAATAATTCCGACAATTCCTGCTTGTGGCAGGTTAAATTCTAAATTCTCGTATAAAATTTTATCATCAAAAGCTTTAGAAACTCCTGTTGCTTCAATTACATTGGTTCCTAAACGTGGTCCATTAGGAATATAGATTTCTAATTTTTCATCAACTTGTTTCTGGTCTTGACTCATTAATTTGTCATAATTCTTCAAACGCGCTTTTTGCTTTGTTTGACGACCTTTTGCACCTTGACGAACCCATTCTAATTCTCTTTCTAATGTTTTTTGACGTTTAGAAGCTGTTTTGCTTTCTTGCGCCATTCTGTTGGATTTTTGATCTAACCAAGAAGAATAATTCCCTTTCCAAGGAATACCTTCTCCTCTATCCAATTCTAAAATCCAGCCAGCAACGTTATCTAAGAAATACCTATCGTGCGTTACTGCAATTACAGTTCCTTTATATTGAGCTAAATGATGCTCTAACCAATGTACAGATTCTGCATCTAAGTGGTTGGTAGGCTCATCTAATAATAATATTTCTGGTTCTTGTAATAATAATCTACATAAAGCAACACGTCTTTTTTCTCCTCCAGAAAGTACCCCAATTTTCTTATCAGAATCTGGAGTTCTTAAAGCATCCATTGCAATTTCTAATTTGGTATCTAATTCCCAAGCATTAGCAGCATCAATTTTATCTTGCAATTCTGCTTGTTGGTTCATTAGTTTTTCCATCTTATCTGCATCAGAATAGACTTCTTCTAAACCAAACATATCGTTTATTTTATTGTATTCATCCAGAATTGCAACAGTTTCTGCAACACCTTCTTTTACAATTTCTAAAACTGTTTTTTCTGGATCTAATTGCGGTTCTTGTTCTAAATACCCAACTTTATAACCAGGAGAAAAAGTAACATCTCCCTGAAAGTTTTTTTCTACACCAGCTATAATTTTTAATAATGTTGATTTACCTGATCCGTTTAAACCAAGAATTCCAATTTTTGCTCCATAGAAAAAGCTTAAATAAATATCTTTTAAAACTTGTTTACCTGTTGATTGATAGGTTTTAGAAACCTTATTCATCGAAAAAATGACTTTCTTATCGTCTGACATTTTAATATTTTTTTTTTAAATAAATGTGAAATTGCTACAGAAATTTGTAGACTTTATACTCTTCCTTTAAGAGCATTAAATACCCAAGCTATACAGAAAAAACCAAACCCAACAGTTGCAAAACCCCAACCTGCTACATCTTCGTATCTGTATCCGCCTAATAAAATTAATACTATACCCATTACTATCATTAATAAAGTAGCGTAACCCAATACAGTATTTTTATTCATTGCCATCGTTCTTAATTAATTGTTAAAAAGCAAATATCGCTAATTTATTTGAATTTCTTTAGCTCAAATCAATTGAAGATTTCTTGTTTATTGTAACATATACCAAGAAAAGTAGTCTATATAATATGAAAAGATTCATATTTGTTACAATTCTACTATTTTTTAGTTTGTTCTCTTCTGCAAACAATAATAAGAATCTGCTTTTTAAAGAGTTTCCTGTAAACTTTACAAATGCTAAAGTAATTAATGAATTTACTACTAGAATCCCTTTTAAATTAATTGGTAGATTAATTGTTCTTGAAGGTTATTTAAAAGATAAAAAAGGTAATTTTATTTTGGATACAGGATCTGAAGCACTTATTTTAAACAAAGTACATTTTAAAACTTACTCTTTTAACCACCGAAAAACAGAAAACACTACTGGTATTTTAAGATCTATTGATAATCCTATAGAAAAGAGAATAAAAAAATTATCTTTTAAAAATTTGCATTTAGAAAATAAAAACTCAGATATTATCGATTTATCTCATATCGAAAAAAGCAAAAAAATAAAACTATTAGGCATTATTGGATATAGTATTTTAAAAGATTATGAAGTTTTTATTGATTTATACCTAAACCAAATAACACTTACAAAAATTGATAAATCAGGAAAAAAGTTAGGTAATGAAAAATATCTTGAAAAAATTGTAGATAGTATTCAATTTAAATTAAAAAAACATACCATTGTAATTGATGGTTTTATTAATAATGAAAAAATTACCTTTGGTTTAGATTCTGGAGCTGAATTTAATCAGATAAATTATAGAATTAATAAAAAAGTTTTAAAACATTTTTATCCAAATAAACGTATACATTTAACAGGTGCTAGTTCAAAAAAAATAGAAGTTATTTACGGAAACTTACATAGAATTAAGCTAAACAATAAAATTTATTTTGGGCCAATGAAAACAATATTAGTTAACCTAAAAAACCTAAACAAAGCGTTTGGCACAGATTTAGATGGTATTTTAGGGCATGACTTTTTTGCTCAAAAAAGAGTTATCATCAACTATAAAAAAGAAAAATTATATTTTATAAATTACCCAATTATTAAATAGTGAAAGCAAAAATATTACATATCATTTTATTATTCTTTGTGATGCATACTATCAATATACACACACAAGAAAAGCCTATTAAAGGTTATAAAATTGACGGTGATTATATCGTTTTTACTTTTAATAAAGAAGATTATTTAGAAGCTACAAATGAAAGAAATAATCAAAAATTAGACTTTGATGATTTTGATATTGAAAAAGTTGTAGTTGCTGGTAATTTTAATTTGTGGTCTAGAGACAATTGGGAAATGGTTAAAATAGACGAGAATATATATCAGCTTAAAAAAAGAATTGATGATTTTAATGACGATTTTAACTGGGAATTTAAATTTGTAATTAACAATTCTATTTGGGCAGAACCATCAAAAGAAATGGCAAACATTGTACCTGCTATAAAAGATGGTTATCGAATAAATAAATACAATTTTAAAATTTTACCTGTAAATATAAAAAAAGACGGGAATGCGAAATTCTTTTTAAAGGGTTATAAAAATGCAAAAGAGGTTATTTTAAGTGGCTCATTTAATTATTGGAATGAGCATTTGTACAAAATGGAAAAAACCAAGAATGGTTGGGAATTAAATTTACAACTTAAACCAAATGATTATCAATATAGATTTATTGTTGATGGAAATTGGATAGAAGATCCTGATAATTCAAATAGAATTCCTAATGAATTTGGCGAGTATAATTCTGTTATTGATATCAGAAAAAAAATCACATTTTTTCTAAGTGATTTTAAAAATGCTAAAAAAGTAATTTTAGCTGGTTCGTTTAATAATTGGTCTGAAGATGAATTAAAAATGAAAAAAACCGAAAATGGTTGGATTTATAAAACCACACTTAGTAGCGGAAAACATCATTATAAATTTATTGTTGATGGCAATTGGGAACTAGACCCAAACAATCCTGTAAAAGAACACGATGGCCAAGGTAATATTAACTCAGTAAAAATGGTCAAATAAAGAACCTAAAATCTTCTTTGCTGCTGCCCATTTCCTCTTTGCCTTTGCCTATTATTATTCTGATTTCTTTCTGGTCTTTTGGGCTGTAAATTTTCTTTAATATTATTTTGATATTTTATCCACTTTTTATTTTGTTTTTCAGATAAAATCTCTATAAAATATTGGTTTAAAACCTTTTCTTTAATTTGTATTTCTTCTTTTATTGGTCTTAAAATCTTACGATTATTAGTCCTCATATCCTCACTTTCATCAGAACTATTGTTTTGTAGATTGTTACGTTTAAGATTTTTTAAAGAACTCATTAATTTGTCTAAATCATTTAACTTTTCTGAATTTAAAAAAGCAATTTCTTTTACTTTAAAATTGTAATTTTTAAGCGCTTTCTTTACTTTAAAAGTTAGATCATCATCTTTGACCTTTATCTTTTTTATAACCTCTTCTATATCATAATAAAAAATACCTACTGCATCACTTGCTTTAAATTCCTTTATCTCTATGTTATTATCTTGATCATTTTGTTGTGGTCTTCCCCCACCAAAACCAACTCCTGGGGACTGTGCTAACAAGAAAGTATTTACTAGCAATAACGCAATAAATAGTATTTTTTTCATTCTGATATTTAATTATAACAAGTGTTTAGATGATATTTCTCTAAAAAACTTGCACATTAAATTAGTATATTATTTAATAATATGCATTACAATTTAGCAGCCAATCTTGCTCCTTGATTTATGGCTCTTTTTGCATCTAATTCGCTTGCAAAATCTGCACCTCCAATTACATGTACATTTTTACCCAAATCTAACAAAGGTTGATATAATTCTTTAAATGGAGTTTGACCTGCACAAATAATTACATGATCTACATCTAAGATTACTTGTTCATTATTCTTTGTATAATGTAAGCCTTCATCATCAATTTTATTGTAAGTAACCTCACCAATAAACTGAACTTTTTTCTTTTTTAAAGTAGATCTATGAATCCATCCTGTAGTTTTGCCTAAGTTACCACCAAATTTGCCTTTGCTTCTTTTAAACATATATATTTCTCTTGGCGAGTCTACATATTCAGGTATTATGCCTTCAATTCCACTTCTAGCCTCCAAAGATTTATCAATTCCCCATTCTTTTAGCCAAGCATCAATATTTAACGCTGAAGATTCTCCTTTGTGAGATAAATATTCAGAAACATCAAAACCAATACCTCCAGCACCAATAACTGCTACTCTTTTACCAACCGGTTTTTTATGTTTTAAAACATCAATATAGCTCAATACCTTAGAATGATTGATTCCTTCAATTTTTAATGCTCTTGGTTTAATTCCTGTTGCTAAAACAATCTCATCAAAATCTGAATGTTCTATATCTTTTTCTGATATTTTAGTATTCAGCTTTAAATCTACATTATGCAATTCAATTTGCTTTTTAAAATATCGAATGGTTTCGTAAAATTCTTCTTTACCTGGTATTTGTTTTGCCATATTAAACTGACCTCCAATTTCTGAAGCTGCATCGAACAAAGTAACAGAATGACCTCTTTTTGCTGATATTGTAGCTGCTGCTAAACCTGCAGGTCCTGCACCAATTACAGCTATTTTCTTTTTATTTTTAGTTGGATGATACACTAATTCCGTTTCATGACAAGCTCTTGGATTCACTAAACAACTCGCCACTTTTCTTTGAAATACGTGATCTAAACACGCTTGATTACAACCAATACAAGTATTAATTTCATCGCTTTTATCAGCTTTCGCTTTATTTACCCATTCAGGATCTGCTAAAAAAGGGCGAGCCATAGAAATCATATCTGCATGACCTTCTGCCAAAACTTTTTCTGCAGTTTCTGGCATATTAATTCTGTTAGAAGTTATTAAAGGAATTGAGATTTCTTCTTTCATTTTTTTGGTAACCCAAGTAAATGCTGCTCTAGGCACTGATGTTGCAATAGTTGGTATTCTAGCTTCGTGCCAACCAATTCCTGTATTTATAATTGTTGCTCCCGCTTTTTCTATTGCTTTACCTAATTGCACAATTTCTTCCCAAGAACTACCCTTTTCTACCAAATCTAACATCGATAATCTGTAAATTATAATAAAATTCTCACCCACAGATTCTCTAATTTGTTTTACAATTTCGATAGGTAAACGCATTCTATTTTCATAATCTCCTCCCCAATTATCTGTTCTTTTATTGGTTCTTTTTGCAATAAATTGATTGATTAAATACCCTTCAGACCCCATAATTTCTATACCATCATAACCTGCCATTTTCGATAATTCTGCACAATTCACAAAATCTCTGATGGTTCTTTTAATTCCTGATTTTGTTAATTTAAAAGGCTTAAAAGGCGTTATTGGCGATTTTATTTTTGACGGGGCCACATTAAAAGGATGATAACCATATCTACCAGAATGTAAAATTTGCATACAAATTTTACCACCTTCTTTATGTACAGCTTCTGTTATTTTTTGATGATGAATAGCGTGTTTTTCAGTAGACATTCTTGCAGCAAAAGGACCTGTCCAACCTTGTATATTAGGAGAAATACCTCCTGTAACTATTAAGCCTACTCCGCCTTTAGCACGTTCTGCAAAATATGCAGCTATTTTATCCAATCCGTTTTTTTCTTCTTCTAAACCTGTATGCATAGAACCCATTAAAATTCTATTTTTTAAGGTTGTAAATCCTAAATCTAAAGGTTCAAAAATGTGCTTGTATTTCATATTACTAAAATTATAATTTATTATGCACGCATAATACTTTGCAATATAAGTTTAATTTATCAAAAAAAATACATCACTCATAAATGTATTAAGATTTGTTTAATAATGATCATATCATTTAAGCTAAGATATCATTGGATAGCACAAAAGTAAATTCTAAAAATCAGCGAATTTTGTAGAGAACTTAAAATTTAAATTATGAATATAAATGATAAAGTAGTTATTATAACAGGAGCATCTAGTGGAATTGGAGAAGCGACAGCTTTAAAACTAGCTAGAGAAGGTGCAAAAGTTGTATTAACTGCAAGAAGCGAGGATAAATTAAAAAAGTTAGCTAAAAAAATTGAAAAAGAAAATGGAACTGCTTTAGTAGTTACTGCTGATGTTACTGATAGTAAAGGATTTAAAAAAGTAATTAGTAAAGCAAAAGATAAATTTGGCAACGTACATATATTAGTAAATAATGCAGGTTTAATGCCTTTATCTTATATAGAAAAGTTTAAAACGGATGAATGGAATACAATGATAGATGTAAATATTAAAGGTGTTTTAAATGGTGTAGAAGCTGTTTTACCAACTTTAATCGAAAACAAAGGTGGTCATATTATTAATATATCATCTACAGCCGCTTATAATTACTTTCCTGGTGGTGCTGTGTATTGTGCAACTAAAGCTGCTGTACAAATGTTTTCTGAAGGATTAAGAAAAGAAATTTCTGCAAAATATGGTATTAATGTAACTTCTATTGAGCCTGGTGCTGTTGATACTTCTTTATTCGAAACTATTACAGATGATGATATTAAAGAACAGTTGAAAGATATGAAACAAATGACTTCTTTACAGGCAGAAGATATAGCAAATGCAATTTTTTATGCAGTAAATCAGCCAGAAAGAGCAAATATTAATAATATTCACATTTTACCAAGTGAACAACAATAAAATTAAAAAAATGAGCGAAGACAAAACCATAAAAACAATAAACCCTGCAACAGGAGAACCTTTAGAAACTTACAATTATATTTCTGATAGTGAAATGAATTTAACTATCGAAAAAACTCAAAAAGCATTTTTAGACTGGAGACATCAATCTTTAGAAAAACGTGCTAAAGTAATTGGTGCAATTGGAAAAAAACTTGTAGAATATAAAGATGAACTTTCTAAATTGATGACCAATGAAATGGGAAAAATAATTTCTCAAAGTAATCAAGAAGTTGATTTATGTGCAGGTATTTGTGAATACACAGCAAAAAAAGGACCTGAAGAATTAAAAGACGATCAAAGAGAATTAGCTACTGGTGGTAAAGGTATTGTAACTTTTTCTCCTATAGGAATTATTTACGGAATTCAACCTTGGAACTACCCTGCTTATCAAGTAATAAGATACACAATTGTAAATTTAATGGCTGGTAATGCAGTTTTATTAAAACACGCATCTAATGTTACTGGAACAGGACTTTTATTAGAAAAAATATTTACTGAAGCTGGTTTGCCAGAAAATTTATTTAAAACCTTGCTAATTTCTCATGAGCAATCTGATGAAGTTATCAAGCATAAAGATGTTAGAGGTGTAACTTTAACTGGTAGTTCTGATGCTGGTAAAAACATAGGACAAAAAACAACTGCAGAACTTAAAAAAGTGGTTTTAGAATTAGGAAGTAATGATGCTTATATTGTTTTAGAGGATGCTGATATTGAGTTGGCTGTAGAAAAATGTGTAAAAGGTAGAATTTATAATAATGGTGAAACTTGTATTGCTGCAAAACGTTTTATTGTGGTTGATGCAGTTTACGATCAATTTAAAGAAGCTTTTGTAAAGGCTATGAAAGACGTAAAAGTTGGAAATCCTATGGATGAAAATTCTGATATGGGACCAATGGCTAGAAAAGATTTACGTGAAACTTTACATGAACAAGTGGAAGAAAGTGTACAAAAAGGTGCTAAAATTTTATGTGGTGGAAAAATGACTGAAAGTAATGGTTTTTACTATCCCGTTACAATTTTAGACAATGTAAAACCAGGGCAACCTGCTTATAACGATGAACTTTTTGG
>QGCY01000140.1_pt1 | contig 15067 bp, 13 predicted proteins | sample 4708041 | NCBI WGS metagenome assembly QGCY01 (sample SAMN08941164, study PRJNA450518) | Sediment metagenome, whole genome shotgun sequencing project. | biome: grassland soil; feature: grassland; material: soil; isolation source: soil 14 days enrichment with methanethiol and mixed carbon source ... | reverse complement strand
CTTTCTTACGTCGAACTCACGTTAATAATGGCTTTTATTGTTTTGATGATTTAGGTGTAGAAACCACAGGAAGACATTTTGGTAAAGATTGCAATGTAATGGGAGAAATACTTCTTTCTCGCTATGATTTATTCTTAAAACGTAAAATTAGAACACACACCACTACAAACTTAAACGCACAAGAATTAGAGAGTAGATATGGGATTCGTGTACGTTCCAGAATGCGTGAATTATTTAATTTGATTGCTTTTGATAAAGAAAGTTCAGATAAACGAAAATAAAGGCAACACCGACTCAACATCGATAAAAGTGTAATACAAAGACTAAAAACCAAACAATTTTAATAGATTTGTGAATAGCAATAATTTTATGTTAAGTATCAACGAAATAAAATCACTTATAAATTCAGGAGAAGGCTTTAACCTTGAATTTAAAGTAAGAATTCCAAATAAAATAAAAGAGGTTACAGAAGAAATTTGTGCTTTTGCAAATGCATCTGGTGGTACTCTTATTTTGGGTGTTGATGATGCTAATAATGTTCAAGGAGTTACGTTTAACAATGCAAAACGTTCCGCTTTACAGAATTCAATAAATGAAATTACACCAACATTACATTGCAATATTTACACGATAACTATTGATAAAAAAGAAATTGTAATAATTGAAGTTCCTTCAGGCGTAAATAAACCGTATGTTCTTTCTGGAGCAATTTATGTACGTCAAGGCCCTAATTCTCAAAAATTAACCACGGTTGAAGAAATGAGAGATTTCTTTCAGCAAGCTGATAAGATTTATTATGATGAAGCGCCTTGTAAAACAATTGATATTACTAAAGATATTCCTGATACCAATATCAATCAATTTAGAGAATTAGCAGGTTTAGGTACTACAGTTTCTAACGAACAAGTATTCAATAATTTAAAATTAGTAACCAAAGAAGGTTTTCTTAAAAATGGAGCTACTTTATTCTTTGCAGAAAATCCAGAACAGTTTTTTGAAAAAGCAGTAATTAGATGTATTGTTTTTGAAGGTATTGGTAAAAGATATATTACTGATGATAAAATAATGTCAGGCACTTTATATCAGCAATTTCTTCAAACAATGACTTGGTTAAAAACAAAACTAAATGTTCGTTATGATATAGAAGGAGCAGGTTCACAACCAAGAAAAGAACTTTGGGAAATTCCAGAAACAGTTTTCAAAGAAGCTATTATTAATGCTTTAGCACATAGAGATTATTATAATAAAGGAGCTCGTATTTCTGTGGAAGTTTTTAATGATAGAATTGAAGTTTCTAATCCTGGAGGTTTAGTAAGTGGAATTCCTAAAAATGAATTTGGTAAAAGAAGTTTAAGTAGAAATCCTTTAATATTTGGTCTCTTTGAAAGAATACGAATGGTAGAACAAGTAGGTTCTGGTATTAGTAGAATGAGAGATTTAATGTTAGAAAATAATTTAACTCCACCTGAATTTAATACTGAAGGTATATTTACTGTAACATTTAGAAGACCTTTCGATTTTAATAAGTGGGTAGATAAGTGGGTAGATAATTTAACAGATAATAGAGTTAATATTATCAAAGCTATTCATAAAAATAATAAAGTTTCTAAAAGAGAATTAGAAGAAATAGTGGGCATAAGTGCTACTGCTATTGATAATAACCTTGATACTCTAAAAAAATTAGATCTTATAGAAAGAGTTGGCAGTGCTAAAGGTGGTCATTGGAAAATAAGCTACATACTTCCATAAGTGGGTAGAAAGAGTGGGTGGCAAATTTTAGGTGTGTGTTTGAAATAATTTCTTTTTGTAAATATAAATTTGATGTATCATAAAAATTAAAAAGATTTAAAATCCTATCAATTAATGCTTTTTGTTATTTTTACAATCTATGAAGAAATACACCTCAAGAATCACATCTAAAAGTATTGAGCAAAGTGGATTGCCTAGTGGTTATAAAGCTATTGCAGAATATATTTGGAATGGTTTCGATGCTCAAGCAACTACTATTAATATTGATTATGATTCAAATGAGATAGGTTACTTAAATAATTTATCTATTTCGGATAATGGTGTAGGTATTAATTTATCAGATATTGAAAATACGTTTGGTAAGTTTCAAGATTCTCAAAAGGCTTTTACTTTTTCAAAAACAGGTTTTATTAAAGGAAAGAAAGGTAAAGGTCGTTATTCATTTACAACGTTCGCTAATCAATCAAAATGGGATACAGTTTTCAATCAAGATGATAAAAATTTTCAATATTCCATTATTATCAATAAAAAAGATAGTCAAAATTATGGAATTCCAAGTGAAAAGAAAATAGTTAAAACTAATACAGGTACAACTGTCTCTTTTGATGGATTTTTTGATTTGTTTGGTGATCAATTAGATAATGAAACTTTTTTTGATTTTTTAGCAGGTGAGTTTGGTTGGTTTTTACATTTAAACAAACAGAGAGATTATAGAATATTAGTTAATGGCATAAGGATTGATTATAGTAGAATTATAGTTGATTCAGAAGATTTTGAATCCACAATTATTGATAATAAATTTAAAGTATCCTATGTTAGATGGTCAAAAAAAATTGGAGATAAATATTTTAATTATTTTTTGAATAGTAATAAAATTGAAAAACACCGTGTTCACACATCTTTTAACAATGGAGCTATAGATTTTCATCACTCCGTTTATGTTGAATCAGGGTATTTCAATGATTTTTTACCCACCAAAATTGATGCTCCATCTACAGATAAAAATCAACAAGATGAAACGTTTAAACTACTTGTTTCTCATTTGAAAGATTTTATATCAAAAAAAGAAAAAGAGTATATAAAAGATAATAAAGCTGAAGGTTTAATTGTTAAATATAGAAAAGATAAAGTATTTCCCTTTTTTAAAAACACTAAATATGAACAATTAAGAAAAGACGATTTAGAAAATGTAGTAAAAGAGCTTTATTGTGCTGAACCCAAAATTTTCCACAAACTAAATAATACACAAAGTAAAACATTAGTTGGTTTTCTTAACTTGCTTTTAGATTCTGATGAACGAGATAAAATATTAACGATTATTGACGGCATTGTTAATTTGACAGATGATGAAAGAACAGAATTATCAGAAACATTGAGTAAAACAAAATTCACTCATATTTTAAGTTTAGTTAAACTTTTAGAGAATAGACATACTGCTGTTGAAACTTTAAAAATTTTAATTTTTGATTTAGAAAAATTCACTAATGAAAGAGATCACATTCAAAAAGTTATAGAAAATAATTACTGGTTATTTGGTGAAAAATATCATTTGGTTTCTGCTGATGATAGTTTTGAAATTGTTTTAAATAACTATCTTAATTTTTTAGAATTAAATGATAATAAAAAACCTAAAATTAGTGAAGTAAATCAACAAGAAAAATTAAGAAGACCAGATATATTTATTTGTCGTAAATCAAATATTCCAGATCCAAATTCAGATGATGATATTATTGAGGAGAACATAATAGTCGAACTAAAAAGGCCTTCTGTTACTATTGGTAAAGAGCAATATCGTCAAATAGAAGATTATTTAAATTTCATTGTAAATGAAGTTAAATTTAATAGTCAATTAAGACAGTGGAAATTTATTTTAGTAGGTAAAGAAGTTGATAGTTTTATAAAAGGACTTTATTTAAATCAAAGTAATAAAGGAAAACGGTTTCTTGTTCAGTCTATAAATAATTTTGAAATTTACGCAATGACTTGGGATGATTTGTTTAAACAGTACAAACATCGTCATAGGAATTTAGTTGATAAATTAGAATTTAAAAACACAATAAAAGAGGAATTAAAATTGAAAGGGATAAATTTCGATAAAGAACTATCTGATAGTCTTACAAAAGAAATAATTCGATAAAAATTAAACTCCCCACAAACCAAAATCCAGTTTGTTGCAAAAGCAAAAAACCTCTGTCTTTTGGTTTGTTCCGCGCGCCAGCGCAAGTTTAGCGTTTTAAAACTCTATAAGAAGTTGCATTTTAGAGCTTGTTCCATTCGCATACTCATTGCACAACTCTAAAAAGCAACGCGTTTTTATTATTTCATAAAACACAAAACTCCCCAAAGCTATCTTTACATAATGCGCAGTTATAGCCCTCTTCCGCAAAAACTCCAGGGTCTATAACGCCATTATGTAAAATAGCCGCTCTTACAACGCTCAATTCCGTTAATAAAATAACCTTTTCGTTTACCAACAAACATTCGTGCATTTTTGCATTGTTTTTATAAGTGCTTTTTTACTTTCAATAGATTAGAGTTATAAATCATTGAAAATTAGAAATAATAAGAATAATTCTAAAGCACCTATAAAATCAAGAAAAAGCCAATAAGAGTATATTTTTTTATTTGTAAGAGAATTGGATAATATTGTTTTCACAAAAGCAAATGCTAATCCAAGATTAAAAACAATTTAGTAAACATAGAAATTTAGGGACAATAAACACATTTTTCAAGGCATTCACTTTTTACAAAAACAATCAGAAATATAGTACAGAACAAATAAAAAAATACACACTTATTTTCGCTTCTGCCAGCGCACTACGTACTTCGTCTTTAACAATTTTCATTCAATCGCCATTGGGCTACCATTTTTAAAGTTTGATAAACTCCTTACTAAAAATCAACCTCTGTTTATCAAACTTTAAAAACGATAAAACCTGCTAATGTTTTTCCCTTATCTCATTCATCTGCACAAAAATTCTGCTAAATTCATTTAGTTTCTTTATCAAAATTCTTTGTTTGTCTCATTTCGTTAAGTAAAAAACAAAATATTGGATATATAAAAAAGAGCATTCAAAATATAAATGCTCTTTCTAATTACTGATGTTTAAATTTTATTTTTTATGATGTTTTTTTATTGATTTTAAAAAAAACTTCATCATTACAGAAGCAATAAAACTGACAATTGCTCCCAAAGTAGCCAAAACAATTGTTGTAATAATATCCTCTGAACCAATATGAGAAATTGTAGTCAAAAAAGTACCACCAATGACACCAGCACTCAAATTTTGATGTGGGATGTGAAAATTCATTTTAGTTGTTTTTTTTATTTGTTTCTAATACTGTTTCTCTTTTTCATCAGAAACTACAGCTTGACTTACAGCTGTTGCCACAGTTCCTGCAACTGTCATATATGTAGCAATAGTAACTATTGTTGCAGGAATACTTACAGGAGCTGCAATAATAGCTCCTCCTGTAGTAACCAATGCAATGCCTATATTTCTTAAAATTCTAAAGAGTTTTGGTGTTGGTTTTTTATAACGTTCTATAATTTTCATGATTCTGTGATTTAACGATTAATATTATTTTTTCCTTTCGTTCTTTAGCTTGATAAACCAAAGACAGTAATTTTTGCATTGCATCCCTTGAATAAATCCCTTTTCCAATACCACTTAAGTAAGTTACAGGAGCAATACATCCTTCCAATTCTCTTTTGGCATCATTTGCAGGATGAAATAAAATAAAGCTTCTACCTTTTACATTCTTCAAAATCAAATGATGCTGAAAACGTTTTGAAAATCTTGGTATAATTTCATAGACTCCTTCAGGAATACAAGAAATATTTCTTTTGTTATTGAACCAGGGCAACTCTATGGTGTGACAGATAAATGTATCAGCAGAAAAGAGAGCACCATTAGTGCCCTCTTTAAAATAAGCTCTTTGAAGCACTAACTCCATAATTATGGAGTATCAATAGTAACTACTGATAAAGCATTGTAAGCACCGTTTTTAAGCGCATACATTTCGCCATTTACTTCTTGATAAAACTCAACGCCAATAACTTGCACCACTTGTAACGTTGAATTTGCAGTAATCGTTGCAGACAATGCAATTGCAGCAGTATCTGCAGCAGTATAAGGAAGAATAGCAGTTGCATCACTTTCAAAAGTTGAGGTCTCATTTTCAAAATCTAGTTCTGCAGCACCCATCACAATTTTAAAATGTGTGGTTCCTGCAGGAGCTGCAATTCTCACCACTGGTGAAAAGGCAACCAAATCTAAAGTTGCTTCACCAGTAACTCTGTCAAAAGCTTTGGTAAACGGAGCGAATAAAGTTGCTCCAAGCTTTCCATTCAAATTGAATTCAAAGCCTTCTAAAAGCCCTAAATTTCCATCCTGCAAGGTTCTTAAACCTCTCTCATTAACCACATCAGTTTTAGTAACTGCCACTAATGTTTTGGTCAATCGAGAAACCACTCTTTTGTCTTTTGCATTCTGTAAAAGCAAACGAATTGCATTTCGCAATACTTTACCACCTTTACCTGCGCGACCAAATTCAGAACCATTTTCACGCGTTCTTTGAAACGCAGGATCATTCTGAATTCTGTTTTTATCCACTCCACCTTTTTCACGAGCCAAATGTCCATCACTTGTTTTGTAAAAAGAAATACCTCCAATAGTTCCTTTTAATTTGATAATTCCTGTTTGTTTTGCCATAATAATTTTAATTTATTTTTTAATAATTGCTCAAAACAACTAACTTTATGGCAGTCAATTAAAAAACCAATGCCGTTTTTGGTGTTCCATTCCGAAACAACCAAAAACGTTATTAAAATATTGATAACACTCGCGTGTTGTCAACATTTTAACAACGCATTATCAGCATCATTATATCTTACTTTCAAGTAAACCATAAATACGGATAAAGCATAGATAAAGTATCATGATAACAAAAAGAGCTTGTATATATCCAAAGGACATTCAGCGCATCACAGGGCGGAGTGAGCGTTATGGGCGCAAGTTATTGAATGATATTAAAAACTATTTTGACAAAGAACCTCATCAGTTTGTTACTATTAATGAATTTTCAGAGTATTCAGGAATAGAAATTAATATCATTAATCTGTATATTAATTAGTTAGTAAACTACTTTCATAAATCATAAAATTTGCGTAAATTTATGTTGCTTTGTATGTGAAAGGATTTTATATTTGCACCACTTTTGTACAAAGCAATTTAAAAAGAAAGTTCTTATCATTAAAGTTACTTATTCGGTTACCTCAAAAAGGAAACAACTTGTAACTAGTTGATAATTAAAGATATTAGAGTGGTAGTTGTAATCCTGCCACCCCGACTAAAATGAATACCAATAAAAACTAAAACCTTGTAAATCGTATGATTTACAAGGTTTTGTGGTTTTTGGTAGATTCTCTTAAAATTAAATCGGTTTCAAGAACAATATCTTTGTAATTAATTGGTTTATTTTTTTTCTTATCCTGAATTTCTTTATACAATAATTTAAAAGCCTTTTTACCCATTTCAAATCCAGGTTGATTTATAGTGGTTAAAGAAGGAGAAATTACAGAAGCCATAAACCAATTACTAAAACCAATTACATTTATTTGTTCTGGTACTTTTATGCCTTGATTATTAAATTCTGATATGGCTCCAATGGCTACTAAATCTGTATTAATAAATATTCCATCAACATCATTATGATCTTTTAAAAGTTTATTAGCATAAAATCTTCCTTCTTCAAAACTCATATTATTTAAGAGGTATACCAAATTGGGGTCATAAATTATATTGTTATCAGTTAAAGCCTGCTTGTAACCTAAAAAACGATCAATTGAGTTTTGAGGTAATAATGGCCCTCTAAAATGTGCAATTCTTTTACAACCAATGTCTATTAAATATTGTGTTGCTTTGTAAGCTGCCTTTCTATCGTCAATTATAACTTTAGAGCATTTTATAACTTTAGCTATTTTATCAAACATTACTATAGGTGTTTCTTGATTTAATACCTCAGATATATGTTTATAATCAGCAGTACCATTTGCTAAAGAAATTAAAATACCATCAACTCTTTTACTAATGAGTAAATCTATCTGTTTTTTTTCTAACTCATAAGACTCATTAGATTGAAGTGTAATTACCAAATACCCTTTTTTTTCTGCTTGAGAAATAATACCTTTAATAACACTTGAAAAAAAATGGTGTACAATTTCTGGAATTATTAAACCAATAGTTTTAGACTCTTTAGTTCTTAAATTTACAGCAAAAGAGTTAGGTTTGTAATTTAGCATAGAAGCTGTTTCTCTAACTAATTTTCTAGTTTTCTTACTTACATCAGGATAATCTTTTAAGGCTTTAGATACCGTTGTTATAGAAATTCCTAATTCTTCAGCTATTTGCTTTAGTGTTACCAAATTATTTTAATATTATAAAAATTAAACTTCACTTATTTACCCCATAAATATAGTAAATTATCTTTACCGAAAACGTTTTCGTCAAATCGAAAACGTTTTCGATTTATTTATTTCGTAATTTAGCTACCTATAAAAATATATTTGACAAAAAATAATTAACTATTTTATCAAATTCATACTAAAATGAAGAAAAAACTAAATTTAAAAAATTTGCTTTTGATGGTTCTAATACTTTCATCAACAGCTTTTGTTGCTCAGTCTACAATTTCGGGTACTGTAAAAGATACCAATGGTAATTTAATACCTGGGGTAAATATCCTTCTAAAAGGTACAACTAAAGGTGCCAACACAGATTTTGATGGTAATTACGAAATTACAAATGTTACAAATGATACTTACACTATTGTAGCCTCTTATATTGGTTATGACAATTTTACGAAAGAAATTTCGGTAAATGGAAATTTAACACTAAACATTATCATTAAAGAAAACGCACAATCATTAGATGAAATTATTGTTACAGGAGTCGTAAATCCTAAATCTAAATTAGAATCGAGTGTTTCTGTATCAAGCGTTGGTATTAAACAAATAGAACAAGCATCACCAAGATCTGCAGGTGAACTATTTAGAAGTATTCCTGGTATTCGTGCAGAATCTTCTGGTGGTGAAGGTAATGCAAATTTTAACGTACGTGGTGTGCCAGTTTCTTCTGGTGGTTCTAGATATTTACAATTACAAGAAGACGGACTTCCTTTAATGTTATTTGGTGATACTTCTTTTGGTAATGCCGATAACTTTTTACGTATAGATTCTAATATCGGAAGAGTTGAAGCTATTAGAGGTGGTTCTGCATCTACACAAACTTCTAATGGTCCTGCTGGAATTATAAATATGATTAGTAAAACTGGTAGAGTTGAAGGTGGTACAATTGGTGCAACTTATGGTTTAGATTTTCAAACTAGTCGATTAGATTTTGAATATGGTACTCCTATTGGAGAAGGATTATATTATCATATTGGTGGTTTTATGAGAGTTGGAGAAGGTCCTAGAGATATTGGTTATCAAGGTAACAAAGGTGGTCAGCTAAAAGCAAACATAACTAAAGAATTTAAAAATGGTTATGTACGTACGTACTTCAAATATTTAAATGACAGATCTGTAATGTACATGCCTATGCCAGTAGCGTTAACAGGTACAAATGCTGATCCAACTTTTGGTAATCTACCTGGTTTTGACATAACTTCAGATAGTCCACACTCAGTAAACATGCAAAATACATACAGTGTTTACGATGGTAATCCTACACAAAATGATATGAGAAGTGGTAACAACCCTGTTAGTGCTTCAGTTGGGGCAGAGTTTTCTTTTGACTTAGGAGATGACTGGAAAGTAAATGGAAAAGCAAGATATGCAAACAACTCTGGTCAATGGAACGCTCCATTTACTGCAAACGTTGGTACAGTCGCTGATATTGAGGCTTTAGTAAGAGGAGCTTCTGGAGCAACTGGTGCTTTAACTTTTGAAGATGGTACACCATTTAATCCAGCAAATGGATTGGCTCAAGATATTAGATATTTTGATGTTACTATCGAAGATTTAAGTAACTTTTTTAGCGATATTAAAGTAACAAAAGCTTTAAATGATAATATTGGTCTTACAGTGGGTATGTTCTCTGCAACACAAAACACTAAAATTGGTTGGCAATGGAGTTCTGCAATTTCTGAAGTAGCAGGAGATGGTCAAGCTAGACTAGGTGTTTTTGAAGGATTCTCTGAAGGTGGAGCTTACTCTTATGGTCAACCAGTTTGGGGTAACTGTTGCCAAAGAAAATACAATACTGTACACAATGTAAATTCTCCTTATGTAGGTGTTGATGCAGAAATTTCTGAAAAATTAAACTTTGATGGTAGTGTACGTTTCGAAAACGTAAATGTAAACGGTTCAATAAACTCAGGACAATTAAGTAATTTAGATGCAAACGGAAATTTAATTGGTTTTGACTATAACAGTGATGGAGTGATTAGCCCTTTTGAATCTACAATACCTACAATAGCAGGTAATCCTGGACAAGCAATTAGCGATGATTATAATTTTGTTTCTTATTCTGCAGGTTTAAATTATAAAATTAATGACGGAGCAGCTGTTTTTGGTAGATATAGTAAAGGAGCTTCTGGTAGAGCTGCAGACAGAAATACTTATGGTTCAGACGGCTTAGCTGATGTACAGTTTGATGAAATCTCGCAACTTGAATTTGGTTTAAAAAAGAGATTAGACAATGGTGTTTTAAATGTTACAGGTTTTGTTAGTAACACAGATGAAGGTATTAGTAACGAGTTAAACAGAACTGTAGGAAACCCTTTTAAAGCATTAGGTTTAGAGGTAGAATCTGCTTTAGGATTTGGAGATTTTAGCATAAATGGATCTGTTACTTATACAAAAGCAGAAATTGATGGTGGTGCAAATAAAGGTAATAAACCAAGAAGACAAGCAGACTTTGTATACAACTTAGCACCAACTTATTCTTTTGGAGCCGAAAAACAACACCTTTTAGGAATTACAGTTTTAGGTACATCTAAATCTTTTGCACAAGATGACAACGACCTTGTAATGCCAGGTTACGCTTACATTAATGCTGTAGCAAAAGTTAGCTTAACAAAAGGATTATCTTTAAGTGTAAATGCAAACAATTTATTCGATACAATTGGTGTTACTGAAGTAGAAGGAAATGGAAACATTGCTGCTGGTTTAGCCGCTGCAAGAACAATTTCTGGTCGTTCTACAACAATGACATTGCAATATAGTTTTTAAGAAAAAAGTTCATTATTATTTTTTGTTGATTTAAGTTTTGAAATAGAGCCAATTACATTTTTTGGCTCTATTTTTTAAAAAAATTAAAACAAAGAAGCCAAGGTATTTCATTAAGCTATATATACATTAAACCCAAACACTCTTCTTATATTAATCTATTTTAAAATGAAAAATTTAATAATTACCATCCTTTTATTTAACTCACTTCAAAATATTGCTCAAGAAGTAGTGCATCAAAAAAAAGAAATAGAAAAAATGATTGTGTATGGTAGTGATAGTTGCCATAGCTGTTTAGATACTAAAGCTTTTTTAAAAGAAAAAAATATCAAATTCACTTATTATGACATCGATGTAAATAAAGTGAAAGAGCAAGAAATGTTAGTAAAACTGCAAAGAGCTAACATTCCTATTTACACTCTAAGTTTACCAGTAATAGACAACAAAGGAGATGTATTTTTAAACAAAGGTAATCTTAAAGAATTTCTAATCGTATTAGGTAAAAAAATTGAAGAAAATGAAAATTAAAAAACCTACATTAAGTTTCTGGCAAATATTTAACATGAATGTTGGTTTCTTAGGCATTCAATTTAGCTTTGGTTTACAACAAACTGCAGTAAATCCAATCTTCTCTTTTTTAGGAGCAAATCACGAAGATTTGCCACTACTCAACTTGGCAGGTCCAGTAACAGGTTTAATTATTCAACCAATTATAGGCGCAATTTCAGACAAAACTTGGTCTCCACGTTTTGGAAGAAGAAAACCATTTTTTTTAATTGGTGCTTTAATAGGTAGTTTGTGTTTATTCGCATTTCCATACAGCCCTTCTTTATGGTTCGCTGTAGGTTTACTGTGGATTTTAGATGTAGGTAACAATATGGCAATGGAACCCTATAGAGCCTTTGTTGGAGATAAACTACCAAATAAACAATTAAGTTTTGGTTATCAAATGCAAAGTTTATTTGTTGGTGCAGGTATTGTTTTGGCAAACGCATCTATATTTATTTTTCAAGATCAATTTGGCGGTGCAGAAAATGTTGATGAAACTGTAAAAGCAATTCCTAGATGGTTGTATTACTCCTTTTTTATAGGGGCAATTTTATCTATTGCAACCATACTTTGGTCGGTAGTAAAAACTCCAGAAATACCTCCATCAGAAGAAGAATTAAAAGAAATAGAACAGCACAACAAACTATCTTTTATAGATAGAGTAAAAACGCCTTTTAAAGAAATAGTTGGCGCTATAAAAGACATGCCAAAATTTATGTGGAAGTTAGCAGGAGTCTATCTTTTTCAATGGTATGCCCTATTTATTTATTGGCAATTTATTTCGCCAATGTTCGAAGAAAGTATGGGTTTTAATAAATCAGAAGCTTTAAGTCAGGCCGCAAAAATGAATACAACCTATAATATTTCTACCATTGTTTTTGCTTTGGCATTAGTGCCTTTTGCTCTAAAATGGGGTGGTAAAAAGGTGTATGTAATTAGTCTCTTTTTAACAGGTATTGCCATGTTAAGCATACCCAATATTCAAGACCCAACATTGGTTATTTTACCTATGATTTTATTTGGTATTGGTTGGGCAGCAATGATGGGTATTCCGTATTCTATGGTTTCTAAAATAGTACCTCAAGAAAGACGTGGTGTATATATGGGTATTTTAAATATGATGATTGTAATTCCAATGGGAATTCAAACTTTAACTTTTGGGACAATTGTAAAAAACCTTTTAAATAATAGTGCAATAAATGCCATTTTATTAGGAGGTGCCTTTTTTATAATTTCTGGTTTTTTAGCACTTAGGCTTAAAGAACCAAAATCAATTGCAGACTAAATTTAAGATGCAATTTGCATCCAAAAAGAAATAACTGATAAAGAAATTAATTTTGAAAAACAGTAATAAAAACATAGATATTTTATGCGTTGGTGAAGTCTTAATCGATTTTATAGGCCATCAAAATAATGTACTCATCAACGAAACAAGAGATTACCATCGCTATTTAGGAGGTTCTCCTGCCAATGTTGCAATGAATTCAGCAAGATTAGGATTAAATCCTTATATGATTTCTGCGGTTGGCAATGATGGTTTTGGAGAATACATTTTTAAAAGACTAAATGAAGTAAAAGTAAACACAAACCATTTAAAAAAATCAGAAAATAATTCTACGAGTGTTATTTTTGTATCTCGTTCTAATGGCACACCAGATTTTATGCCTTACAGAAATGCAGATTATCACATTTCAGAAGATCAAATTACTGCTGAAATGTTATCACAAACAAAAATATTTCACACAACTTGCTTTGCATTAAGCAAAAACCCAGCTCAAACCACAATTCTTAAAAAAGCAAAAGAAGCCGTTAAAAATGGTTGCAAATTAAGTATTGATATTAATTATGCTAAAAAACTTTGGTCTAGCAAGCAAGAAGCGCTAGATGTTATTAAAACCTATTGCAGTTTAAACCCTTTAATTAAAATTAGTGAAGATGATATGTTACGTCTTTTCGAAAAACAACTTCCTCATGAAGAAATTTTTGAGTTCTTTCACAATTTAGGGGTAGAAACTGTATGCCTTACACTTGGAAGTGAAGGTGTAAAACTTTCTCAAAAAGGAAAAAATTTGATTCAATTACCCGCTATAAAAATAGAAAAGGTAATGGATACAACAGGAGCTGGAGATGCTTTTTGGTCTGGTTTTTTATTTGCATACATGAAAGAAAAAACCATCGAAGAATGCTTACAAATTGCATTAAAATTAGCAGCATTAAAACTACAAAATGTAGGTAGATTACCAGATAATATCAATATTTTATCAAAACTCTTATAATTATAATTAACAAATTATGTATCAAGAAAAAATGAAGAGTATCTCAAATGGTGTAATGTTAAATGCATACCCAGATAGCATTGGTCATAAATTAAGTGACACCATTAAAATGTTGCAAAAGCCAGAATTTAAAGATGTTTTTTCTTTATTTTATGTGCTACCTACTTTTTTTAATAGTGATTTAGATAGAGGTTTTTCTATTATTGATTATAACATCAATAAAGAATTAGTTTCTAAAGACGATTTAAAAGCTCTAAAAGAATTAAATATAGATCTAAAATTTGACATTGTTTTAAATCATCTTTCTGTAGCTTCTCCTCAATTTAAAGATCTTTTAAAAAACGGAAAAAATTCTAAATTCAAAGATTTTTTTATCAACTGGAATGAGTTCTGGAAAGGTAATGGAGAGGTTAATGATGATGATATCGTTATTCCAAAAGAAGAATTTCTCAATAAATTATTTATGAGAAAATCAGGACTTCCAATTTTAAAAGTTCCTTTTCCAGATGGAACTGAAAAACCATATTGGAATACCTTTTATCAAGAAATTAAATACAACAAAATTACAGAACAAGATATTATTGAAATTATCCCCCAAATTTCTAATAAAGCTGAATTGATTTGTGAAAAAATCAATTCAGCTATTCTTAAAAAAGAAAACCTATCTGCTATAAACTTTGAAGAACTTGATGAGTATAAAGAAGATGTATTGTTATTAGTTGCCCGTAAAGCAACTTATCTAGGTCAGATGGATGTAAATGCTAAATCTGAATTGGTATGGGAATTTTACGAAGAAACTTTAGCCAAAGTAAAAAGCTTTGGATGTTCAATTTTAAGATTAGATGCTTTTGCATATTTACATAAAGAAATAGGGCAAACTAATTTTTTTAACAAACCTGGTACTTGGCAATATTTAGAAAGAATTAACCAAATTGCTAAAAAGAATGATTTAGTTCTATTACCAGAAATTCATGCAGAATATGGTTTAAACCTACACAATGAAGTAGCAAGCCAAAACTACCCTATTTATGATTTTTTCTTACCAGGATTATTAATTCATACCTTAGAAACTGCAGACAATTCAGCGTTATTAACTTGGATTAACGAAATTATAACCAAAGAATATAAAACTGTAAACATGTTAGGTTGTCATGATGGAATTCCTGTTTTAGACTTAAAAGGAAAAGAAGTTAATGGCATTTATAACAAGGGTTTACTAGAAGATAAGCAAATAGAATCCATAATGAATACAATTATGGAG
>QGCY01000139.1_pt1 | contig 15071 bp, 10 predicted proteins | sample 4708041 | NCBI WGS metagenome assembly QGCY01 (sample SAMN08941164, study PRJNA450518) | Sediment metagenome, whole genome shotgun sequencing project. | biome: grassland soil; feature: grassland; material: soil; isolation source: soil 14 days enrichment with methanethiol and mixed carbon source ... | reverse complement strand
GTCTTGGAGCTGATCGGCCAGACCATGGTGGGCCATGTCATTTTTGGCTGCCATCATCAGGCCGCTGGTTTCTTTATCCAGTCGATGCACAATACCAGGACGTAACACCCCGCCAATGCCAGATAAGCTGCCCTTACAATGGTGCAACAGTGCATTTACCAGCGTTCCGTCCGGATTACCGGCGCCCGGATGAACGACTAGTCCAGCCTGCTTATTAATAACCAATAGATCGTCATCTTCATAGATAATGTCCAGCAGGATATTTTCTGCCTTGGGAATGGCATCTGTAGGGGGTGGAACGGTTAACGAGATTTGATCGCCAGGCTTTATTTTAGCCGATCGATTTTGCACCACCTGCGCATTCAGCATGACATGCCCGCCATCAATCAAGCCTTGCAGTCTGGCTCTTGAATAATCCGGTGCCAGCACACATAGCGCCTTATCCAGACGTTTTAGCGCGGCCGTTGTCTCGTCTAGCTGAAAGGAGAATGTTTCTAATTCTTGCATAAAGTTTGCCATTGGAGGGCCGTTACTCATTTTCTCGGCATCTATCCTTATAAGGATCGGTTGCCGGAAAAGCTAGCGCCCAGCCATTTTGCGAATACACATCATGCGATTTTTCTTCCATTGTATCGCTTTGTTTTTCCTCATGAAACAAGCTTTGCACTGTTAAGGGGCTATGTTCTTTTCCCCCCTTTAAGATCGTATCCGGGCTAAGTGTAGTGCCGATGATCACCCGCTGGAGATTATGACCGAACAATAAATCCGAAGCTAATGCCCCGCGCGCATTCATATAGTCATCACTGAACATTAAAATGCCACGTGAATTTAAGGTCAGCAAACGCACATAATCGATATGGGATGCTTCTTGATCAAAAAAGATATCTGACTCAGGCCAGCTAGAGGTTCCTTGCACCTCCCTGTAGCTGCCATTTAATGCAACAGAGATCACATCATCAAACCCGACTAAAACGGTTCCACCCTGATAAGCCATTTTCCCGCTGTAAAAGCGCTCCCACTCTAGGGAGCCCCCGGCCGCATCAATCTTGGCGAGCCAAGCGGATGGGGCGCCACCTTCCAATGATTGCGCAGAGCCAGACAGAATAAAACTGCCGTTACTCAGAACATTTGCTTTGATAAAAAACGAAGACTCCCCGCGGGAGTAATTCTGTGCCCAGATCATATTGGTGTCTTCAGACATCGACATTAACCAGCCTTGCCAGCGATCATAGCTATTAACCGATGCCCCCACGGCGAGTACATCGCCATTCATCCCCGGAACCAATTGAGAAAAATAATTTTTAGGTGTTGATCTAAAGGTGCGCAAAGCCAATTTTTTGCCCTGATCATTCAGCCGATAAATATTGGCGTAGATATTTCCTTTGTCATCCATCACATGCGAAGCGACAAGATAACCTTCGCTTTTTTTCAAAGACACCAGATCATCGGGAATGTTGTTATTACCTTCATCTTGATCAATCACTAGCAATTTAGTGACCTCACCACCCGCGTTAAGCACGGCGATGATCGGGGTCTCTTTGCCCTTCAGTTGTTGCCCGGCGAGCACCCAATACCCCCCTGCATAGGGAATAATTTTTTTAACGCGCGTTAGCCCCTCTATCTCGTTATAATGAGCCCAGATCGTGCGACCGCGATAATCCAGCGCATTAATCATCAGACTTTTTCGATGTGTTTCAGGATCCTCGCTCAGGCCAACGACAATCATCGTATCACCTTGACGATACGCGCTGATAAACCCATCTTCCTGCGGGTAATCCCCATACACGCCATCCCACAGATTATAATTGCCCAATTCAGGTTCAATCATCTGGGTGATGAGCACCGGAATATTTTCGCAGCTTTGCGCCTGTACCGCCCCCGACGCCGCAACAACACCCCCATAAAAAGACAACAAAACGATCCATAGATATCGATATTTTGCACTGATCATTCGCTGTGTTTCCTGATTTTAAAATAGAATATGGTGCTCCTGACAATAAACATGATCCAACCTCATAAAGCAAGATGATGACATCATGCAAAGGGCTTGCCAGCAAGGGCATATCGGTGTTTATTAGAGGAGCCCCTTACAGGGGATCGAGAACAGTTTTAAACGTCCGGGCAAGTTTTTTATTCCATGAGAGTTTTGGTTATCAGTGATGCATGGCACCCGCAAGTCAACGGCGTTGTGCGAACCTATGAACATATCGGCGAAGAACTTACCCGTATGGGGCATGTGTTTCATGTGATTGGCCCGGCTGATTTTCGCTGGTCTATGCCTATGCCGGGCTATGATGAAATTCGCTTGGTGCTATTTGCCTATCGTGCTTTAAAAAAGAAGATCGAAGCCTTTAACCCCGAAGCTATTCACATCGCGACCGAAGGCCCGTTAGGCTTGGCCGCCAAAGCCTATTGCCTGCGAAACCATATTAATTTCTCTACCTCGTTCCACACGCATTTCCCTGATTATTTTGCCAAGCGAATCGCCAATCGTCTTTCTTTTTTATATAAACCAGCCCATGTGTTGGGACGGGCGTTTGTACGAAACTTTCACAAACATTCGATTGCCATGATGGTCGCCACACAAAGCCTGGAAGACGAACTTAAATCATGGGGATTTAAAGCGCCAATGTATCGTGTGACACGCGGCGTTAATTTATCAAGTTTTTATCCTGCCCCTACGCCGGAAGATAAAGCCTTATTCTCCGATTTAAAAAGGCCCGTGGCGCTTTATGTAGGGCGGGTATCTATTGAGAAAAACATTGAATCCTTTCTGGAAATGCCTTGGGAAGGATCAAAGGTTATTGTTGGAAACGGGCCACATCTGGAGCTGTTAAAAGTGCGCTATCCCGATGCTGTTTTTGCAGGCAAACAAGAAGGGGATATCTTGGGCGAATATTACCGATCGGCTGATATTTTTGTATTTCCTTCAAAAACCGACACATTTGGCATTGTTTTAATTGAAGCCCTAGCCAGTGGTCTGCCTGTAGCTGGATATGCGGTAACCGGCCCGATTGATATTATCACTGACCCCACTTTGGGCGCTGTTCACGAACATGATTTATCCGCCGCCGCCTACGAAGCGCTACAACACGGTGAAGCCGAAGCCCGCGCTGCATTTGTAAAACGTTACTACACGTGGGAGAACACAGCACAACAGTTTCTGACCGCTGTTACGGCAACTGATTATTTTAAGCCCAAAAACAAGCGGCGTCGTTTTTTAGACCGGCACCTTTTTATACGGATTTTCAAACGATTATTTCGCTCGTTTAGCAAAGCAGAGCAACCGAAGTCTTAAACACTTTATGCCTTCTGCTGGCGGGCCCTCATAAAATTGACGGCTTGCTCATAATCAATTTTTATCTGTGCAAGCTGCGATTGCTTATCTTGATCCGGGTTATTAAAACTATGCTCCGCATTGGCGCACGTTTCCGATAATCCTGCGGCACCTAAGTTAGCAGAAGCCCCCTTAATACGATGGGCAGCAGCACGCCATGCCTCGTCGTCGCCTTGCTCGGCGGCTTGTTCTAACTGGTGAATACTGATATTTCCTTGTTCAACAAACAAATCTAACAACTCTTTTTCTTCATCTAAATTGCCTTCAGTAAACATCTCAAGATGCTCAATATCTACAATAGAATTTTCTATTTTTTCATCCTTCCCAACACCGTACCCTTCAAACGCCGGTCCATACATGACATCAATCTCATTGACTGTGTCGGCCGTAACATCTTCTGGGTTTCCGGCATAACGCTTAATTATCTCGCTCAATTTATCAACCTGCACCGGCTTAGATAGATAGTCATCCATTCCCGCCCGAATACATTTCTCTCGATCCCCGACCATCGCATTTGCCGTCAATGCGATCACAGGCAAGTGCTTTCCATTTTCTTCCTCACGTTGACGGATAATTCGGGTGGCTTCATACCCATCCAGTTCCGGCATTTGACAATCCATAAGCACCAAATCATATGAGGCCTCCTCAAGCGCTTTTAAAGCCTCCATTCCTGTCGAGGCCAGTGTTACATCTGTAAAACCCAATTTTTTCAAAATCTTTTCAATAAACATCTGGTTCACCGGATGATCATCAACGGCTAGAACTTTGATATGGGTTGGTAGCTCGACGTTGCTTACATCCTTTTGCGGATCGTATAAATTGATCGGCACGATATTAGGATCGGCGATCACCAGCGGGATATAAAACCAAAAACGCGATCCATGTCCTTGCACGCTTTCCACCCCGATTTTACCGCCCATCAATTGCACAAGCTGCTGGGTGATCGTTAGCCCCAACCCCGTGCCGCCAAACTCCCTCGTTACGGATGTGTCGGCTTGCGTGAATTTTTCAAAAATTGCACTAATTTTATTCTCAGGAATACCGACCCCGGTATCTTTCACCGATACACACAAGAAATTGCCGTCTTCTTCAGACACAGTCTCAACAGCCACCTCGATCATTCCAGTCTCAGTAAATTTGATCGCATTACTGATCAAATTGCGTAACACTTGCTGAATTTTCGCTAGATCAGATACAAGAACCGAAGGCGCATTATCGCCTTGCGTTAAGCCCAGCTTAATCCCTTTATCCGTTGCCACGGGCAAATAAAGCTGCACGATTTGGTTGATTGCAATTCCGACATCAAACGCCACATTTTCAACCTCTAATTCACCGGCTTCAATTTTTGAGATATCAAGAATATCATTCAAGATACTCAATAAATTCCGGCTAGAGCCTAATAATGTTCGTGTGTTTTCGTGTTGTTCTTCATCCAGTCTGGAATCGAGTAAAAGTTCCGACATGCCGATAATAGCGTTCATCGGTGTTCTAAGCTCGTGACTCATATTGGCTAGAAATTCACTTTTAGCCTGATTGGCTTGCTCTGCCTTGCGCTGAGCCTCCATTGAATCCAGCCTTACAAGCTCCAGCTTGTCCAGATATTCTTGTAATTGTTGCTCTACCCTGATGCGCTCTTCAATTTCACGATCTGCATTTTCTTTACCAATGCGCAATTCTTCTTCCTGAATTTTTTGACGGGTAATATCATGTTTGATCACAGTGAAGTTTGATAGTTTCTCTCCATCAAAAACAGGCTGGATACTAACATCCGACCAATAAAGTTCTCCGTCTTTGCGGTAGTTTTTAATTTCACCGTGAAAGGACGTGCCTTGCTGTAAGGCTTGCCCCAGCCGGATCATTGTTTCCACATCTGTATCCGCCCCACATAAAACTTCTGCCAGAGGGGCGCCGATGATTTCCTTGGCCATATAACCAGTGAGATAGCTGAAACCTTCATTCACGTACAAAATATACGGCCCGTTACTTTCAACATTTGCATCGGTAAAGATTACACCGTCTTTAGCATTAACGATCGCTTGCTCGTACAGGGGCGCGTTATTTTGTATTTCGTTTGATCCCTTAAATCTCTCTTGCTTCATGACAACCCCTTTTATTTGTGCTCTTTGTTTGAATTACCCTGCTTTTTGATTGGCCTGTTGATTGAGATAAAACAGCAATTGCTCTTTCACAAACGGCTTGGAAACGAACCCTTTCGCCCCCTCAGCCATCGCGTCGGTCATATTTTCAATGTCGTCACTGCCACTCAACATCACCACATATGCCCCCGGGTCAGTCTTCATAATCCATCTTAATATTCGATGGCCATTTGCGCCGGGTAAATCAATATCCAAAAAAATGACGTCGGGTTGAACCGCGCTGTAGGAACTAAAAACCTGATTGGCATTTTGCATCGTTTCCAATTCGCATTCCTTTTTAAGGCAACTAGAAACCATCCAGCGAGCGACTGGGTCATCCTCCACTAACAGGACCTTTTTTCTCTCTATCATTTTCGCATCACTAAAATTCGGCGCAAGTGATTGTATGCCAAACCACGGAAGCTGGAATCGTTGATTATTTGACCGTTTTTTAGATGCAGCTTCTTGGTAATAATCGTGATATAGCTCGCTGGAATACAGGTTGTTTTCGGCATTCATGACCGCATTAATATATTCTTTTTGCTGAGAGCGAAGCTCATAGCAGTTCCAGCTTACTTCCAGATTATCTTGTTCTTTCAACAGATTTTGGGTATGGACGGCTATTTGTTCCAGTACTTTTGTTTCTATTTCTCTGCACAAGATGTGAATATCACGCCCATGGCAAAAATAAGCTTTTCCCTCTATCCCTTTCAGACAAGATTCCAATATCGACTCTGCCCACACTAACACCCCATCGTTTAAACCTTCCGATGCCAAAGAATCCTCATCAATGTGGATATGCAGCGTTTTCCAACGGCGCCAGCTTTCCGGGCTCCGGTTAATTACATTAATCAGTTTAACCAACTCTTGCTCTGCATTGACTGATATAATTTTCATGGTTTTTACTTTCTTAAGCTTTTTTTTCTATGTGAGGAGATTTTTGAATGTAAGCCTGCAACTTGTCTTTGGTAAAAGGCTTGCCAACAAAACCACGCGCCCCATGCTCCACGGCTTTTAGGATATTGCTGCGATCACCACTGCCACTCAGCATCACCACATATGCCTTGGGGTCCATCTCCAGTACTTTTTCCAGCACCATATGACCGGAGATATCCGGCAAACCAATATCGAGGAATAGAATATCTGGTGCTTTTTGCAGATATAAAAGCAATGCGCCCATGCCATCCTTGGCTTCACTGGTGTGATGCTTATCGCCAATGGCATTTTTGATCATGCGCTGAGTGAACAAATCATCTTCGACGATCATAATTTCAGGCTTCTGGCGCTGATCTCTTCGCGCACCGATGGTCGCTATAAGATCTTTATCCAGATTGATTTGGGTAATTTGTTGCTCTTTCTTTTTGGTTACGACCTGCTTCTTGGCTTTTAAGTTTTCCTGTTTTTTAGTCAGGATCTTGTTTTTTCGCTCTAATTTAGCTTCACAAACGCTGCGCAATTGCCCCCAGGTGACGGTAATTTCATATAGATTACTCAGGCTAGTTTTTAGCGCTAAAATTTGCTCTGGCTCCAACGGGTAAAAGCGCGCTACGTAATCAACGAAAGCCTGAAGGCGCTTGGCTGTTAAATCCCGAGCCAGAATGAAAATATCATTATCATGGCATTGATACAGATCGGTTTTCTCATTTTCAAAAAACTTAAAGACGCATTTACGAATAACGATAATGAAAGATTGATGGTCAACTTTAAGACCTGCACAATGAAAATGTGCTGCTCGATAACCGGTCTTATCTTCCCAGTGATGGCGCAGCGCCTCAATTAATCGCTCTTCCGCCTTTTCCTTTACCACCGACATGAAAACTCCTTTCAGGATTAACAGATTATATTTTTATTAAAATTCTTCTTTCTTTTTCCATAACTAGCAACTGATGTGCCAGTTTTCGCATTTATTTTTTTGTGATTTTAATCAGATACTTAAGGATTCATCTATTACGCACTGCAACAATACGCTTGTTTGTTTTTCTCAAAATGGAGTGCCAAATTGAGATTCTAAAACAGTTTTTATCAAAATGAAAAAGCAGTGCGGGTTACGCAAGAGAGGCTACATTTTAGGAATGCGCTCATACATGTCAGGTAAATCGTTCTCTATGAGCACGATATCGCCTTCTTCGCGGTTAGCTTCCAACCATTCGGAAGCGGCCTGAAAGCTCTCAAACGTAAGGAGTTCCTTGCCTTTTTCTTTCACCGCCTTAACAAAGGATCGAATACGATCAGGCTTTACGACTACAACGATATCACAAATTTGAGCCGCATAATATCCGATTTGCTCATGAGCTTCATCGTGTGCAATTCCCAGCTCAACCATTCCCGGTGTGATCAGAATTTTTCGCCCGCCACCCATGATGGTCATGAGCTCCAGCGCCGAGCGAAAACCAATCGGATTGGAATTATATGAATCATCGATAAGGGTATATTTTTCTTCCGGGCGGGGTTTTACTTCCAAACGGTGGGCAATCTGTGGCAAAGAACGCATACACAGCTGAATTTTACCAATATCAATGCCCATCGCCATCGCACATGATGCCGCCAGAACTGTATTATGGCCGTGATGAATACCGTATAAATGTGGCTCCAGATTATACGTTTTTCCGTCATAGGTGAATTTAATTGCCAGCCCTTTTGATTGTTGCTCCACCAACAGAATGTGAACATCATCTTTTTCAAGATAAGAAACATCTTTACGTTTTTTCACATCAATTTCCGGCGGGTCACCACAAACAATAAAGCGCGCCCGATTATCCAGCTTCATCGCCCGCGCATAAGGGAATTTCAGTGTGCGCTCATGGATAACAACTTTGCCATTTTCTGTGTTATTTAAAACGGCCTCGGCAATTTCATATTTTGCACGTGAGACAACTTCCAGTGACTTAAAGCGTTCATAATGTGCATGACCGATCGAAGTAATAATAGCAAAATCAGGTGGGCATAGCTCACATAGTTTTTCAATTGAACCGGGACCATACGCCCCCATTTCAACCACGAAATATTTATGCTCTTCGCTCAATTGTTCGCGAATAACCCGTGTAATTCCCATTAAGGTATTCACGCTACCCGGTGTGATCAATGTTGGGGCATTCGCACCCAAGATATGACCTAAAATATGCTTCACCGATGTTTTACCAAAAGAACCGGTAATGCCGATAATCACAGGCTTAAGCGTCACAATTTTTTGACGGGCTTCGTTCCAATAAACTTTTTGCACGATGCTTTCAAAGGAGTTCATCAAAGAATTCGTCCATTTAAGAACAAACGGAATAAGCTGTAGCAAGACCACCCACGGCCATGGCAGCATGTTATAAGGGGCAAGCGGCACAAAAACCCAAGCAGACAGCAACACCATAATAGCATAAGCAGGGAAAAAGATACGCTTAGCCCGGTCGGTCGCGACCAACTTTTTCTTCATATTTTTACGAGGATCTTTTTCAATGTAAGTCGTAATCGTCATACTGATAAAGATCATGAAGACAAAGAAAAAGTGAGGAATATAATCAGGGACATATGCCCAAACGAAACTCAGCACAATTAATGCGAGGCTTAAACGTTTATCGAAAGCTTTGTAAGTGCTAATCCATTTGCTCAGCCGGGCGTTATCGTAATCTTCCTGCTGAAGCACGTGCATATACGTCATCATCCGCTTTAACGTCAGAACGATAAAGGTAAAATAAATCAGTACAATACTCGCAATTTCAACCATATCTTTAATGTTGACGCCCTCATCTGCCTTGATTGTTGTTACAGTCGCAGTTACACAATCACGCAGAGGTCATAGAGCCGCACCCTAATTTAAAAAGTTTTTGATCCCAATATTCACACCATGGCGACCACCTGTTAATACGCTATAATGATCTTGATCGGCAAGCACCATTAACTGTGATTTTTCAATTCGTTCACAAAAACGCTTTCCAAATTCTGGCGGCGTTTCTCTATCATTTTCACCATAAATCAACAAAACCGGGCAGCGGATTCTTTCAGCTTTTGGCAATAAGTCCTCATTCACCACCTTAACCAACGTTCCCTTCATCGCGCCGGCATTTTGGTAATCCCGGCTGCCAGCCTTGAATTCAGGCAGTTTGCCACCATAAACAGCCTTTAACAATGCTTGCACCAAAGGACGAAAATAAATCCATTTCAGCGCTTTATATCGATAAACTTTTAGCGCCAGCAATGCTTTTTGCAGTGCGCTGCGCTGACGCTTTAGCCCCGCCCCACCGATGAAAATCATTTTATGAACCAGATCCGGCCAGCGTGCGCCTAATTGGAGGGCCACCCGACAACCAAACGAGTGGCCTATATAAATAACTTGCCGCCCGTTAAGGTGCTGCGTGATAAATTCATGCATCGCCGCTGCGTAATCTTCGCTGCCCCAGCTATTTTCAATTTTATCATGGGGCGCTGGCGAATCGCCAAAGCCCGGAAAATCGATAAAGACGTGATCAAACTGAGTCGTAAAAGCCTCGGCAATCAATTTAAAGGCATCACGATTTTGTCCCCAGCCATGCGCCCACACGATAACAGGCTTATTGGCCTTGTCATTATCGTTGCTCAGGCGTTCTTCATACGCCATTTTAAAATTGGAACCTTGGAAGATGTGCACGAAATTCTCTTTTTCAGGTGTGGGTGACTTTCATATTTTTCATACGCTGCCTATAATCATTCGCGTATCTTTCGATATGACCCTAATTTTTGCAGAAGGTAAAGCCATGTCGTGTTGCCATTCACATTCTAACTGTTCTCATTCAGCTCCGGATTCCAGAAAGACGATTGCTGTTTTTTATGGTGGCCCTTCGCCCGAGCATGATGTCAGCATTGTCACAGCCCTGCAGATTATCAGCGCGATTGACACCCAGCGCTATAAAGCGTTACCGGTTTATATCTCCCCTGACGGGCGCTGGTTTATCGGGGATGCCTTAAAAGAGCGCAGCAATTACGTGTTTGACCGCGAAGCCATTAAGGCTTTAACGCCTGTGACGCTGGATATTTCAAGATCAGACGGCATGCGCAAGCGCGGACGATTGCTATACAGCAAAAAGAAACTCTTCAGCAGCAATGTGGCGGCTGAATTTGATTTAGCATTTCCCGCTTTTCACGGCTCCTTTGGTGAGGATGGAAACTTCCAAGGCCTGATGGAGTTTGCTGGCATTCCTTATGCTGGCATGCGCACGATGGCTTGCTCTTTACTGATGGATAAAGCAGCAACCAAATATCTATTAAAAGCGCTCGACATTCCGGCCCTGCCCTTCGCGCCAATTTTCAGACCACAAAGCAGCAACATGGCCGAAGCAAAAGACATCAAGGCCGCCATGAAAGAGGCTGGCATTCAATTCCCCTGTATTTTAAAACCCTCGCATTTGGGAAGCTCAATCGGCATTGCCAAAGTGACCTCGGTTAACGAAGTTCTTGAGAATCTTCCTCTCATTTTCGGCATGGATGGTTGCGCCATTTTGGAGCCTTTTGTCGAAAATCTCGTAGAGTATAATGCCGCTGTTACCCGGATTAATGGAAAAATCCAAATCTCAGCTATTGAGCGCCCCAAAGCCACTGACGAGCTTTTGGACTTTAAACAAAAATACCTGTCAGGCGGCAATGATAAAGGCGGCAATAAAACCGGCCAAAAAAACCCCGGCCAAATCAGCCAAGGGATGTTATCACTCACACGGGAGCTGAACCCGAAACTCACGAAAAAGCTGCAAGGCCAGATCGAGCAATGGGCCACCACCCTTTTCGAAGCCTTGGACGGTACGGGTGCACCGCGCATTGATTTCATCGGCAACAGTAAAACCGGTGAGCTCTGGCTGAATGAAGTTAATCCATGGCCGGGCTCTTGCGGCTATTTCCTATGGGAAGCACACAAAGAAAACCCCTTACTGTTTACAGAGCTTTTAACCCATCTGGCCGAAGAAGCCCTCGCTGAACGCCGAAAGCAACGCATGCCCAAAGACCCGGTTCCGCGTGATGCACGTTTATTCAAACGCGCCCTGTCCGAAGTATCGTAACAAGGATTTTCTTGGCTTATGGCTACGCGTAGAAAGCAAATCACCACCAAGCACCGCAAAGGCTTTTTATCAGTCTTTTTGCCATGGGCACGGCGATTTGGATTGGCCGTTTGTACGACTATCTTTATTTTATGGCTCGGAGCGTGGCTGATTATTACCGGCGCGGTTTCCCACGCTTTTAACTGGGCCAAAATGCAAGTCATCGACGCGAGTGCCAATGCTGGCTTTAAAGTAGAAGCATTGTTAATCGAGGGGCGAGATCACGCCGATCCGGCCTTTTTGATGGCTTTGCTCAACGTACAGACCGGCGATCCGCTTTTTTCCTTTAACCCATCCCAAGCCAAAGAATTGCTGGAACAAACGGAATGGATTAAACATGCCACCGTTCAGCGACGCTTACCGGGGACGCTCTATATTTTACTGCAAGAGCGTATTCCCAGCGCCCTGTGGGAGCATAAGAAAGAGACCTTCTTATTGGACGAAGAAGGCAGTGAAATCAAAACTGACCATCTGGAACGCTTTGCCGATTTGATTACCGTTTCAGGAAAAGGCGCGCCCGAGGCCACCCCTTATCTGCTTACACATCTAGCGGCCGAACCTGAGCTCATGACCATCATTACACGAGCAACCCGACAGGGTGAACGCCGCTGGGATCTGCAGCTTAAAGATAGTGGCATCACCTTAAAAATGCCGGAAGACGAACAAATCGGCTTGGCTTTGCGCAAGATCAGCGACGCCCAAAAAGAAGAAGCAATTTTTGACACCCCCTCGATTGAAAGCATCGATCTGCGATTCGAAGATAAGATGGTTATCCGCACAAAACCGGGCGGTGTGATTGACTATAAGCGTTGGGCGCAGCATAAGAATAAAGATCAAGGGATTTAATAGGGATTTCATGAAAAAACGTTACGCACCCAAAGGCAATTTAATTGCCGCACTGGATATAGGCTCCAGCAAGACAACCTGCTTTATCGGCCGCGTCACTGATGATCAAGGCGGGTTTGAGGTTATTGGCATTGGGCATCACCCTTCCGAAGGAATTAAGGGCGGGGTTATTGTTGACATGGACAGTGCTGAGCGCGCTATCCGCAAGGCAGTACATACCGCAGAAAACATGGCCTCAGAGGCAACGAAAGGGTATCCGCTCCGTGAAGTGGTTATTAACCTGCCCGGCACCCACACGCAATCTTATGGCCGATCGATCGATATTAATGTTCAAGGACACGAGATTACCGAGCGTGATGTCAAAACCGCCCTTTTACAAGCACAAGATGATGTTAACGCGCAAAGCCATCCTGACAATGATCCTGTTAACCGAATGCTCAGCCGCCAACGACGTTTGATTCACACCATTCCTGTTGGGTACCGCATTGACGGGCATGGCGGCATTACCGACCCTATCGGGATGAGTGGCAACTTACTTTCCGCCGATATTCATATTATCAATGCCGATCAATCCGTGTTGAAAAACATTGCCCACTGCACGGACCAATCCCATTTAGATGTAGCGGCCTACTGTTCTGGTGCTTATGCCTCTGGATTAGCCACTTTGGTAAAAGATGAAAAAGATTTAGGCTGCACCGTCATTGATATTGGGGCAGGTATTACATCTTTTGCTGTTTTTCATAGCGGCGCTATGATTTATGCCGATGCCATTCAAATTGGTGGCCAACACATCACCAATGATATTGCGTCAGGCCTTACGACATCGCTATCCGATGCTGAACGCCTTAAGAAGCTTTACGGCAATGCCATGGCCTCAAGCCGTGACAACGACGATTTGATTGACGTTCCGCGCCTGGGCGATACCGATCGCCGAGACACTAACCATGTTCAGCGATCTATTTTGATCGGCATTATCCAGCCGCGCTATGAAGAGATTTTTGAGCTTATTCGCTCCCGCCTGAGTGATAGTGGCTTGGGGCAAAGTCTGGCGCGTAGCATTGTTTTAACCGGTGGCACCAGCCAAATGGCAGGATCAAAAGATCTCGCTGCCCATGTACTGGATAAACAGGTCCGTATTGGAAAACCGATTCATGCTGGCGTGTTACCCGATGCCGCCAGCGGCCCCGCCTTCGCCTGTGCGTCAGGTCTTTTAGCTTATGCCGCGCAACATGGCTCAGAGGTTTCGGAACAGATCGGCCAGCCCGTCTCCGCCAAAGGCATCATGGACAATATTAAATTATGGTTAAAGGAAAACTGGTAGAGAAAGTTATCCACAGGAAGCAGAGGATAATTCGGGGATAGCTTGTTCACATGTTTGTATGTTTTTTTAGTGATTCGCCGATTCCAAAAAACTGAATCAGATGAGTCATTTAGCTCACCCCTTTGAATCAAAAAAAGAATCCCGTCACCCGGCTTTCATGAGTCTTTGTTTTCCAAAAAATAAAAAAACTTTGTGAGTGAGTGAATTTTTACCCTTCCCCGCCAACCCGAATATCCATTAGACTTTGCCCCATAAGTTCTTTCGTCGTCATTCCAGCGACGCAATAGTGTATTTCAAATGTTTGGGGCCGCTCCACAATGCTAAATGTAAAAATGCAACAAAAAACCGTCAATTCTCTATCGCCAAAGATTATCGTGATCGGCGTTGGGGGTGCGGGCGGAAATGCCGTGAACAACATGATTGCCTCGCAATTGGAAGGGTGTGAATTTCTAGTTTGCAACACTGACGCGCAGGCTTTGGAACATTCTTTGTGTGATCACAAACTGCAATTAGGGGTAAGTGTAACAGGCGGTCTAGGGGCAGGTTCTAAACCTGAAATTGGACAAGCGGCTGCAGAAGAATCACTCGAAGAAATCATGCAATACCTAGAAGGCGCTAATATGGCCTTTGTGACTGCCGGTATGGGTGGTGGCACAGGAACCGGTGCCGCACCAGTTATTGCCAAAGCCTGCCGTGAGCTCGGCATTTTGACGGTCGGCGTTGTGACCAAGCCCTTCCATTTTGAAGGCTCTCACCGGATGGAGATGGCCGATCAGGGTATCTCGGAAATGCAGAGTTATGTTGACACATTGATTGTCATTCCTAATCAAAATCTTTTCCGCGTTGCGAATGAAAAGACAACCTTTGCTGATGGCTTTAAAATGGCCGACAGTGTTTTGCAATCCGGCGTTCGCGGCGTTACCGATTTGATGGTTCGCCCGGGTCTGGTTAACCTTGATTTTGCTGATATCCGCACTGCGATGCTGGAAATGGGTAAAGCCATGATGGGAACCGGCGAAGCCAGTGGTGAGCGCCGTGCGATCGAAGCTGCCGAAGCTGCGATTAACAACCCATTACTCGACGACGTCACCATGAAAGGTGCGCGCGGCGTTATTATCAACGTGACCGGCGGTTACGACATGACACTGTTCGAAGCCGACGAAGCTTGTAACCGCATTCGTGATGAAGTTGACCCAAACGCCAATATCATCTTTGGTGCAACATTCGATGAGAATATGGAAGGCGTAATGCGTGTTTCTATTGTCTCTACCGGGATTGAGCGTGAAAGCGCACTTAAGCAACGCTCCGGCGGTGGTAAAAACGGCCTCAGCCGTGCCACACCCAGCACATCTGCGGCAGAAAGCGCCCCTGAAACAGCGCAG
>QGCY01000138.1_pt1 | contig 15156 bp, 18 predicted proteins | sample 4708041 | NCBI WGS metagenome assembly QGCY01 (sample SAMN08941164, study PRJNA450518) | Sediment metagenome, whole genome shotgun sequencing project. | biome: grassland soil; feature: grassland; material: soil; isolation source: soil 14 days enrichment with methanethiol and mixed carbon source ... | reverse complement strand
CCTGGGCGCCATCCTGAAGCGCTTAGATAATTATCCGCAGATGCCAGCGCGTCTGCGCGTGCCCGCCACACGTCTTTTGTGCCATCACCTGTCCAGTCGACGGCATAGGCGACGTAAGTTGTCGGCATGAATTGGGTCTGGCCCATAGCGCCTGCCCAACCGGCGATCAGTTCGTGGCGATAAGCGTCACCATTTTCCAGAATGGTCATCAGGGCAAGGAGTTCGCGTTCCGCAAAACTGCGGCGACGACCTTCAGCGGCCATGGAGGCGAGTGCGGATGGCGCATCGAAATCGCCAATATAGCCGCCATAGCTAGTTTCCATGCCCCAAATAGCGACGAGGTATTCGCGCTGGACGCCATAAGTCGTCTCAAGTGCGCCGAACAGGCTGGAGTCGGCGGCGAGGCGTTCGCGGCCGTTTGTCAGGCGGCGTTGGCTGACCGTATCGTCGACATATTCCCAGATTGGCTTGGAGAATTCGGCCTGATCGACGGCTTCGGAGCTACGCTCCAGAAACACGCTCATAGGCTCGATGCCTTCCAGAATAGACCGGATTGTCTCGATCTGGTGGCCTGCATTTCGGGCCCTTACAGCGAATTCATCGCGCCAGGCATCAAGGCCTGCGTGACCAGAGCTGGCGAACGCGCCAATAGAGGATGATACGCTTGGTGGGACGGGTGTTACAGTGCTCGGGCTGGAGATATCAGCCGATTGAGGTGAGCTTTCGCAGGCAGCAAGTGAGACGGTTGCGGACAGCAGTAAAGTGCGCAGCGTAAGGCTCGTCATCGGTCGTAATCCCTAAAATATCCCCCGCGAAATGGATAACTGTAATTGTATTCTTTGCCAAACCCTGTTTCGCAGCATTTCAGGGCAACTCTCCGGTTGACTCTGTCGCGGCAAGCCTGTAGTTCCCGCGCTTCGTTTTACCAACCGACGGCAGAGAAACCATGAAAGTTAAGTCATCCCTCAAAGCCCTTAAAGAGCGTCACCGGGATTGCAAAGTGGTGCGTCGCCGTGGTCGCGTTTACGTGATCAACAAAACTGATCCACGTTTCAAGGCTAAGCAAGGCTAAACAGCTGCCCCTTGGGCGCTTGTTTGACCGGCTGAGCATTGTGGACACGACCACTGCTCTGAAACCACATGCTCCAGAAATTGCAGGTGACGAAGCCATCAGCTTCGTCACCTTTCGCATGTCTGGTGTTCTGTACGAAACGCGTGCACGACGTGTTCAAAGGCAGCCTGCTGTCCAAATGGTCTATTGACCGGCGCGGTCGGCTCTACAATGTTAGGTGAAGCCGCAACGGGGATAGAGCGCGTTTCATGTTACCAACCTTAGTCTCAGCTTTTGCCGGACTTGTTCTGGTGGCCACCTCAGGTGGGCCCTCTGATGAGATGTTTGAGGCATTGAGACGAGCGCCCGAAGGCCCGAGCGCCGAACAGCTTGAAGCCGATGTATCGGCGGCGCTACGTGAATCAGGGTCTGCAACGGCCGATATTCTTCTCGAACGCGCGATGGTCGCTCAGACAATGCAGGACTTTGACCTGTCTCGCGAATTTCTGGATCGGGCGATTGCCGTTGAACCGGATTTTGCTGAGGCCTGGTTCCAGCGTGCAATGCTGTTCATTGTCGATGAAGCCTACGACCAGGCAATTCTCGACCTGAATGAAGCGCTGACCCACGAGCCGCGTCATTTCAATGCGTGGCTGATGCTGGGCAATGTGTTCGAGCAGCTGGGTCAGAATCGCGAAGCTGTCGAAGCGTACCGGGAAGTGTTGGCGATCCATCCAAACCATGAGCGCGCTCGTACACAGGTCAGGCGTCTGGAACCATTAGTGTTTGGCCGCGCTATCTGAGGTTATGACCGCTTTTCGATTTTCTCTCGCGCTTATGGCGCTCCTGTCACTTTCAGCCTGCATCACTTCGCCCATGTATACGTCTCGCGTTGAAGCCCGTTATCCGCCCGCCGGAGAGTTCGTCTCGTTTGAAGGCGAAGAGTTACATGTCGTACGTCGCGGAGAGGGGCGACCGGTTCTGATGATCCATGGTGCGAGCGGCAATTTGCGCGAGTTCAGCTTCACGCTTGCTCCACATCTGGAAGATGCTCCTGTAGAGCTCATTATGGTCGACCGGCCCGGACATGGTTATTCAGGGCGGTTTGGAGACGCTTACGAACTTGGTGAACAGGCGCGAGCTATGGCCGCCGCTGTTCAGGCGGGAGGCGGCGAGCCTGTGGTTGTCGTTGGGCACTCATTTGGCGGCGCTGTGGCGCTTCGGTTTGCACTGGATTATCCCGAGCTGACGCGAGGTATCGTCCTCTCGGCGCCGGTAACCCATGACTGGGGCAGTGGCGGTGTCACCTGGTACAATAAGATCGCATCTATTCCGGCTATCGGTCATGCTTTCTCTCAGTTTGCGCCGCTCGTCGGGCCAGATATTGCGCGCTCCAGCCTTGAGAGCCTGTTTTCCCCTGCGCCGGTGCCGGAAGGCTATGCTGAAAACCTCGGTGTGGATCTCTTGTTTCGCCCACCGAATTTTCGCGCGAACGCGCACGACCTGATCAATCTGCGCGATGAGCTAAGCGTGCAGGAGGCGCGGTATGCGCGCGAGCTGAATGTGCCCGTGGTTTTGTTCTCGGGAACGTATGACACGGTCATCAAGCCGAGCCTTCACGCTGCGCGGCTAAGACGCGATGCACCAGACCATGTTGTGCTTGTCCCGCTGGAGGATGAAGGGCATATGCCTCACCACGCGAAAGCAGCGCTTATCGCAGAGACAATCGCTCGACTCGCACGCGGCGAATCGGTGCAGACATCGGATTTTCTGAACGTAACGGGGTAAGTCATGTCAGACGAAGAGTATTCCAACGTATCCATGCAATCGCTGAACGAAGCGACGAAGGAAAAGCTTCGCCAGACGGTCGCCCGTATCGAGCGGCTGGAAGAAGAGAAAACGGAAGTCGCTCAGCAGATCAAAGACGTTTATGCGGAAGCCAAGGCTTTTGGTTTTGATGTGAAGGCGCTTCGCCAGATCATCAAAATCCGTAAAACAGACCGTCAGGAACGTGAAGAGCAGGAAATGGTTCTGGAAACCTATCTGCTCGCGCTTGGCGAGATCTGATTTTCAGGCAATAAAAAATGGCGCGATCACTCGCGCCATTTTTGTTTAAGTTGCGATGTGGTGCAGCTTATTCGAATTCAGTGCCAACAAGCGCAGCTTCGTTGGTGAATGCTGCGAGGTTCATTTCGCGGCCTTGCTGAACAGCAGCTTCATAAGAGCGACGGACGCATGCGCGCTCTGCAGCAGCTCGGCTGCGCACAGCTGAGAATTCAAAATCAGTTTCCGCGCAGATCGTGCGTGCAGCTTCAAGAACGAGTTGGTGCGCTTCTACGATTTCAGCGGCAGACTGGGGCTCAACAGCGACTTTCACGTCGATAGATTCCTGCGCATATGCGCCGCCAGCGATGAGGGTGAAGAGTGAAGCCCAAGCGAATGCTTTTTTCATAACAGAGTGTCCTTACAGAGGTTGATCCCGGAAACTCCCTAAAAGAACACCGGACTTAAATGCCGGATTAAAGGCATAATATAAGCCTACCACTATTCCTCAAGCCTATAACTGAGCATTGGTGGTATGCTGTTGCGCATAGACTCTCTATGCACCGTTGCCCTCTGGAATGTTTCGTTAAAGCGGCTAGATTTGTCTGCGCTGAAAGGATGAAGCTCCGTGCCGCGCGATACTGACGAAAAGAAAACACGCAAAGCGTTGCGAAAGCTGCGCAAGGCTGCTGAACGCGCGGAAGCTGAGGGTATCGAGTTATCTGAATGGGAACAGGAGTTCGTTGAGGGAATTGACGAGCGCCTCAACAAATACGGGTCAGCTTTTAATGACCCCAACCTCGGTGCCTCTGATGAGGCTTTGTCCCGGGCTCAGACCGAAATTCTCCGTCAGCTTGATAAGAAGAGCCGCGGCAAAGGCGGAAGCAGTTTTAAACAGCGAAAGCCGCTAAAGGCGAAGAAAAGCGGCAAAACCTTCACGCCTAATGTTCGTGATCTCAATGATGACGTTGAGCCACCGGCTGATGCGCCTGTCGCGCCAAAAAAACCGGAGCTTTCGGTAATTAAAGCGGTCGATCTCGGCAAGAAGCCGGAATCTACCCGCGCGAAGGCGACGGATGTAAAAGACGGAACGAAACGTACTCCTTATAAGGTGTCGCCTTTTCGCGTCATTGAGGGCGGAAAACCCGGAAGCGAAAGCTGATTTTCGGTGCCACTCACGTTTTAGTGACATAGAGCTGCAGTTGAGAATGAACCATACGGTGATCTGCCGCGTAGATATGGCATGCAAAATCAATCTGAAGAGCCGACAGTCTTAGTCACCGGAGCGTCTTCCGGCATTGGATTTTCAATCGCAGAAGGCCTCGCCGGTGCAGGTTGGAAGGTCTTCGCCGGCGTGCGCGGAGATGATGACGCACGAAAGCTGCAAGCGGCGCACGAGAACATTCGTGCGGTTCGTCTCGATGTGACGAGCAATGACAGCATCACGTCTGTGGAAGCTATTTTACGTGAAGCGCTCTCCGGTCGAACGCTCAATGGTCTGGTGAACAATGCAGGTATCGCGAAAATGGGCCCGCTTGCGCTTCAGCCTATGGATGAAATCCGCGCTCATTTTGAAGTGAATGCATTCGGTTTGATGGCAGTTACCAAAGCGATGTTGCCACTGCTTGGCACTGATGAGACCCGTACAGGCCCGAAAGGCCGTATCGTCAATATTACCAGCGTAGGCGGTGAAGTCTCCGCGCCCTTCCTTGGCGCTTACTGTGCCACCAAGCATGCGGTTGAAAGCTTCACTGACTCGCTGCGCCGCGAACTGGTCATCTATGATATCGATGCAATTGCCGTAGGCCCGGGATCTGTGAAGACGCCGATCTGGGGTAAGGCGGAAGATGCCAATAAAGACTCGCGCTATGAAAGCTCGCGCTGGGGACTCGCGCTCAGCATTTTTGCAGATGTGATGCTTCAGGGGGGCAAGGATGGTCTGCCGCCGGAAAAAGTTGCGGAGATTGTCGAAACGGCGCTGACGGCGAAAAAGCCGAAAGCTCGCTATGCGCCGGTACCAGACAAGCTGACCAACTGGATTTTGCCGAGATTGCTTCCCAAACGCGTTGTCGATGGCTTTATGGCAAAACGTTACGGTCTCAAAATGAAATAGGCGCTTGCCTGGCTGTTTCGTTAATTCTTGAATTAACGTCCGTTTTGCATAGGCTCACCCGATAAGGGAGAGAGCCATGCTTCCAGAACATGTCGATCCGGTCGTGTTTGCGATCATCTGCCTTTTTGCGGTGGTGTTTTCCATCGCCGGGCTCGTAATGCTGTATCTGGTTTTGCGCGTGCCCCGTCAGGGAGACAGAGCGAAACTGAGAATCGTTGATTTTGAAATTCATGTCGGCGGTGAGGGCGAGGCCTACCCGCCTGTATATGAGGTTCTGGATGGGCCGCGAGCCGGAGCGATCGTTCGGTCTTATAATTTCAGCTCCAAATCTTCTTCGACAGTTCGCACAACAAGTTATCCGAATAAGAAAACGGAAAAGCTGAAGCTTCGCGTTGGCCGTGAAACGTCGGGCTGGGTTCATCCCGTGGACGATAAGGGGCTGAGTACGAAGAATTTTGTGTTTCAGATGCTCTTCGCCATGCCCTTCTTGCTGGTTGGCATTGGTGCAATCGCGCTTGCGGTAAGAATGTACTTCCGATGATGTGCGCAGGCAGAACATTAGATGACCTGCGGCCCTGTACGCTTCTCTTCAGGACAAAACAGCTGTGATCAGACAAAGACTAACTGTGCTCCGCGATCTTCCGGAAAGTGAAAGTCTCGTGCGAGAGGCGCGGCAAACGTTCCGGATTTTCCGCTCGCGATCTAACGGGCTCTTTTTTGTTGATAGCGAGGCCGAGCGCGGGTCACCAAACCCTGTATTCGGCGCACATTATGACAGCCTGTTTCGGGGTGCTGACGATCCAGTGCCAGAGATTATTGAGGCGTTTGTTGCGGAAAGCTCAGGCCGCATCGGCGAGTTTCAATACTGGCCGGAGATGATCTCTGAAGCCATCGCGCTCAGCCGAACCTTCCAGACGCGCGTTCTGTCCTATTACGGCGATGATGAGGGCTCGGATTTTGCCGCGGTCGCAGAGAATGGAGAGCTTTTGCGGCTACGGTTTCAGGGCGAGCGGGAAGAAATAAGAAAACTCTCAGATGATGAGGCTCACGCGGTAGAAACTAAAATTCATGCCGAGCGTATTTCGCCCGAAGATGAGGGCGGCGTGGATGTGTTCGAATTTGCAGCTTTAGAGGCGCTTTACACGAGCGGCGGTACACCTCAGTGGAAGCGGTATTGGAAATATATCGACGGTGAAATCGGTCGCCGCGCCGTGTTCCGGTCCTTATGGCATGTGTCTTCAGACTTTCCGTCCGATAGCATGTTCCGCAATGCCTATGTCGAGTTCAAAGAGGCTTTCGGGCATGACCTGAAAGATCCCTATTACGAGCCTGAGGACTATGAACTCGTCACGGAAGTGAAGGTCAAAAAGCCACGAGCCCCGATCTGGCCTCCGCTTCGCAGACGCCTCCTTCGTTTCGTGAAACGCCATCCGTTGTCGATTGGCTTTGTGTGTCTTGTGATCGTCGCGGGCATGTTTGCCGACCGAACAAAAGAGACGTCGACAGGCAATAGTTTTGAAGAGAACTGCGAGATTGTCGGTCGCCGTGACAGGGCGGCAAATGCCGTATCACAGGGGGCAGGAAACCGGTGTGAGATTGGTGGCGAATTATATGCACGACACGAGCTCCCCTTCACGGGTGAAACGCCTGAACCTGTTGCAGCTTATCTGAGTACAGTTTCATGTGAGCCGGGAGGGGCCGAGCTGTGCCCCGCACTGGATGGCAAAGTCTTCACCGGGGAGATTGAGGGGTTTACTTTTGAGCCTGGCCAAAACCAGATCCTGGCGCTCGGGCGACGCGCTCTGTGTGAACAGACGTCGCCCGGCAGGTGCGCTGATGGCTCGCCTGCTTTTGAATATTCACTCCGACAGGCGATCCCGATGGGAAATGAAGACTAGCTCAAACTAACTTCCGCTAAAGCCTCGGCCTGACGAGCGGCAAGCGCATTGGCGTCAAAGCCCTGAATGCTTTCTTCAAAGAGCTGATAATAGTTCAGTTCCGCGCCAAGCCGCAGATACGCCGCGCCAAGGCCGATAGCGGCCCGATCCATGAAGACAAATTCTGCGGGAATGGTGACCGGCCCGCGTTCTTTCAGCAGGCGGCGAACTTCAAACGCTTCCTTACGGCCATATTCGCCCGGCTTCACACCGTCCGCGATCGGGCGAACTCGGTCATCGAGAATTGGTCCGTAAATGAAGTTTGCCCAGACGTTCAGGACCTCGCCGAGCTCGCGGTTCAGGTTCTTAAAGCCCCAGATGTCATAGGCTTCCATACAGCCGTCAAAATCATCGGTGCGGATGGCTTCGCGCAAGCGGACAACGCCTTCGACAAAGCTTGCCGGGAAAATCCGGATACAGCCGAAATCAAGAAGGTTGATGCCAGTGCCTTCGCCGGTGATCTGGTAGTTGCCCAGATGCGGGTCGCCATGGATGACGCCATAGCCGTTCATCGGGCCCCACCAGGTCCAGAACAGCATTTCGGCAATCCGGTTTCGTACCTCTTGTGGAGCGTCTTCAAAATCCTGAAGCGGCTTGCCGCTGACCCAGCTCATGGTGAGCAGACGGGAGGTTGAAAGCTCGTCCACCGGGTCGGGCACACAGACGAAATCCTTGTCCGCCAGTATCAGCTCGTAAAGCTTCATGGCTTTGCGCTCGCGCTCATAATCAAGCTCTTCGCGCAGGCGGGAGGAAATCTCGTCAACGATCTCAGACGCATCAATGGAGCCATCCATTCGGCGGAACAGGCCCATCATGTTTTTGAGTTGGCCCACATCGCTTTCAACGGCGCTGGCCATGTCGGGATATTGAAGTTTGCAGGCAATCTTGCGCCCGTCATGCGTCATGGCTTCATGGACCTGACCGAGCGATGCGGCGTGTGCGGCTTCCTTGCCGAACTCGGCAAATTTTGATTGCCAGTCCGGCCCGAGTTCTGCTCGCATACGGCGCTTTACGAATGGCCAGCCCATTGCCGGTGCATGCGCCTGAAGCTGGGACAGCTCTTTGGCATATTCCGGCGGAAGGAAATCGGGAATGGTGGAGAGCATCTGGGCCACTTTCATAAGTGGGCCCTTGGTATTCCCGAGCGCAGAGGCAAGTGCTGCAGCGATCTTGTCATCTGATCCGCCAAACACCTGGCTTGCGCCGAATTTCAGCGCGGCGCCTGAAAGGTTAGTGCCCACTTTCATGGTCCGGCCTATACGGGCGGAAAATCTGTTGCGTTCGGGATCTTCAGTCACTTTGGTCAGTCTCCTTGATGAAAGAGATAGTCTATGACTTACATCTGCCAATGTGACGCTTTGGCGTTCACATCATGATTTATACCGATTGGAGCCCTTATGACCACGCAGGAACGTTTTCAAAGCTGGTTGAAGTCTGACCGTCCGGCACCTGCCGAAATGATGGTGGGGCTACATGGCGACGTTAAACACCTTCGGCTGGATAGAGCGGGGCTTGACGCGCGCGGCTGGAAAGATGTCCCGAAAGACTGGTCGCCCGAAGGCGGTGAGCTCTGGGCTGGCGGATATATGGAAGACCGCTCCATCTATGACAGCAATGTGTTCACCGGCGATGGTGAGCCGCGCACGGTTCATTTGGGTGTCGATGTCTTTGCGCCGGCCGGAACGCCGGTTTATGCGCCCATTGAAGGCTTCCTGCATAGCGCGCAGGTGAATGCCGGTGAGCTTGATTATGGCCCGACCATCATCCTTCAGCACGAAATGCCGGACGGTCTGATTTTCTGGACGCTTTATGGCCACCTCTCAGAAGACTCGATGTTTGGCCTCGAAGAGGGCGATCTGATTACAGCTGGTGAGGTCTTGGGTGATCTTGGCGGGCCTGAGATTAATGGGGGCTGGTCCCCGCATGTGCATTTTCAGGTCATGCTCGATTTAAAAAGTAAGAGCGGCGATTTTCCAGGCGTTTGCAAAAAGTCTGAAGCGGATAGCTGGGCTGCAATTTGCCCGTCGCCTTATGAAATCCTCGGTCTCAAACTCACATAAAAAAAGCACCGCCATCTCGTAAGATGGCGGCTTTGGAGTTGGGCGAAAATTCCGATGTTAGCCAACAGCTTCACCTGTCTCAGTCTCGTAAACTGCATTCATGTGACGCGAGTTGAGACTTTGGACCGCGCTTCGTGTGGTTTCTTCGATACAAGCGCGCTCAAAGCGGCGGCTTTCCATATCACGTACGCCGACTGAGACGTCACAGGCTTCTTCGATTTCATCCTGAAGGCGGTCGTACAGTGCTTGTGCACCTTCTTCCGTGATCAGTTCAGCGCGATCATAAGAAAATTCGATCGCAAATTCTTCCTGTGCGAGTGCAGCTGGTGCCGCCAGTCCAATGCCCATGACTGATGCTGCTGCGATAAGTACGTTTTTCATTTCCAGTGTCCTTCCTAAAGTCCGGCCCTGTGCCGGTTTGTTCTGGATCACTGCTCCCTACAAACACGTTTATATCGAAAAACAACATGAACTGCAAGTGAAATTATCGTAATTCAATAAATTTTTTGCAAGATAGTTCAGATTAGCCTGAAATTGCTGCCTACCCCTATATGTAGAGAATCCTATTCCGGGGGGCGTGTTTGTCCCGACATATTCATTTCACTGACGGGTTTTGTCGGGACGGCCAGACATGCGCGTCCGGCACAAAATTGCGTGGTCTGCATTAAGGCTAATTTTAAACCAGTGTGCCATCTTGGCACCCTGTGACACGCCATAAGGCGGGACGAGGGTGATGTATTATGGCTAAGACGGTTCTCGTCGTAGATGACGATCCGACACAACGTCGTTTGCTTCAAGCGGCTGTAGAACGCGCAGGGTTTGCCTGCCGCGTGGCACCAGATGGTGAAAGCGGTCTTGAAATGGCGCGTAATCCTTCTGATGGCGTGGACGTCATGCTGCTTGATCTGGTGATGCCAGGTCTGTCGGGTATGGAGGTTCTCGAACGCCTGCAGGAAGTTCGCCCTGAACTCCCCGTTATGGTTCTGACCGCGTCGGGCTCCATTGATACAGTTGTTCAGGCGATGCGCGCCGGCGCTATCGACTTCTTTGTTAAGCCCGCCTCTCCGGAACGTGTTGTTGTGTCCATCCGTAATGCGCTCCAGATGACTGAACTGCGCGGCGAGGTGAAACGCCTCAAGAAAACAGCCAGCGGAGAATTATCCTTTGATGATATGATCGCCGCTGCGCCGCCTATGCGTCAGGTGGTTCGTCTCGGTCAGCGCGCTGCTTCGTCTAACATTCCGATCCTCATTCTTGGTGAGAGCGGTGTTGGTAAGGAAGTCATTGCCCGCTGTATTCAGGGTGCATCTGATCGCGCAGGTCGTCCATTCGTGACGGTGAACTGCGGCGCGATTCCTGAAAATCTCGTCGAGAGCATTCTGTTCGGTCACGAGAAAGGCGCGTTTACAGGCGCTGTTTCCAAATCGCCTGGTAAGTTTGTCGAAGCCGATGGTGGCACGCTCTTCCTTGATGAGGTCGGCGAGCTTCCGCTGGATATGCAGGTAAAGCTTCTTCGTGCGCTGCAGGAAGGTGAGGTCGACGCGGTCGGCTCACGTCGCCCGACTAAAGTTGACGTACGGATTATCTCCGCGACCAACAAAGATCTTTCCCAGCTCGTCGCTGAGGGCCGCTTCCGTGAAGACCTTTACTATCGCCTGAACGTATTCCCGGTCGATATGCCGTCTCTTCGTGAGCGCAAAGAAGATATCGCGGCACTGACTGCCCACTTTATTCGTCGCTTTAACGCGTCTGAAGGCACAAAAGTTACAGGCGCGAGTGCTGCGACACTGGCGCTGCTCAATGCCTATGACTGGCCGGGCAACGTCCGTCAGCTTGAAAATATGATCTTCCGGGCTGTCGTATTGTGCGAAGGTGACGAGCTTGAGCCTCAGGACTTCCCACAGCTAAGCGGCCTAGTCGGTGAATTACCAGGTCTTGACCAGCTGGCTGCAGAAGGGCCTTCTGTTTCTGCGTCCGCACCATCAAGTGCAACGGTGGAAGCTTTCAGCGAAGCCTTTGATCATCCGGTTCGTATAACAGACACAACCGGCGAGCTTCGCCCGCTGGAAGAAGTCGAGCGTGACCTGATCCAGTATGCGATCGACTTCTACGCCGGTCATATGTCTGAAGTGTCCCGCAAGCTCGGGATTGGCCGGTCTACGCTCTATCGCAAGGTGCGCGAGCATGATCTGCGTGTAACGCCAGAAGACAAAGCGGCGAGCTAAACGCTCAGCCGCCTGCCTGCATGCGGATAAGCGGTTCGATGGTCTCCGCGTAAAAGAGTGCCTCAGGAACATCGCGGCGAACGCCTGTATTTGCATTCGTATGCAGGTCTACATCCGTTGATTGGACGTCGGCTTCACCATGCAGAGTCGTCATGCTGGCTTCCAGATTTGGAATATCGTCACTTTCGACGAGGACCCACACCATAGCCAGTTCGTCATTCAGAAACACGAACTCAGCGAGACGTGGGGCACCAAAATAGTCAAATCCTTCACAATCGATTTGGCTACGCGATGTGATGCCTGGCACGGGCGGTGGATCAAGTTCTCGGAAGGTCTGGGCTGAGCAAAGCGGGCTCAGATTGTCGGTCATGACTTCAGCATTAGTCCCGAAAGAGATGACATCCGGTTGTGAAGCGTCGGTTGCGCTGGCGCTCGCGCAAAGCGAAGCGGCAAGGCCGGTGCAAATGGCCAATGAGCGAAAGGCTGAGGTGATCACGACCGTTTGCTCCTGAATCAATAAACTGATCGAGAGAAAACACATATATTGATAATCGGCAATATGTTTTTGTTTTTCGGAATGAAAAACTAGCCTTCGCGCCATTTTTCCATAGCGAGCGAAATCTGGAAGGTCTCACGATATTTCGGGCTATCCGACGGTCGCGGCGGCTTTGCTGCTGTCATTGCCATGATTTCCGCCAGCTTGTTGTGCGCTGAACCAGACTGGCCCGCGCCAATATAGGCGTGAAGCTCTACCAGAGCAGAAGACAGCGGGTCGCGCGCGCGAATCACGAAATACGGCTCGTCATCTGGAAGGTCTTTATACACTTCAAACTTGGAAGGGTTGGCTTTGGAGCCGAGTGGTGCACTCATGGGATCACCTTTCTGGAGCGTCGAATCATTTGCCTAAAGGTCCGCGATATCGCGCCATTCCGCAAGTGAACCGACCGTCGCAGGTGCGTGGATATCGGGGGATAAATGAGCCGTTCGACCCTATGGATACGTGTCTTTGTCGTGATCTTTATCGCGGTGTGGCTCGTTGTGTCCGAAAGCTTTCTGCGTGGTGCATCGCGTCTTGGCGTGGAGCCGGACTGGTTGGCGCAGTTTTTCGTCTGGCTTCAGGGGGTGATTGGAGGTCCATATTATGGTGGGCCGATGAGTTATATCGAGGCCAATCCGCTGGCGGTGCCTGTGCACGTTTATCCGCCCTGGTATGCCTACCCGGTGATTGCGATCTGGACGTCTTTTCGTTTCGAGATATTCGGTGGAGTGCGTGATGAAATCGCGGTGGGGCTGACCTATCTGACAATATTGCTACCGCTATTGTTCGTCTTGGCGCCGGCAAACCGGTTGAAACTGGTTGGCGTTAATATTCTGATATGGCTGCTGTCTCCGATATTGGCGCTTGGATACGCCGGCTACAGTAAAGCCGATCTGGAGCCGGACTTTTTCAGTCTGGCGGTGCTCATTGCATATTACTTCGAATTCGTGGTGTTCATCCCTGTCATCATGTTTATCGTAAGGATGCAGAAACCTGAAAACGAGTTCTGAGCAGGGAGATCGTTGAAATGTATAGTCTCTTTGCAGGCATAGAAATTCCGCGAGAAATCGGAGAAGAGCTTCAGGCGATCTTAAAAAAGGTGACCGGTGCGAGCTGGCGACCAATCGAAAACTATCACATTACGCTGCGCTTCATGGGTGAGGTCGACCGCAACACGGCTGAAGACCTCGACCATGAGCTGTCTCGGATTGAGGCGAAGCAAATGCAGCTCAAGCTGAGCGGGGCAGGCTGGTTTGGCTCATCTGAACCCACTGCGCTCTGGGCGGGTGTTGAGGCAGATGAAGGGCTGACGCGTCTTGCCGAACGCTGTGACCGCGCCGCTAAGCGTGTCGGGCTCTCACTGGATAAACGTAAATTCCGCCCTCACGTGACACTGGCCTATTTCAAGGGAACGCCTTTTCAGGAGGCCGCAGCCTTCGCCGAAAAGCATGCTTTTCTGAAACTCGGACCCTTTTGGGTCGACAGGTTTCACCTCTATTCGAGCTGGTCTGGCAAGGGGCCGTCGCGTTACGTATCAGAGGCAGAATACCCGCTGACATGATTGTCGCGTGAAAGCGAATTTACCCTATAGCAACCAAAGCATTTGTCTTTAGTATAAGAAATTCGGAATTTGCTTAGCCCGATGCGGGGCGCACGAGTGATTTGATGAGTGATGAAATAGAAAAACATACTCCGGCTGAACCGGGGCCACTCTCTCAGTATATGGGCGATATACCGCCTTCTCCTGAATGGTTCACCCGCGCTATCGCAACGGGTTATGACACGCGCTTTGTGCGGGTAAATGGCGCGCGCATTCATTATCAGAGCTGGTCGAGCCCGAAAAAGCCGGGGCTTCTTCTTGTTCACGGCAATGGGGCGCATGCGCACTGGTATGATTTCATCGCGCCGTATTTTGCCCAGCACTATAATGTCGTCGCCATGACTTTCTCCGGAATGGGCGAGTCCGACTGGCGTGATACCTATGACATGGAGACCTTTGCTGAGGAGCAGATCGCCGTTTGCGAAGCGACGGGCATGTTTGACCATGAAATTAAGCCGACTATCGTCGCGCACTCCTTCGGCGGGTTCGTAACGATTTTGACCGGCGCCAAATATGGCGACAGGCTCACTGGCACAGTCATCGTGGATAGCCCGGTCAATCCGCCTGAACGGGATATCTCGACGCGTCCTCGGCAGGCGCGCGGAAACCGGGTTTATCCGGATCTGAATACAGCGCTTGGTCGGTTCCGCCTCGCGCCGGTCCAGCCCTGTGATAATCATTATATCATGGACTATATCGCGCGCTGGAGTCTCAAACAGGTCGATAATGAGCGCGGTAAAGGCTGGGCGTGGCGTTTTGATCCGGACATCTGGCAGCGTTTTGAATTTGGCAAACCTGCTTCAACGCTGTTGAAGGAAACGGCCTGCCGTATTGCGCTCTTCCGAGGCGAGGAGTCCGAGCTCATGCCGGATGAGGTGAAAGACTATATGGAGCAGATTCTGGATCGTAAGGTTCCGTTTGTTTCCATCCCGCATGCACGCCACCATGTCTTGCTAGATCAGCCGCTCGCCTTCATCGCGGCACTCAGAGCATTGCTGGCTGACTGGGACCATTCAGAGCCAAACCGGACGATCAGCATCTAAATCGCGGCAAATTGGCAGGTTTTCCTGTTACAGGTCTTGCCGAAATGGCTGCTTCAATCTATCCGAATAAAAAATTCACGAGCTTTTTGACTGAAAGGGCTTTCGCATGAGCGATTATGTTCGCGGTGAAATGGATATCACTGCTCAGGAGAATACCTGGAAAGGTTTCATGGCTGCGTTTACGTGGTCCAGCTTCCTCATCGTTCTCGTCCTAGCTTACGCAGTCTTCACAATCACAATGGGCATGAACTGGCTCGTTGCGATGGGCATTCTTGCGATTGCCGGCATCGTTGGCGGTCTGGTGATGAGCATGGGCAGCGCCTGGATCGTGACTGTGGTTGGTCTCTGCGTCTTTGGCGTTTTCCTGCAGATCATTATCACGCTGGCTCAAGCCGTACTCTAGAGCGTTATGTGGGGCGGCACGCCCCGCAGCTGACGATTGAGGGGTCTTTATCCAGCTCCTCAATCGAGATGGCGTCATTACAGATGACGCAATAGCCATATTCGCCGCTTTCCATGCGGGCCAGGGCTAACTCCACTTTAAAA
>QGCY01000137.1_pt1 | contig 15428 bp, 12 predicted proteins | sample 4708041 | NCBI WGS metagenome assembly QGCY01 (sample SAMN08941164, study PRJNA450518) | Sediment metagenome, whole genome shotgun sequencing project. | biome: grassland soil; feature: grassland; material: soil; isolation source: soil 14 days enrichment with methanethiol and mixed carbon source ... | reverse complement strand
GCTCAGCAGCTCAACAATTTGCAGCCCTTTATTTTATATGCCGAAAATATCGAAGGCTTGCCGGACAGCTTAGCTTCAGTCTTCCCGAAAAATGAGCGGTGGATGCCGCCGAATAATCATGGTCAGTACGCCTTTTTTTGGTACGCGATGGCGGTGATTTTATTGGGTATTTATATTTTGCGCTTCTATGTCTTTGGTCAGTGCGCGTCGGCTGAACCAATGGAAGAAAATACCACAAGCGACATTCGTCACGGCAATCGCGATAAATAAACCGATTAACCCGCCCAGCCATTCCCCGATATAAAAGGCCGGAATACCAATGACAATGCATTGGGTGCTGATCATGATAAAAGATCGTATTGGCTTGCCGGTTGCGTTAAAGGCCGATGACCACACGAAGATCAAATTCGCAAAAGCAAAAGAAAAAGGAACGATCCAAAAATAAAGAGCGCTCAATTGAATGACTTCAGGCTCGCTGGAAAAAAGGCTGGCGATAGAGGTACCGAATATAGCCAGAATGCCGGTCACCAGAAACGACCAGATAAAGTTAAATTCAATCGCATGTTTGATGGCGGTGCGGACGCGATCAAATATCTTTGCACCCCAGTTCTGGCCGATAACAGGCGCCATGCCTAGGCCCAACGCGATGACCGCTAAAACGCAAAAGGCCTGCACGCGTGAGGCCACTCCCAGTGCTGCGACCGCATGGGCGCCGTAGGGTGCGACCAAAGCAGTCAGCACAGCACTCATCAACGGTTGCAAAGTATTGGTTAGTCCAGCAGGGATGGCAATGACGGCAAAGCGCTTAAAGCTATCGCCATATTGACCGCGATAAAAATGATCAAAATGTAAAAGCTTTTTGCGGCCTATTAAAATAAACAATCCAACCGCCGCACACAGAATATAGCTAATCAATGTAGCCAGTGCAGCCCCTTCGATTCCCATGGCCGGAGCCCCAAACCACCCGAAGATTAAAATAGGGTCCAAGATCACATTGGCAATTGCCGCAATGCTCATGACCAGTGCGGGTGATAAGGCATCCCCCGAAGCGCGAATGGCAGAATTTCCATTCACCGGGATGCTTAATACAACCGAGGCAATCAGCCATAAGGGCATGTATTGCCGGATCAGTTCGATCATGGCGTTATCTGCGCCCAGCACCGAAAAAATAGAATCCAGTAAGAAATACGTCATCAATGCTGTCGCCGTCGAAGCCATAACCGCCATGCTAAGGCCGTGTTGAACAATGCGGTGAACCGTGGGCATGTCACGCTGGCCGATGAGGCGCGACACATTGGATGACATCGCAATATTTAATCCAAACACCAGATGGGATAAAATCATCGTAACGGGAAAGGTAAAGCTGATCGCAGCCAATTCGCGAGTGCCAAGCTGCGCGACAAAATAAGTATCCGTCAGCTGGGCGATGATATTCACCGCAATCCCCCATAACATCGGCAGGCTTAACCGCAATAAATGCCGATTAATCGTTCCTTGTGTGAGGTCACCTTTATTGGCGTGCGGTAGAGGCGGGGAAACAGGTCTGGCAGAAGTCATGCCTATCTTTCTATTGCTATTTACTGCAAATGTCATCACCTTAATGGCATGATGAATGACGACGCTCCTTTGCAAACTTTAATGCAATCCCCTTTTGTGGAAGGGCTTGTCAGGGCGGACACGCCGGATGTATTGTTTGTCAATGCGCGTTCTCATGCTTCATTGTCCTCATTCCAAACACTGAGTATCCAGCAATATTTTAAGCCTTATCATGATGCGCTTCAGGCCATGGGCGCGCAAACTATTGAAACCTTAGAGGCGCTGCCATCGGATCACTTTAGCGCGGCGTTGATTTTAATGCCTAAAAATATGATCGAGGCGAAATATACAATCGCACGTGCGCTAGATAGTTTAAGAGACGATTCTCCGCTTGTCGTAGCGGCTGCGAATAAAGAGGGTGGGGCAAGACTTGAAAAAATCGCGGCTGAGATAACCGACCAATCGGTCGAGGTTTTTGTGAAGAATAAATGCCGCTGTATAATGTTTAAAAAGGCCAATATTGGCCAGAATGTATTGATAGGGTGGCAAAAAGCGGGCGAAGCGCAGTCATGTGCAGCACACCAATATCTAACGCAACCCGGTATTTACGGATGGGATAAAATTGATAAGGGCTCTGCCTTGCTGGCAGCGCATTTGCCTGAGAAATTGAAAGGCAACGTGGCGGATTTTGGTTGTGGTTACGGGTATTTGAGCGCCGAAATAAAATCGCGTATGACAGGCGGTGTACTCTATGCGATTGATGCCGATGCGCGGGCAGTGAAGGCGACCCTCCACAATGTGCCGGAAGTACAAGCCATCTGGGCTGATATCACCAATGATAAAGCGCCCGTTCCCAAGGCATTGGACGCCATTATCATGAACCCGCCTTTTCACGAAGGCAAACAAGCCGATTATTCAATAGGCCAGAAATTCATTGAGCGTGCAGCTCAATGCTTAAAAAGAAAAGGCGTTTTATATATGGTGGCGAATAATCACCTGCCATATGAAAGAATACTGGATCAGCATTTCTTTACGTCGGAAACCGTGGCGCAAGCACAAGGCTTTAAAATTTTTCAGGCGTTTAAATAGAATAAGTCAGGCCATCGCCTTCGATCTCATTCACTTCTTTTAAAATGCGCTTAAGCTTTTTCTCATCATGCAGGGCATTCTTGTTCAGGCCCGTCTCGCGCGAGACCATATAATAAATAGAGTCCAGACTGGCCTCACCGCCTTGACCATGCATTTTGACATGATAGGCCATAGCCGAATCCATTGTGATAATTGATTTATCCGGTTGGTGACGCTTACGCATATGCTCTTCGGTGAGATGTACAATCGTCATCAAGGATAGATTGGAAATCGCAATCTTGTGATGTTTTTCAAATCCAGGGCGAACGGCTTTTAAGATATTATAGGTTTCCTGCGTGTTTGGAATTTTGAGGAATACTTTTTGGAAACGGCGGTCTAGCGCGGGGTCTAAAGCTACATATTCACGGAATTCATCCAGCGTGGTTGCGCCAATGACCATCAAATCACCGGCCGTTAGATAAGGCTTCATCACATCGGATAGGCCGGCGTATGAGCTCCCATGACAGGTCGGCATAATTTGGTGAATCTCATCGATAAACAAAATCATACGTGGACTATCAGGATCGTGATAACGCTCCGCCGCGCCCTTACATAACGGAATAAAACGCGCTTGAAATTCTGCCGGACCGGAGGTCCCCGAAGCCATACGTGCCAGATCAACTTCAATCAACCGTGCATCACGCAAATAATCAGGCACATCTTCTTCGGCAATTTTTTGGGCTAGTCCAACCACCAAAGCTGTCTTACCGACCCCCGCAGGTGCTAGCAATACAGTGTTTTTACGACCCTTTTGCAGCAGGATCAAAATAGTTTCATCAATTTCTTTATCCCGCCCTGAAATGGGGCCATATCGATCTTGTTTGGCCAATAATGTATGATCAATACAATATTGACGAATCAGATTTTCCATCTCTTCATTGGTGACGGTATAATTCCAAGCGCTGCTCATAATCGGTATTCTCTTTAGCTGTGACTCAGTTTGAAAAATAAAAAGGACAAGGCGCCGACGCCTAAGCGGCATTATAGCGCAAGAATGACTCTACGGGTAGGGGGTTAATATCCGGTTAGTAGGATATGGAAAAGGTTCTGATGAGAAGGTTAGCTGGCAAATTCATCCTTGGTAAAGCCTTGCGCATAAAGGGCACTGGTCAGATCACCAAAGCGAATTACATTTTCCAATTGTGCCGCGACTGAGGGTTTTGCGTGGAAACCCAGCCCCATTCCGGCAGCTTGTAACATAGGCAGATCATTCGCTCCATCCCCAATGGTTAAAGCTTCATCAAGGCTAAGGCCCTGCTGGGTGCAGTATTCGTTCAAGAAAGCGAGTTTAGAGTCCTTATCCAAAATGGGATCGATCACCTGCCCGCTAAGGGCATTGCCGTCGATGCCTAACTGGTTGCCGTGATGGTGGTCAAAACCTGTTTGACGGGCAATGGCTTCGGTAAAAAAGGTAAAGCCACCGGAAACCAGCACACAGGTTGCACCAAATTTTTTCATGGTTTGAACGAAAGTCGTCGCACCGGCTGTCAACGTCGTTTCGGTAAGTGCCCCATCAAGCGCATCCGTGTTCAGCCCCTTTAAAAGACCGACGCGCTCGCGAATGGCATCATGAAAATCCAGTTCACCATTCATAGCGCGGGCTGTAATCGCAGCGATTTTGTCTTTAATTCCTGCAAAGCCTGCCAGATCGTCTAAAGTCTCACCTGTCACGATGGTGCTATCCATATCGGCGAGTAATAGCTTTTTACGACGATTCTCTGCGGAGCTGACAAAGACATCGATTTCTTCGGCTTCTAGCTGGGCGCGGATATAGGCAAGCGCGGATACGGAGGGTTTCTGAGCGAGCGAAATATCAGCCGCAACACCGTCTGCAAGCCAGTTAAGTTCAAGATAATCGCCCACAATATCGAAGTGATGATCTTGTAAAACTGTTTTACTGGACACAAAGGTAAGAAAAAAAGTTGTCATGAAGGGGCGAAATCCTGTTGATATTTTCGTATTTTTCGTCATTAATCGAATATCACCCTGATGGAGCGAAGGCAAGATCAGCTTTATAGCTGTGAACAGTTGCGTTCCGCAAAGCAGGGTGTAATTTTTTAATGCAACAAAATTTATAACAAAAGAGGCAGCAATGACTTTGGAAGAACCAACATCAAAACCGCAAAATCCATGCTTTTCCTCCGGCCCATGCGCGAAGCGCCCTGGCTGGAGTCTGGAGAATCTAGCGGCGGCGGCGTTGGCGGGACGCTCCCACCGTTCCGGCCCTGCAAAAAAACAATTGCAGCAAGTCATTGACCTGCATCGTGAGATCCTTTCAATCCCGGATGATTTTTATATCGGTATCGTGCCGGCGTCGGATAGCGGCGCGGTGGAAATGGCACTATGGTCAATGCTGGGCGCGCGCGGCGTAGATACGTTTGCGTGGGAAAGCTTTAGCCAGGCCTGGATGAAAGATATTACCGACCACCTAAAACTGGATGATGTGCGAACCTTTAATGCGCCTTATGGCGAAATCGCGGATCTGAATCAATATGATGGCAGTCGCGATGCGGTTTTTGCATGGAATGGCACAACCGCAGGCGTTTGTGTGCCAAACGGTGATTGGATTCCAGCAGACCGCGAAGGCGTAACCATTTGTGATGCAACCTCGGCGGTTTTTGCTTATGAAATGCCATGGGACAAGCTGGATGTAACAACGTGGAGCTGGCAAAAAGTTCTCGGCTCCGAAGCTGCGCACGGCATGATCGTCCTCAGTCCTCGCGCGGTTGCACGATTAGAAAGCTACACGCCTGAAAATCGTCCATTGCCGAAAATCTTCCGCATGACGAAAAAAGGTAAGCTGAACGAAGGTATCTTCCAAGGCTTGACCATTAACACACCTTCCATGTTGGCCGTTGCTGATGTATTGGATGCGTTGCATTGGGTAAAATCTATTGGCGGTGTTCCCGCTGTGGGTGGTCGCTCTAACCAGAGCTATGAAGCAATTAAAAGCTGGGTTGAGCAATCTGATTGGGCAACCTTCATTGCACAAGATGAATCCGTACGCTCGCGCACATCGATTTGTGTGATTGTGAATGATCCATGGTTTTTGGAAAGTTATTCGGAAGACGATCGTGCGGGCTATGTGAAGAGCTTTTTAAAGCTGCTGGATGAGCGTAATGTCGGATACGATCTGGCGATGCACCGCGATGCCCCTGCCGGTATTCGTATTTGGTGTGGCGCTACGGTTGAGCCATCGGATGTTGAAGCATTGTTGCCATGGCTGGATTGGGCCTATGAAACTGCTAAGGCGGAAGCCCGCCAAAAAGCAGCAGCGTAAAATCTACTCATTGCTGGGGCTGCTTGCGTTTTTAATTTTTTCAAGCAGCGGCGCAAAATGGGCCGCTGCTTTTCTATGGCGCTCGAAGACAAGCTCATAGGCATCGAGCGAGATTTCTTCAAGGCCAAGTTCGTCAAGTAAGGTGAGGGTTTCTTGGGTGGGCTTGCAAGTCCCAACATCAAGCCGCCAGTCGTAATGACGGTCTTCTTGTCGCGCTAAATGTCGAAACCCGACGTAAAGTTTGTCATCATCCAAGGCGTAATGCAGTAAATCTTGCTTACGTATTAAACCAACACCCACGATATTAGGGTCATCGCAATCTTTGGTATCAACCCGTATATAATCGTGGCGCAGTAAGAGATCGATAAGCTCCTTTTTATCCAGCGTAATAAGCATGTGACTTGAGATGCCAAAGCGCGATCGCGGCAGCGTAAAGGCCGAAGCTTCCCTAAAGCATTTATAAGCAGGTTCATCCGGCGTAAAAAAGACGCACCCCACATCAATCGCATCGGGATGGATGTAGATTATTTCTTCATCGGAGAAGTCATTTCGTTTGATAGGCAGCGGAACCAGAGTGTGTTTACCTGCTTTTTCGAGCTGGGCTTGAATATCTTTTGGCTTGCCCAGGACGGTAATAGATTCGCTTTCTTTGCCATCGTTGCGCGTCATGAAAATTTCACTGGTATAGCCGGGCAGAAAAGAAGGCTGTGCGACTAGAAAAATCCGCTCAATATCTTCGCCGATTAAAGGGCGCGGCGTTCCGCTGGAGGCGTTAAATTTATTGCGCTGCCCGCGCAGTACCGAAGCCGTTATATCAATAACGTCCATATCCGAATGAATACTCATATGTAATACGCAACCCCTCTATAGCAATTTTACCATAAGCATAAAAATCTATCAAAAATAAAGCGGTGTAAGGTAGTACACTTATTGCTTTACTTCATTAAAAATCCTGCTAGTTCTATAGGCCTGTTCACCTATACAAGACAACAATAGGAGTAATAAAAAATGGTAAAAGTACTAATCAGCGACAAGATGGATCCGCTTGCCGCACAAACTTTCGAAAAAAACGGCGTTGAGGTTGATGTAAAAACCGGCCTGTCGCCAGAAGAATTATTAGAAATTATTGGTGAGTATGATGGCTTGGCTATTCGCTCATCCACGACGGTAACGCCTGAGGTTATCGCCGCCGCGAAAAATCTGAAAGTCGTGGGTCGGGCAGGTATCGGCGTTGATAACGTGGATATCTCTTCAGCGACCAAAGCGGGCGTGATTGTCATGAACACGCCATTCGGAAATTCTATCACCACGGCTGAGCATGCATTATCCATGATGATGTCACTAGCCCGTGAAATTCCACAAGCCAATGCAAGCACCCATGCTGGCAAGTGGGAGAAAAAGCGTTTTATGGGCGTGGAAGTCTTCAACAAAACACTGGGTGTGATTGGTTGTGGTAATATTGGCTCAATCGTGGCGGACCGTGCGCTGGGTTTGAAGATGAAAGTGGTTGCTTTCGACCCATTCCTGACTGAAGAGCGCGCCGCCGATATGGGCGTAGAAAAAGTAGAGCTGGACGAGCTATTTGAGCGTGCTGATTTTATCACCATTCATGTGCCTAAAAATGAGCACACATCAGGTTTGATCAACAAAGACACCATCGCAAAAATGAAAGACGGCGTTCGCATTATTAACTGTGCGCGCGGCGGTATCATTGTAGAAGCGGATCTGTTAGATGCGATCAATAGCGGTAAAGTCGCTGGCGCTGCGCTGGATGTGTTTGAAGTTGAACCGGCCAAAGATAATATTTTCTTTGGCAATGAAAAAGTAATCTGTACGCCTCATTTGGGTGCATCTACAACGGAAGCACAAGTCAATGTAGCGCTACAAGTTGCAGAACAAATCAGTGATTATCTGAAAACCGGTGCGGTCAGCAATGCGCTTAATACGCCATCGATTTCTGCGGAAGATGCACCAAAACTTAAGCCGTATCTGAAACTGGCTGAGCAACTGGGCGATTTTGCGGGACAGATCACAGAAAATGCGATCGAAGAAATTACGATTGAATATCATGGTACGGTTGCTGATGTGAACACTGATCCGATTACTTCTGTTATTATTGCGCATTTGCTAGGTGCGCAAATGGATAGCGTTAACATGGTGAATGCTTTGCAAATTGCGGAAGCTCGCGGCATTAAAATTGCGCAATCTTATAGCGGCTCATCACAAGACTGGCGCTCGATGATTAACTTGAAAATCGTCACCAATAAGCGTGAGCGTAACGTCAAAGGTACTTTGTTCACCGGGAAAGAGCCTCGTGTGGTTGAAGTGGAAGGCGTACCAATTGAGGCCGCACTAGCGCCAAACATGCTGTTTATTCGCAATGATGACACACCGGGCCTGATTGGTGCGGTTGGGTCATTGTTGGGCGGCGCAGGCCATAATATTGCGGATTTCCGTTTGGGTCGTCGTGCAGCCAGTGGTGAAGCTGTTTGTCTGATTGCTTTAGATCAGCCGTTGCCAGATGATTTGTTTGCGCAGGTTTCAAATTTGCCGCAGATCAAAACCGCAATGCGTTTAAATTTTTAAAAAACGCTCAAAAAGTAATAATGATAAAAGCCCGCTTTGTCGTTGTGCAAAGGGGGCTTTTTTATCTAGGTGTTTGATTTATTTTGGCGCTTTTTGAAATAACGGGCACAAGCTTGGTTAAGTTCGGCCTCAATTTTTTCACCGGCAAGGCCGCCAGAACCTGAAAGTTTTTTCTGGGTGATCACGCTTAGGGTTTTGGTGTTGGCCTTGACGATATCTTGGGCATCGTTATCAATGTTATCAATGCTTTCCAAAAAATTAAGCATCGTCCCTGTGAGTTGACCAAGTAGGTCGTAGCCAAAAGTCGCGCCGTTCGCCCGTAAATTCATAAAAAGCTGTCTCAGCTTTTCAGCGGCATCTACGTTAGATATTTTATGTTGCTCTAATTGGTCGACGACCTGATGAAGTTTGCGGAAGATATCATTGGCTAGCGGGATGAAATCAATTTCCTCGCACGTGATGGCATAAGCATTTTCAGCTTCCAGTAACGCTCGTTCATGAACTTGGCCAGTGCCAACTTTTCTCTGGAGCTTCAGATCGGCAGGCAGAATAATAAATTTTTTACGCGTATGGTAAGCAGGGCTGGACATTCATATTCTCGTGTTAATCAGTAGAGGCTTTCTATCAAAGGTATCACAGGTTGTGTTGATTATAGATTAACTGAGGTCAGTGAGTCCAAGTTAAAAGTCAATTTCAAAAAAATCTTCATCATCGTTACTGTCTTGATTGTCTTTATGATCGTTGTCAGTTGTTTCAAAATCAGTTGATCGACGCTGGGGGCCGGTATAGTTGGCAATGTCTTTTCGTCGTCGGTCTGGGCCGAAATAATCGTCGGTCCGGATGAAGTCTCGTGGGTTGTTGACAACATATGCAATGCGCCTGACTAGCGCGCTGGCAGAAAAAGGCTTGATCAGAAATTCTGTGACTCCGGCGTCTCGGGCTGTTGCAACTCGGGACAAAGCGGAATAGCCAGTGATCATAATGATAGGAATTTTTTTGTCGTGGGAATTGGGGTGCGTGCGAATTTGTCTGACAATTTCAATGCCGTCCAAAGGCTCCATATGCCAGTCGACGATCACAATGTCGGGCTTTTCGTTTTTAAAGAGTTTAAGTCCCTCAACACCATCATGCGCAGCGTAAACATGCCCAACCCCCGTAGCCCGGAGTACATTTTCGATCAATTTACGCATTGGTATTGTGTCTTCAATAACCAAAACGTTCAGTTTGTTTAACTCGAGAACCATAAGGCGAATAAAAAATCAAAAATTTCAATAAAGAGCAGTATAGCCTGCGAGAGAAATATAAAAAACCTTAAATTTAAAAAAGCGAAAATAATAATAAAATAGCACGTAAGGGTTGAAGATTTAATGGGCGCTAAAGGCTGGGTATTATATAGGTAAGGCATTGTGTATGAGGAAAAATTGTCATAGAATACGCAAATTACTGTTGTGTTTTATTTGTATTTGACTACAACAGAGGGGAAAATTTACCGAAAAACAAAAGGTTTTTGATCGTGCGCATGAAATATACAATCCGAAATATTTGCTTGTTATCTGTAATGGGGGCAGGCGTTTTTACGGTTTCTCCGGCTCTGTCACAGGCATTGCAGCCGGATAGCTTAAGTGTCTCTTTGGTCGAGGCCGTTGCAACAGGGGTGAAGACCAATCCGGAATACGGAATTGTCGCTGCGTCTCGCAGGGCAACAGACGAAGAATTAAAGCAAGGCAAAGCACTCTACCTGCCTTCAGTCGATATGAGCGCGAATGCCGGCTATGAATATACCGACAGCATTAACACACGCAGCACGTCGGATGATTATAATGAAGATCAGCTCCGTTCTCAGGCAAATTTAACCCTGACACAGATGCTGTTCGATGGCTGGAATACAAAATATGAAGTTCAACGTCAAAAAGCCCGCGTGACCTCGTCAGCATACCGTGTGGATGAAACAGCTGAATTTGTAGGTCTGTCTATTGTTGAGGCTTATCTGGATGTATTGCGTCAGCGCTATTTACTGTCTATTTCTGATGATAATGTGCAAGATCACTTGGACATTTTAACGCAGATCGAAGACGGTGTATCAGCAGGTCGCTCAACCAATGCGGATCTTGAGCAAGCCCGCGCCCGTTTGGCATCGGCCCGCGCCACACAAGCCAACACGTTAGAAGCGTTACGTACAGCTGAATCACAATATTTCCGTGAAGTTGGTAGTAAGGCTGGTCAACTGATTGTGCCTTTGGTTCCTTATGATGCTTTGCGTGCGTCTGTGGATGAAGAGGTCAACGTTGCGATGGAGCATAGCCCGACGCTAAAAATCTTGGAAAGTGACATCGAAGTCGCTTACGCTGAGGCAGAAGGTACTAAATCAACCTTATATCCTGAAGTCGATCTACAGCTCTCTGGGTCGTATGCCAATGATGTTAGCGGTCTTGAAACATATCAGCAAGATGCGTCGGCTCTGGTGGTTGTAAACTGGAATCTTTATCGTGGTGGTGCGGATATGGCACGCTCTCGCGAGTTTAGACACCGTCACTTAGAAGCGAAAGAGCGTCGCGCACAAGCCGCCCGAGCTCTAGAAGATGATGTGCGCCGTACATGGGCGGGCATGATTGCCGCAGGCTCTCGTGCCGAGCAATATCACAGCCAGGCCGAGGCCAATATTCAAGTTGTCGAAGCATACAAAGATCAGTTTGATTTGAATCGTCGTACATTGTTGGATGTTTTGGATTCTCAAAATGAATTATTTGTTTCTCAGATCAACAAAGTAAACGCAGAATTTGTTCAAATGCTTGCCGTTTACCGTTTGTTGGCACTGAAGGGCAATTTGCTGGATACAATGAATATCAGAAAGCCGCCAGAAACTCAGGTTGCGACTGAAATTCAATGGACTGATGCTGAAGTCAAAAAAGCTTACTAATTCGGTTGCGGTTCTTTCTTATGAATTTTAACTTTCTGGCAGGGCGCATGCTGTAATATATTCAGCTTGTGCCCTTTCTATTGAAGGATTTCTACCGTGGCCAATAAAAAGTCGGATTCAGATCAACGCAAAAAAGATACACCTAAGGCTGAGAAGCCTCAGGAAGAATCAATGGCCGCCGGTGCGCAAGGCCAGGCAAAGGGGCTGGATGACTTATCTTCCCAATGGCCTTTGCAGGCAGATCGTACAGCGATCAAGTATTCATTGCTGGAAACCTTAGTTCTCATCGCAGGTCATTATGGTCGCCGCACATCAATCAACACCTTAACAGCCGGACTGCCCCTCTCTAAAGAGGGTGTCACACCGGTAATTTTTACCCGTGCCGCTGAGCGCGCAAATTTATCCGCATCCTTGATGGAGCGTTCGCTCGTCTCACTAAGGCAAGCACCGAATCTTCCCTGTATTTTGGTGTTAAAAGATGGGCAATCTTGCATTTTGTGGGAAGCCAAAGAAAAAGGATTTTTGGTTCAATTCCCTGAGACAAAGGATGAAAAACAAGTCATCAAGGCGCGCGAGCTTAATGCGCTATATACTGGTTTTGCTTTTTTTGTTCGCCCGATTGCTCGTACCGATGAACGCGCGGGCCCAGCAAAGATCGATACAGGCCGTGATTGGTTCTGGTCAGTTTTTAAGCAGCAAAAAATTATTTATGGTGAAGTTTTGGTCGCGGCGATTGCGATTAATTTGTTCGGGCTGGTGAGCTCCTTATTCGTGATGACGGTTTATGATCGGGTTGTTCCCAATGCCGCAATGGAAACGCTGTGGACGTTGGCGGTTGGTGTCATGGTCATTTATATCTTTGATTTTATCCTCAAAGATTTACGCGCTACTTTTCTGGATCATGCCGGTAAAAAAGCGGATGTAAAAATATCGGCTGCGTTATTTGAGCAAATATTAGGCATGACAATGGCTTCGCGCCCGGCCAGTGCTGGTGTCTTGGCCAGTAAAATGCGTGAATTTGAAACAATTCGCGATTTCTTTACGTCCGCAACGTTGGCGACGCTCATCGATGTGCCCTTTATTTTCCTATATCTGGCATTCATCTGGATTGTTGGCGGTCCGATTGTTTTAGTTCCATTCATTGCCATTCCAATTGTGGTGGGGATCGGGTTGTTAGCGCAAAAGCCATTGCAAAAGGTTATTGCTGAATCGCTGCATGAAAGCGCGTTGAAAAATGCCCTGCTGTTTGAAACATTTACCGGATTGGAAACTATCAAAGTTCAGGCCGCTGAAAGCTATACGCAGCGCAATTGGGAAGAGATTAGCGATAAGGCCGCGCAAACCTCGGTGAAAAGCCGTAAGATTTCTATCCGCACTCAAAACTGGGCAATGTTTGTTCAGCAAATGGTTAGCGTCTGGATTGTGATCATCGGTGTTTATATGATTACTGCGGGCGATATGAGCATGGGTGGCTTGATTGCTTGTGTGATCTTATCAGGTCGGGCGATGGCACCCTTGGCTCAGATCGCCGGCTTAATGACACGTTGGGTGCAGTCTTATCAATCGTTACAACATTTGGATGAAATGATGCGCGCCGCCGTTGAGCGTCCTAAAGCCAAGCACTTTATCAGCAAGCCTGAATCCAAAGGAATTGTTGAGTTTCGGGATGTGGTCTTCCACTATCCGGGGCAAAGCGTTCCTGCCTTAAATCATGTTAGCTTTAAGATTAAACCGGGTGACCGTATCGGCATTATTGGTGCCGTAGGGTCGGGGAAAACCACATTGGAGCGTTTATTGCTCAACCTTTATGAACCCTCGAGCGGCAGTGTACAGCTAGACGGCACCGATGTTCGCCAGATTGAACCAGGGGACCTGCGCCGCAATGTGGGAGCGGTTCAACAAAGCCCGCAGCTGTTCTTTGGCTCGGTCAGGCAAAATATTACCATGGGCCACGAAATGGCGACCGACCGCGCGGTATTAAAAGCAGCTGAGATGTCCGGCGTGATGGAGTTTCTCGCGGATTCTTCTGCTGGCTTGGACACGCAAGTGGGCGAACGCGGCGAAGCCCTTTCAGGAGGTCAGCGTCAAGCCATCGCGATTGCACGGGCGCTGTTATATGATCCACCTGTGCTGGTGCTCGATGAGCCTACCGCATCGATGGATCCGGCTTCTGAGCTCCGATTGCGTAAGCGACTTGAAACATTATGCGAAGGAAAAACAACGATTTTGATTACGCATAAAGGGTCAATGTTGCCATTGGTGGATAAATTAATTTTGATGGATCGCGGTAAGATTGTGGCCTTTGGCCCACGCGATGAAGTTATTGCGAACTTGCAGGCCCGCCAATATGGTGGTGCCGCAGAAAATACGAAGGCGTAAACGCTTATGTTTGATTGGGTTGATCAATATTTTGATACTGGCGACGATATCTCTAAGACACAGCATCTATTGGCGCTGGGTATTGTGGGCTTTGTTATCTTTTTCCTTTTATGGGCCAACTGGGCACATCTGGATGAGGTAACGCGCGGACAGGGTAAGGTTATCCCGTCTTCCGAAGTTCAAGCGTTACAAAGTTTGGATGCGGGAATTATCGAAGAATTCCTAGTCAAAGAAGGTGATGAGGTGGCGGCAGGCCAAACGCTGGTGCGCTTAAGTGATATTGAAGCCTCTTCAAATTTGGGTGCTAATAATGCGCGCTATCTGGGGTTGCTGGCCGCAATTAAGCGCTTGCAGGCCGAAGCCGAAGGTAAAAGCGAATTTGATTTTCCAGACGAAGTCAAAGAAGGTGCCCCCGAAAGTGTGGTAGAGGAAATGAATGTGTTCCGTGCCAATATTCTTCAGCTTCGTGGTCAGTTAAATATCCTAGATCAGCAATTACGTCAGCGTGAACAAGAAGTAACCGAGTTGAATTCCCGTATCGGCGATATACGCGGCGGGCTGAGACTATCACAAGAAGAGCGCGGCGTTATTGCCCCGTTGGTTGAGCGCGGCTCAGCCCCACCGTTGGAGCTATTACAACTAGACCGCGCTATTCAGGAAAAAACATCGGAGCTTAATAGCGCTCAGGCATCACTGCCACGGGCGCGCTCTGCCGTAAAAGAGGCTAGAGCCCGTATTGCTGAGGTCAAATCGTCGGCCAAAGCTAAGGCACAAGAACAATTGGCCGAAAAGCTGGTAGAGATGAACGAGATTAAAGAGCGTCTCTCCGCGTTGACAGAGCGTAAAACCCGCGCTGAGATTAAATCACCGGTGAACGGAACCGTTCAGGAAATTACCATCAACACGGTTGGCGGTGTTGTACGCCCGGGTGAGGATATCGTGCGGATCGTACCGCGTGATGATCAGCTAATCGTGGAGGCACAAATCAAGCCTTCAGATCGTGCATTTATCTATCCGGGCCAAGAGGCGGTGATTAAAATCACCGCTTATGATTTCTCAATTTATGGCAGCTTAAAAGCCGAAGTCTTAGATATCTCAGCTGATTCGATTACTAATGACAAAGGCGATAGTTTCTATCGGGTGCGCTTGCGCACTTATGAGCGCGAGCTACGCCGCAAAGGGGAGATCTTGCCAATTATTCCCGGCATGGTCGCGCAGGTCGATATTTTAACCGGTAAAAAAACGGTGATGCAATATCTGATGAAGCCTTTCATCAAGACGCTTGATAACGCCATGAATGAGCGCTAGGCTCAGCAATTACAAATTTTACAATTTTTTTTTAACACTTAGATAATATAAGGATCACCATGTCAGAGACTGCTGTTGCCGCCCGCGATGTTCAAATTACTTTGCCCGATGGGGCAACACGAACATATGGCGCTGGTGTCACGGGGGCTGAAATTGCTAATGATATCTCTAAATCATTGGGTAAGGCGGCTTTGGCGATCTATATCAATGATCAATTATCTGATTTATCTTTAGCTATTCATGAAGACGCGAAAATCGCGCTGGTAACCCGCAAAGAAGATGCCGCGTTGGAGC